>Ga0182012_10001911_pt1 | contig 22713 bp, 20 predicted proteins | sample 612S2SmetaG_FD_120486 | JGI IMG/M metagenome (GOLD analysis project Ga0182012, IMG submission 120486) | Permafrost microbial communities from Stordalen Mire, Sweden - 612S2S metaG | ecosystem: Environmental > Terrestrial > Soil > Wetlands > Permafrost | place: Sweden: Stordalen | collected... | reverse complement strand
TCACCGACTCCGGCGCCGCCGCCACAACGCATCCGAATGACGTCACCAGGCACCACAGCTACGCCAAAATGCTTGGCCTGCAGAGCCTCAACGGTGCCCGACAACTCGGCGAGGTCTCCGGGAAGCCCGTGCGACGCGAGCATCGACCGGTCGTAACCCGCTCGGATGACCTCGAAACCCGAACTCGAGCCGGGGAAGCCTCCGCCGAGTCCCGGCGGTGGCACCTGCCAACAGGAGACGAATACCTGCAATTCGCCGCCCGGGGTTCGCCACGGCGTCGACGCGATGTCGATGCCGAGACCCCCGCGGTACCTGCCCGCACCGCCGGAATCGGCGTTGAGCCGACGCCATAGGTACAGGATGGGGTAAGCGAACTCGTTGACCTCGACGTCGGGTATCGAGTTTCCGGTACCGGTGAGTGGTCCCGCGCAGTCCAGGCCATCCTGAACCAACTGCGCGCCACCGCCTCCGGCGGATGCGTGGGTATCGAGGAAGGGCACCATCTGGCCGTTCTCCGCCTGAGCGTAAAGCACTGCGGCGGGGTAACAGTCGTGCCACGTGGCCATAGCGTGCTCGCTGACGAAGTTATCGTCGCTCTCCCCTTGCATCCACGCGAGCAGGCGGGTGACTCCCTTGGTGACGTGCATGCCAGTCTCCATGTGGCCGACGGACACCGGAGCGGGCGGCACGGCGCTACAGATCAATCCCTGCGGCGCAACGATTTCAACCGCACTGGCCAGTCCTTCGTTGATGGGAATGTCAGGGGCCAAAGACATCACGACGGGCACCAGGGCCGAACCGATGGTGGTCGGCAGGGAACAGTTCACGCCGCCTTCGGTTTGCGGGGCCGAGTCGGAGAAGTCCAGCGTCAGGTGGTCTCCGCGTACTTCCGCGCGGCAGCGGATACGAAAGAACGCGTTCCGGTGCCCGTTGTGTTCGATGTACTCGTCGGCCTCCCAAACCCCGTCGGGTAGCGCAGCGATGCGGGCCTTCATTCCGGCACGCGACAACTGCTGGCACCGCGCCATGATCCGCGCCATCTCGTCGACACCTAGCGACGAAGCCAGTTCGCCAACGAGGGTTTCGGCGGCGTTACAGGCCGCCACCAAGCAGCGTAGGTCGTTGATGACCAGGTCGGGTACCCGCACGTTGGCACGTATCAGCCGTTCCACGTCGTCGACGATGCGGCCCTCGGACACGAACTGTATCCCCGGGAGCGAAAGCCCTTCCTGGTAGCAGTCGGTCGCCATCGGAGCGAACCCGCCCGGCGCGATTCCACCGACGTCGAACGTGTGCGCGAGTGCACCCGCCCATGCCACCACCGTCCCGTCGACCAGGATCGGCCGGACGATGCACACATCGGGATTGTGGCTCTGCCCCGTCGTGTACGGATCATTGCACAAGAAGGCATCACCAGCACGAAAACTACTCTCCGGCACTACTTCTCGGATATATCGGATGGTCTGGCGACTCGGGCCGAAGTGCAATGGTGCGTAGCCGCCGAACGTCAGGATGCCGCCTGCTGCGTCAGCGAGAAAGGTGGCGAAATCGGTTGTCTCGCAGATGATCGGGCTGCCGGATGTCCGCATCAGGACCAGACCCATTTCTTTGGCGATGGTATCGAGCGCGTTGGTGAACAACTCGACCGCGACCAATTCTTCGGGGTCTATGTCGACCGTCGACGGATTCGTCATAGGGACTCCTTCAGGGTGTCGCCGGCGTGATCTCGCAATCGAAAGTTGCCGTGCGGGTCGACGGTCAGGCTGAAGTCGACGGGCACCGCGATCGTGGTGAATTGGTGCTCGACCAAAGCGGGTCCGTTGATCACGGCACCGGGGTCCAACGCGTTGGCGGCGTATACAGGGGTATCGACATGCGTTCCGGTTGCCAGTGTCCACACCGGGCGGCTGCCGGACTGAGCGACCTCGCCGTCCCCGGTGCACGGGAGCGGGGCGGGTTCGAATTTGGCTGTCCGGCCGCGGACCACGACGCGGGCAGTCAGCATCATCACCGGTGATCCGACCCACGCGGTGCCGGGTCCGTACTCCGCTTCGAAGAGACGCGGGAAATCTTGGGCGATGGCCTCCAGATCTTGTGCGAGAGTGCCGCCGCGTGGAATCGGAACCGTCAATTCCCACATCTGGCCGGCGAACTTGAAGTCGCCGAACCACTCGACGGTGATGTCTTCGTCTCGAAACTTCAGCACGTCGATGCTCTCCCGCGCCTGGGCCTCCAGCGCGAGCAGCGCCGTGGACACGTGATCGGCCGGGCCGCCGGCCCACGCACACGACCGCGCCTCGGTCCGTACCTCGTCGGTGTCGAGCAGGCCGCACGCCGAAAAGACCGCGGCGTCAGCGGGTATCAGCACGTCACGCACGTTGAGCGAACGCGCGACATCGGCCGCGAATACGCCGAATGCGCCGCCGAACGCGACACACGTGAAGTCGCGCGGATCCCTGCCGCGTTGCACGGTGAGCGTGCGGATCGCGCTGCTCATCTCGGCGACCACCAGTCGGTACATCGCTGCCGCCGCCGGTATGACGTCATCGCCGAAAACCGCGCCGAGGCCGGTGTGGATGGCACGCGTGGCCGCGGCGACGTCGAGTTTGCGTCGGCCCCCGAGAAAGCTGGCCGGATCGACGATGCCGAGGGCCACGACGGCATCGGTCACAGTGGGTCGGGTCCCGCCGTTGAGATAGCACGCAGGCCCCGGATCTGACCCGGCACTCTGCGGCCCCACCCGCGGAATTCCCCGCTGATCCACCCAGCCGATGCTGCCGCCACCGGCCGCTGCCGGATGGACTTCGATCTTGGAGACACCCGTGAGGAACAACCCGCCAAGCACCGCGCGCTGCGTCACGGTGGGTACGCCGCCTGGCGCTACCGACACGTCAAAAGACGTCCCGCCCATGTCGCAGGCCAAGACGTCGCCCACCCCGGCCCTGCGGCCCAGCCGCGCCGCACCGACGACACCGCCAGCCGGGCCGGAATCCACCAGGGTGATGGGTCGGAGCCGTGCGTGCTCCGCCGACACGGTCCCGCCGAACGCCTGCATGAACGAGATAGGGATCGTCAGACCAAGCTCGGAGAGCCGGCCTTGGACGGTCTGGGTGTATCGCGCTATGTCGAGCCCGGTGAAGGAGTTGAGGACCGTGGTCAGGGTCCGTTCATACTCGCGCATGACCGGGTGCAACTGGCTGGAGACGCTGATGAACATCTCGGGTAACCGCTGCGCGATGCGTTGGGCAAGGAGTTCTTCGTGGGCAGGATTGGCAAAGCTCCACAGCAGGCTGATGGCCACCGCTTCGACGCCGAGTTCGACCACCCGATTGACGACCCGGTCGAGTTCACGGTCGCGCAGCGGCACCACGACATCGCCGACTTTGTCGATCCGCTCATCGACCTCGATGACCCGATCGCGAGTCACCACCTGAGGCATATTCCGTTGCAGGTGGTGATCGCGATGCATGTTGCGGGCCGAGCGGGCGATCCTCAGCATGTCGCCGTGCCCTTTGGTGGTCAGCAGCGCGACTTTGGCGCCTCGCAACTCCGCGAGCGCGTTGGTCACGATGGTGGTGCCGTTCACGAAGCGCGTCGTCGCGGCGAGCACCTGCGGAAGGCTCAATCCGATGGTGGCAGAAGCATTTTCCAGCGCCTGCACGACGCCGTCGGTGAGGCTGTCGTGGGTGGTGTCGGCTTTGTCGGTGTAGCGCCGCCCGCTGGAATCGATGACAGCGATGTCGGTGAACGTTCCGCCGATGTCACATCCGATCTGAAAGCGCCTGTCCATGTGATCGTGACCCCTTCCGGTCAATTTCCGTACCGCTGGCGTGATCCGCGGCTGCGCGCGACCAGGGCTCGTTCGCGGGCCGCGGCGTCGACGCGGGGTGTCGATGCGGGCAGGTGGTCGTCGATCTCGCCGTAGGGGACGACCCGGGCGACGGGATGAATGGCCCGGTCGGATCGGAAAAAACGAAAAATGAGCACGCCGCAACGGTGTCCCAGGGTGTCGAGCCAGTTCGGCACTCCGGGGTCGTGGTGCGCGAGGACTGCGCGGAATCGGCCGTCCTCCTCGAGGGTGGCCTGCCGGCCGTTCAGGCTGGTTTGGTGGTAGGTGTAATCAAGGGTCTGCCACCAGATGTCACCAAGTTGGACGCTCCAGAATCCCGTACGCGGAACGTCGCATTCGAGGATCAGCGCCTCGTCCTCGGCGATATCCCAGATTGCCGTCGGGTAGGACGCCGTCGGATTGTTGGCGGCGCCGGCGTTAGCGGCAAACGAGTCGAAATAGATGGTATTGCGGCTGGCGTTTCGGAGAATGTCGTCGGTGAGGTTCATCGACCATGTCTCGGCCTGGAAGCGGACGAAGCGAGCGGCTCGTTCGAGCCGGTCCGCAAGCCGTTCAGGATTGATCACCAGGGCATCCCGCGGGCCGTCGACCCACTCGATGTGCAGCTCGACGCCGTGGGCGTGCCAATCATCGAACGCCTCACGGATATTCATCTGATTCTGATCGCCGGTCGCCGATTCGAGCTGGATCCAGTTCCCGGGCTTCGGCTCTGCCGACAGGCTGATCTCGAACGTTCCGTCGTCGGCGATGTCGAACCCGTCGAGGTCCCAGTTGCCCACGGTGCGCGGATCTGGCTGGCCGTACGTGACCGAAATGACCTGGAAGTCAACGAACATCGACGAATTCCGGCGCCCCCAGACCCGGTAGGTGCATCGGCCGTCCAGGACGCATTTCCGGTACAGGAAGTCGGCGGCGTGCAGCGAATAGTTGTAGACGAGTGGCTGAAAAACCGTGTGGACGTAAAGTTCCGGATAGTGCGGCTGGGGTGCGAGCACCATGTTGTATGCCGCGGCCTCGAGCTGGAGCAGGAGGTGTTCGCCCTGCGCGCGGGTGCCGGGATCGGCCGCCCACGGCTTTCCAAGGACCTTTGCGCGTATCTGGGCCAACGTTTCCCGATATTCGGTCCACGCGTCCATCAGAACTCGCTCGGGACGCCGAAGTAGGACTGATACCGCGCGAACCTCGACCTCTCGGCGGCAATGGACTGGATCGCATCCTCGTCGTAGAGATGGGCGTTGCGCGCCGAACGTGGATGGCAATCCAGGAAGTTGCGCATCGCGTCTCGAGCAGTCGACGTGAAAGGTTGCCCGAAGTGGTCGTAGAGTGCGGCGATCGTCGATAGCGGGTCGCTGACGAGGTCCCGATACTGCAGGTTGTACAGGCGCGCGGGATCCAGCGCACCGGATTCCAGCCATTCGATGGGCTTCTCGATCATCGCCAGCGAGCGGGCGGGGTCGTTGTAGTCCTCGAAACCGAGCATGCGGTTGTTGTCGGAGCGTGCCCAGTTCAAATTCGCGGCGAGATCGACCGACGACACGATCGCCTTCAGCGGGTCCCGGTGCGGCCAGATGAAGCAGGCATCCGGATAGGTGCGAAGTATCATCGGCATCATCATCAGGTGCGTCGGCGACTTGAGCACCCAACGCTCACGCGGGTTGCGCCACTGCAGAAGCTTGAGCACCCTTCGGTGGTATTGGTAGGCGACGTCCCAGTCGGAGTTCGCCAGCCAGGCTGTGTAACTGGGGATCTGGCCCAACATGCCGAACCAGATCGAGCGGAAGCTGTAACACATGAAGTGCACACACGAGGCCGGAATTAGGCCACCGAACTCGTGAAGCGACGACAGGGCCGGGTTGACCCGGTTCCACTGATCGATGAGTTCGTGGCCGCGTTCAATGCGGGAGTCGGTGTGATAGGTCGCCGTTTCCGGCGGCGGGCACGGAAAGATCGCTTCCCAGGTCTTCACCGAGCCGCTGAAGGGGTCCAGAGAGAGCAGGTTGAGCAGCATCGAGGTTCCACTGCGACCCTGTCCGACCACGACGAAGGGCTTCACGATCTGTTCCTCGTCGATCTCCGGGTGCTGCCGGTAGGTGTCTTCGATGCGCAGCCGGCCCTCGAGGTAATGCACCAGGTCCGACCGCGTCATCAACCGGCCCACCAAATTCAGGTCAGCCTCCTCGTCGAGAGCACGGGCGATAATCTCGAACGGCTCCCGCCAGGCGTCGTCGCCATAGTCGGCCAGACCGGTGTGGGCTTCGGCGGCCTCTCGCAGCGAGCGCGAGTCGAGCGGGATTACCTGGCTCAGGTCGAGGTGCCGTCCCTCGGCGTTGACCGCAGCGACCCACTCGGGGCGAACCGGAGGAGTCCAGCGTGAGGCTGAGGATGCGGTGGACACGCCCTGAGACGCTGCCGGTAAACGATGACGCTCGTCCATGTCGAAGTTCGATATGGATGTTGACCAAATGCTTAAGACTGCAGGTGGCCGTCGTGCGATGATGACGCGCATGGAGGTCAACGTCCGGCTCCTGCGATGCTTAATCGCCGTCATCGACGAAGGGCATTTCGGGCGGGCCGCCGAACGGCTCTACATATCCGCACCCGCGCTGTCTCAGCAGATCCAACGACTGGAAAGACAGGTCGGTGTGCGGCTCGTCGACCGCAGTTCGCATCCCGTGCGACCGCTCCCGGACGCCCTCGAGTTCGTCGCAGCGGCGCGTGCGGTACTCGTCGAGAGCGACCGCGCGTTGGCGATCGCCCAGGCCCTGCGGCGGCGCGGCGAGAACCGATTGCGCGTCGGCTTCGTGCTCACCTTCGCCGGACCACTCACCCGGCCGATCCTCGACGAGTTCGCCAAGGCGGCTCCCGATGTCGCCATTGAGCTCGTCGAACTCGCGTTCGCCGACCAAGTGGGTGCCGTGCTCGACGGAACGGTGGACGTCAGCTTCGCGGTGGGGCCTTTGGATCTCGACGCCCGGCTTGAGGTCGACACGGTGCTCACCGAGCCGCGCACGCTGGCTGTTGCAGCAACCCACCCGCTGGCGCGGCAGAGCAGTCTACGGATCAATGACGTGGCGGACTCGCCACAGATTTGTCTGGCACCCAATCAGGTCACCGATGAATGGTTTCGTTGGTGGGCGGTGGATCCGAGACCAGATGGTTCGCATCCGCGTTACGGCCCCTCATGTCACAGCGCCGTGGACTTTCTCGAATTCGTCAGCACGGGGCGCGGGGTGGGGATAACCGCGACGTCGCTCGGCGATCTGTTTCCGCGCCCAGGGATCGCCTACGTGCCGATCGACGACGTCGAATATTCGACGACATACCTGTGCTCGCGCGCCGGCGATCGGTCAGCGGCCGTGCAGAGACTGCGCTACGTCGTCACCGATGTCGCGGCCACCCGACGATTCGGGTGACGTTGCAGCGGCTCCGATGCCGTTTACATCGGTACCGTAGGCGTGTACACATGTTTCAAACTTCGGAGCATGTAACCCTGCCCAGAGAGGTTCGGCTCAATGGCGCCCTTGCATGCACAACAGCATTTGCACGCACACAAGCCCTCACACGCACAAAAGCCCTCACACGCACAAAAGACGGACTTCGATCCGCATGATCCCGCTCTGGCACCGGTGCAGCACGAGGTGCTGCAGTCGATGTTGCAAAAGTGCCCGGTGGCGTGGAGTGAGGCGCACGGTGGGTTCTGGACCATCACGAAGTTCGATGACGTGGTGGCCAGTGCCCGGGATTACTCGGTTTTCAGCGTTGCCGAGGGCGTCATGGTGCCATCTACGGGTGCGACCACACCGGTTCCACCGGTTCAGGTCGATCCACCGGAGCATTCGGCCTACCGCAAGATTCTGCATCCGCACTTCAACGCGAAAGCCGTGCTCGGCTATGAAAGCTTGATCCGGACTGCGGTTGCCAGCCTGCTCGCACCAGTCCTCCCAACAGGCCACACGGACCTTGTACAGTCCCTGGCCAGGCCGCTGCCCACGCTTGTCCTGTCCGGTGTCCTGGGGCTCGACCCGGATGAGGGGGCAAAGACACTGGACCTGATCGACGCCTATCTCGATGTCTACGGCAAGGATCCAGAACAGCGGCGGGTGGCCGCCGCGCAGTTCGAGCAGTTCATCAGCAACGTGATCGACCAGCGGCGAGACACCAAGGGCGACAGCGACGTTCTGTCCCAGATCGTCCACTCAGAAATCGACGGCAGGCCGATCGAACCGCACATGCTGCTTGGGATGGTGCACGTCCTCATCTCCGCAGGTCATGAGACAACGATCAACGGCCTGGCGAACGTGCTGTTCCACATCGCCTCGGTGCCCCATCTTCGCGAGCAGCTTCTGGCCGACCGAGGGCTGCTCCCGGCCGTTGTCGCAGAGTCCCTGCGTGTCGAGTCGCCGATCACCTGCATGGCCCGCACCGTGATGGCAGACACCACGGTGCGGGAGGTTCCGATGCGCACGGGAGACAAGGCGCTGCTGCTGTATGGGGCAGCCAACCTCGACCCAGATCGGTTCCCCGATCCCGACGAGTTCCAGCTGGGCCGAGGAGTCTCGCACATCGCCTTCGGCAGCGGTCCGCACCGCTGCGTGGGGGAACACCTCGCACTCCTGGAGTTGCGGATCGCCGTCGATTACATTCTCGACGTGATTCCTGACTTTCATATCGCCGCGCCGTCACAGGTGGTCTGGGGATCGGGAGCCGTCCGGCGAGGGGTTCGCGTGCTGCCGGTCGAATTCACCCCCGTCGCGACCTGATCAGGTAGGTCCAGGAAATAGTCACTCAACAACTAGGCGGACGAGTCGCCCTGGTGACCGGGGCGGGCTCCGGCATTGGCGCCGCAAGCGCGCGTGCGTTTGCCGATGCGGGCGCGTCCGTCGCTGTCACAGACATCGACCTGGCCGCAGCACAGACAATCGCGGCTGATATCCGAGGCAAAGGTCGCTCCGCGATCGCCGTACGTCTGGACGTCTCTAAAGAGACGGATTGGATCGAGGCACTTGCGCTCGTGCGGGGCGAACTCGGACCGGTCACCGTCCTGCACAGCAACGCCGCCCTGACCTCGCCCGAGGCCTATGCCGCCGACCTCGGGGTGGTCGACCTGGACGTAGAAGTCTTCGACCGCGTTATCGCGGTGAACTTGCGCGGCGGCGTGCTGGGCTGCAAACACGTCGTGCCCGACATGGTCGCCGCGGGTAGCGGTTCCATCGTGATCACGTCCTCGGTGAAGGGGCTGACCGGTAGCGCTCACCGCACTGCCTACTCGATCTCGAAGGCCGGCCTGAGCGCGCTAACGCGCATGGTTGCCGCCGGTTACGGCAAAAGTGGGGTTCGGTGCAATGCGGTGGCACCCGGCATCGTGATGACAGACGGGATCGCAAGCATCCCCCCGACCCAGCTCGCCGCGCTCGGCGACGCTCATCTGACGCCGGCGCTGGGCAAACCCGAAGACATCGCCAATGCCGTGGTGTTCCTCGCCAGCGACGCTGCAGCATTCATTACCGGCCAGGTGATCTGCGTGGACGGTGGACTGCTTGCACATGTTGCGGCGTTGTCCCCCGGGGGTAGTTGAGACCGGGTAGTTGAGGCGGGGCCCCGCACCAAAGACCAAAAAATTGCCACACGCGTCGCACACGACACTAAAGTGCTGTTTCGTGCGCAGGTACTTGGTAGCCATCGGGCGGGGTCGCTGGTTCGCAATGGCGGTCTCCCTGGTCGTCTCTGCCGCCATGCTGTACGCCCAAGGCAGAGAGCATCACGCCCAACGCACAGAGCCCCCGAGCCGCGTCGAAACCCCGGCAGTAGCCCAGACAGGCCCGGCATCTGTACCGGCCAGCCCGCCGCCCATCGCCAGTCCCGCGGAGGCGGAATCGTTGGCGGCAGCCGCACCGTTCGGCGCCCAGCAATTCCAGATTGCGCTACCTCTTGGCGTGGCCTCGGAGGAGAGGTTGCAGGTCAAGACCATCTGGGCGGCCCGCGCCATCAGCTTGCTGTTTCCGCAGATCACGACCATGTACGGATACCGACAGGACGCCTTGAAGTGGCACCCCAACGGGTTGGCGATCGACGTGATGATCCCGAACCCCGACACCCCCGAGGGCATCGAGCTCGGCAACCAAATCGCCGGGTTCGCCTTGGCCAACGCCAAGCGATGGGGCGTCGACCATGTGATCTGGAGACAGCGGATTTACCCGGGCATCGGCGCGCCCAGCTGGACGGCGGACTACGGCTCAGAAACCCTCAACCACTACGACCACGTTCATATCGCCACCGACGGCGGCGGATACCCAACCGGGCACGAGACCTACTACATCGGATCCATGAGCCCTGCGCCGCCAGATTGATCGTTGCCCGGCTCCCGGGGAATGTTCCGACTCGGCAATGAGCCGATCTGAGTTCGGCTCGAGACCCGACAAGTCTTGCGGCCTGATTCGATAGATGTTTATATAGAAGAATGTCGAATCAGTCAGCGGAGGTGTGTTTCCCGCTAGGGGTGGCCGCGCTGAGGGAGTCGCAGGCGGCGGAGCTGGCCGCAATGTTCAAAGCGCTGAGCGACCCGGTACGCCTGCGGCTGTTGAGCCTGATCGCCAGCCACCCCGGCGGCGAGGCTTGCGTGTGTGAAATATCGACGACCTTCGACCTCTCACAGCCGACGATTTCTCATCACCTCAAACTGTTGCGCGCAGCCGGGCTGCTGGACTGCGAGCGGCGTGGCACCTGGGTGTATTACTGGGTGATTCCCTCAGCACTGCAACAACTTTCGTCAGTCCTGCGTGTCGACGACCACCTCGCGGCGACTACACCGGGGTGCGGGCCGTGACCAATACCCCGACGTCGGTGTCTGCCCCTGGGGCGGCAGCGACTCGGCTTTCGACGCTCGACCGGTTCCTGCCGCTGTGGATCGGGGTGGCGATGGTCGCCGGTCTACTGCTGGGCCGCATCTTCGCGGGCCTTGAATCGGCGTTGAGTGCCGTTGAGGTCGAGGGCATTTCACTGCCGATCGCGATCGGCCTGCTGGTCATGATGTATCCGGTGCTGGCCAAAGTCCGGTACGACCAACTCGACGAGGTCACCGCCGACCGCAAGCTGATGGTGTCCTCGCTGGTGCTCAATTGGCTGATCGGGCCCGCTGTGATGTTCACGCTGGCGTGGCTGCTGCTGGCGGATCTGCCCGAGTACCGCACCGGGCTGATCATCGTGGGGTTGGCCCGCTGCATCGCCATGGTCATCATCTGGAACGACCTGGCCTGCGGGGACCGCGAGGCCGCAGCCGTGCTGGTCGCCTTGAACTCGTTGTTTCAGGTTGTCATGTTCGCGGTGCTGGGCTGGTTCTACTTGTCCGTGCTGCCCGGCTGGCTGGGACTGCCGCAAACCGGCATCGACGTCTCCCCGTGGCAGATCGCCAAATCCGTGCTCATCTTCCTCGGCATTCCGCTACTGGCCGGATACCTGTCGCGCCGTCTGGGCGAACAAGCCAAGGGCCGTCACTGGTACGAGAGGCGGTTCCTGCCCCGCATCGGACCATGGGCGCTCTATGGGTTGCTGTTCACCATCGTCATCTTGTTCGCCTTGCAGGGTCACCAGATCACCTCTCGGCCATGGGATGTCGCCCGGATAGCGGTGCCACTACTGGCCTACTTCGCGATCATGTGGGCCGGCGGATATGCCCTTGGATTCGGGCTGCGGCTCGGGTATGCCCGTACCACAACGCTGGCGTTCACCGCCGCCGGTAACAACTTCGAACTGGCCATCGCGGTGGCGATCGCAACCTACGGCGTCACATCCGGGCAAGCTTTGGCCGGAGTCGTCGGACCACTGATCGAGGTGCCAGTGCTGGTCGGGCTGGTCTACGTGTCCCTCGCGCTGCGTACCCCGCTGTTCCCAACCAGCCCGATTGAGGAGCACTAGCCGATGGCCGACAAACCCAGTGTCCTGTTCGTCTGCGTCCATAACGCCGGACGTTCCCAGATGGCCGCCGCCTTGCTGCGCCACCTCGCCGGGGACCGCATCGAAGTCCGCTCTGCGGGAACCGAACCCGCGGACCAGATCAACCCGGTCGCCATCGCAGCCATGGCCGAACTCGGTATCGACATCACCACTGCAACCCCCACAATACTGAGCAGTGACGCCGTGCAGACCAGCGACGTCGTGATCACCATGGGCTGCGGTGACGCGTGCCCCTACTTCCCCGGAGTGTCCTACCGCGACTGGAAACTGCCTGACCCCGCTGGGCAACCTGTGGCAACCGTGCGCGTCATCCGCGACGACATCGCCGACCGCATCCAGGCTTTGATCGCCGAACTCCTGCCGACGTCCACCAGCACCACATAACCACCACATAACCCCCACCACATAACCCCCACCGCATAACCCCCACCGCATAACCCGCGCCCGCAGAAGGGAACCACCATGTCACGCGTGCAGCTAGCCCTCAATGTCGACGAACTCGACGAGGCCATCACGTTCTACTCCACGCTGTTCGGCACCGGGCCGGCCAAGGTCAAACCCGGCTACGCGAACTTCGCCATCGCCGAACCGCCACTCAAACTGGTGCTGATTGAAAACCCGGGCCACGGCGGAACCATCAACCACCTCGGTGTCGAAGTCCACTCCAGTGACACCGTGTACGCCGAAATCGCCCGCCTCACCGAGGCCGGCCTGTTCACCCAAGAAGAGATCGATACGACCTGTTGCTTCGCCAACCAGGACAAAGTCTGGGTCACCGGCCCCGGCGGCGAAAAGTGGGAGGTATACACCGTCCTGGCCGACTCCGACACCTTCGGACCGAATACCGAACAGCTCGCACTGTGATCAGTCTTTCTCGATAGGGCTGGCGCGGTTGGTCGGTAGATGCAGTTTGGTGACTTCGATCAGGTGACGTCCGACATCGTCGAGCGCATCTGTCGACTGCGTGGCGAGCGCAACGATGACAGCGCCTTCGATGGCCGCGATGGTCAGGGTTGCCAGTGAGCGCGCGTTCTCGTGGTCGGCTCCAGACCTGACCAGCTGGTCGGTGAGGACCATCTGCCAGTCACCGACCGCCTCGGCGGCCGCCTGCGCGGCTGACGGCGCTTCGGCGCGACCCAGGATCGCGGCAACGATGGGGCAGCCGGCTTCCATCTGAGTCGCACGAAGCTGAGCCTTCCACTGATCGATGAAAGCCTGCACCGCCTGCGCTGGATCGCCGCCGTCGTCGGCTGACCGGAGCACTGCGGTCAACGCCTGCCCCGCGATGCGGGTGGCTTCAGTGACGAGTTCCGCTTTGCCGCCGGGAAAATTGAGGTAGACGGTTCTGCGGGCGACTCCGCTGTCTTCCAGCAGCGCATTAAGTCCGGTCCCGGCGACGCCCCGGCGTTGCACCAGTCTCGTGATGCTGGCGATGAGAGCATCCCGCGCAGTCATGGTTCGCCGCCTTCCGCCTTCGGGGTTGAAGTATACCGATTGGTCTACTAACGTTTCAAGTCATGACGAACACCCACGACGCCAAGACGCTGCGGAAGTTCCGCAGAGAACGCGCACTAGGGCACTACCTGCTCAACCCGACGGTGAAAGGGTTGAGCAAATTGGGCCTGCGCACCGCGCTGGCCACCGAACTGGAGACCATCGGGCGCAAGACCGGCCAGGTGCGCCGCGTTCCAGTGTCCGCGCAATTCGATGACAAAGGGGTGTGGCTCATCAGTCAGCATGGCACCCGTTCCGGTTGGGGCCGAAACATCGTTGACAACCCGAATGTCCGTGTGAGACAGGGGAATCAGTGGCGCACCGGAGTCGCGAAATTCAGGCCCGATGACGATGTCGTCGCACGAGGCCGTAAGTTCGGGCGCCTGGGATCCAAGGTGGTCAAGGCACTGGAAACGACACCCGTGTCGGTGCGGATCGACTTCACCGACTAATCGGCGCGGTCTAGCCTGGCCCCACGAGCTACGTTCGAGTTGCACGGCAAACTCGAACCCCGGAGGTGCCCGATGGCCCAGTCCGACCTCATCTTATTCAGCGTCGACAACCACGTCGCACTCATCACCGTCAATGACCCCGATCGGCGCAACGCCTTCACCGACGAGATCTCGGCGCTGCTGCGCGCCGCCGTGGAGCAAGCCGAAGCCGATCCCGACGTGCACGCCGTGGTGGTAACCGGCGCAGGCAAAGCCTTTTGCGCCGGCGCCGACCTCAGCGCGCTTGGCGCTGCCGGTGGTGGAACACCGGCCGCGGGTCTGCAGCGCATCTACGACGGCTTCATGGCCGTCGGTAATTGCACGTTGCCCACCATCGCCGCTGTCAACGGCGCGGCCGTCGGCGCGGGCTTGAACTTGGCGTTGGCCGCCGACGTGCGTATCGCCGGGCCGGCCGCATTGTTCGACGCCCGTTTCCAGAAGCTGGGACTCCATCCTGGCGGGGGTGCGACCTGGATGCTGCAACGGGCGGTGGGTCCGGCAGTCGCTCGCGCGGCCCTGCTGTTCGGCATGCGCTTCGACGCCGAATCCGCTGTGCGGCATGGGTTGGCGCTCAGCGTTGCGGACGATCCCGTTGCCGCGGCGCTAGAGCTGGCCGCAGGACCCGCGGCGGCGCCGCGCGAAGTGGTATTGGCGACCAAGGCCACGATGCGCGCGACCGCAAGTCCGGGGTCCTTGGACAACGACCACCACGAGCTTGCCATGCGCACCGAGCTTGGGCCGCAGGTGTACTCGATCCAGTCACCAGCGTTCGCGGACCGATTGGCGGCGGCACGACGCAAGTGATCTCCTAGATCACTTGCTCGCTCCCACAGCGGCTTTAGCCTGTGGACAACTTCTCCGGGTGTCTGACTCTTCCGATATAATTCGAACATGAGTTCGAGTAGTCGTGAAGAGATCCAAGGGGTCTTCGACGCGCTCGATGCCGACCTGGATCGCGCCTGCGAACTGTCGTTTGACGCGTTGACCACCCCGGACTGGCTGGCGTTGCTGGAGCGCGTTGAGCGGGTCCGACGCCGGTTACCCGCTGTGGAGCACGGGCTGATTAACCAGCTGGCCCGCCAAGCCACCCCGGAGGAGTTGGGCGGCAAACTCTCCCATGCGATCGCCGAGTGGACGCTGATCAGCCGTACTGAGGCATCGAGGCGAATCCGGGCAGCCGCCGATCTCGGCCAGCGACACGGGCTCACCGGCGACCCGCTGCCGCCGGTGCTGGCGGCCACCGCCGCCGCCCAACGCGCCGGGACGCTGGGCACCGAACAGGTCGCGGTGATCCGCCGGTTCTACCACCAGCTGCCGGGCTTTGTCGATGCTCAGACCCGCGAACACGCAGAGACTCACCTGGCCAAACTGGGTACGCAGTACCGTCCCGACCAGCTGGCCGGGCTGGCCGACAAACTCGCCGACTGCCTCAACCCGGACGGGAATTTCACCGACGACGACCGCGCCCGCCGCCGCGGCCTGACCCTAGGCACCCAAGGCCCCGACGGCATGTCCACGCTCAGTGGCTGCCTGACCCCCGAGGCCCGCGCCACCCTGGAAGCGGTGCTGGCCAAACTCGCCGCCCCAGGGATGTGCAACCCGGCCGACGACACCGCGGTCGTGGACGGCGCACCCACCCAAGACGCCATCGACACCGACACCCGCACCACCGCCCAGCGCAATCACGACGGCCTCAACGCTGCACTGCGCGCGATCCTGGCCTCAGGAGAACTGGGCCAGCACAACGGGCTCCCGGCCACCATCATCGTGACCACCACGCTGGCCGACCTCGAGGCCGCCGCGGGCCAGGGACTCACCGGCGGCGGCACCATCCTGCCCATAAGCGACGTCATCCGCCTAGCCCGCCACGCCCACCAGTATTTGGCCGTTTTCGACAACGGCAAGACCGTGGCGCTGTATCACACCAAGCGCCTGGCCTCACCCGGACAACGAATCGTCCTCTACGCCAACGACCGCGGCTGCTCGGCACCAGGCTGCAATGTGCCCGGCTACCTCTGCGAAGTCCACCACATCACCGACTACGCCACCTGCCACACCACCGACATCAACAACCTCACCTTCGCCTGCGGACCCCACCACCGCCTGCTCCAACAACGGGGATGGACCACCCGCAAAAACACCCGCGGCGACACACAATGGATCCCACCCCCACATCTGGATCGCGGCCAACCTCGCACCAATAGCTTCCACCATCCCGAAAAGCTCCTGCGCGACGGAGACGGCGACGCCGAGGATGACAGCGAGGGAGACGCCGCATAGGAGCGCGGCCTCGCCTTAGGGCGCCCCTAGGCTGGGGGTTCAGTTACAACGGCGCCCACGTCGGCGTCGGCATCGGCGTCGGCGTGGGCGGCAGCACGGTGCGCAGGGTCCAGGCGGCGCACGATGAAGACGAACGTCAGGGCAAGGAAGGGTGCGACAGCGCCGTAAAGTGCGGGAGGGATTGCCATTTCGGCGCTATTGAGGAGTTGCGGACTCAGTGCAACGCCTATCGCCACCACGGCGTTGTGCAGTCCGATCTCCAGGCTGACGGCAATGGCCTGTCGTGGAGGGAGATGCATCCAGCGCGGCACCAGATAGCCGACTGTGAGGCTCACAACGCAGAAGGACACGACGGCTCCGGCAAGCGCACCATGGTTGTTCCACAACGTCGTCCGGCCTCCGGCGAACGCCGCGACGCCGACCAGTACCAGCAGGACTCCTGCGGCTATCTTGACTGGCCGCTGAAGTCGCCGGGCCAGCTCAGGGAAGCGGTGGCGTATCGCAACGCCGATCGCGGCGGGTATGAGCACAAGTCCGAACACCCCGAAGAACTTGTCCACCTGCAGCGGGAGAAACCGCCCTTCCCCGATGAACCAGGTCATCGAAAACGCCAGTATTGCTGGTAAGGCGAAGATCGCCAGCACCGCGTTGATCGCGGTCAGGGTGATATTGAGCGCCAGGTCCCCGTTGACCAGATGGCTGAGTATGTTCGCCATCGTCCCGCCTGGAACAGCGGCCATCAGCATCAGCCCAACCGCGAGCGTCGGCTTGAGGTGGAAGGCTTCGGCAATCAGCAGGCATAGTAACGGCAGCAGTAGACACTGACAGATCAGTGCAACCGCCAGTGGGCGGCGCAGGCTGGCGGCCCGCCGGAAGTCATCGACTGTGAGCGTCAGCCCAAGAGCAAGCATGACCGCCACGACGACCAAGGGAAAGAACTGGTTGTTCATCGCGCTCCGAGGGTATTAGTTAGCTTGCCTTACGTTGCAGTCAGTCAGTGTATGGCTTGCGTTCGGGTTGAATTCCGGCCCGCTGACCACCCCCGAGCGCCTAGCACTGCTGAAGCGCGTGGAGCCACCTCGAATCACCATGAGCGAATCGCGGGCGTGGATCCCGGCTCTCAACCGGGGGCGGACTCCCCAGCGCGCTGCAGGAGCTTTGCCGCGTGTTTGAGCACCGGAGAGTCGACCATCTGCCCTTCGAACGCGAAGACTCCGCGCTCGGTCTGTGCCGCCTTGAACACCCGGCGCGCCCAGTCCAGCTTTTCCTCGGTGGGGCGATAGGCCGCGCGCACCACCGGTATCTGGCTCGGGTGGATGCACACTGTCCCGCCGAAACCGTGCGCGACGGCATCGTGGGCTTCCGCCTGCAGGCCATCGAGGTCGCGGATATCCAAATGCACCGCGTCGAGTGCGACCCGGCCGAAGGCGGACGCCGCGAGCAGTGCCGTCGACCGTACGTGGCGGGCGACATCGCGATAGGTGCCGTCGGCCCTGCGGCTGGAGCTGCCACCAAGGGTGGCGAGCAAGTCCTCGGCACCCCACATCAGTGCGACGGTGCCCTGCGCAGCGGCGATTTCAGCGGCGAACAGCGCGCCACGCGGGGTCTCTAACAGCGCGATCACGTCGCGCGGCGCGAGAGCGGTCACCTGCGTGGCGGATTCGGCCTTGGACAGCATCACCGTCGTATATGCGGTGCCGTCCAGAGCTTCCAGGTCGCGGGAATGTTCGACGGTGCCGGCCGCGTTGATCCGCACCACGGTGCACTCCGGGTCCAGCGGGGTGTCCTGCAGCGCCTTGCGGGCAGCGGGCTTATCCGCTTCTGCCACGCCGTCTTCCAGGTCCAGGATCACCACATCGGCAGCGGCAGCAGCCTTCGCGAAGCGCTCGGGACGGTCCGCCGGGCAGAACAGCCACCCCGGGCCGGCAGCAAGCAGATCCATCACTTCTCCTTGGTGTCCTGGTGATCCTTGTGGTCCTAGTGGGCCGCGCGCTTCTGTACCAGCGTTGTACGCACCGCCCGCGCAACTATCTCACCGTTTTGGTTAAGCCCGGAGTGCTCCAGGGTCACGATGCCTTCGCCGGGGCGGCTTTTCGACTCGCGCTTGCCGGTGCACACGGTTTCCGCGTAAAGGGTGTCGCCGTGGAAGACGGGCTTGGGGAAAGACACTTCGGAAAAGCCGAGGTTGGCCACGATAGTACCCAGTGTCAGCTGCGTCACCGACAGTCCGACCAGCGTCGAGAGCGTGAACATCGAGTTCACCAGCCGCTCGCCCCGAAAGCCCGGCTGCTCGGCCGCCCACGCCGCGTCGAGATGCAGCGACTGGGTGTTCATCGTCAGCGTGGTGAACAACACGTTGTCGGCCTCAGTGACCGTGCGGCCCGGGCGGTGCAGGTATGTAGTGCCAATCTCGAACTCCTCAAACCACAAGCCCCGCTGAACAACCGACTTGCCCGTCTCCTGCTGCGTCACGACAGCCCCAGCGATCGGGCGATGAGCATCAGCTGCACCTCGGTGGTTCCCTCGCCGATCTCGAGGATCTTGCTGTCGCGGTAGTGACGTGCCACCGGATAGTCGTTCATGAAGCCGTATCCGCCGTGGATTTGAGTGCCGTCGCGGGCGTTGTCCATCGCCGCCTCCGACGCGATCATCTTGGCGATTGCCGCCTCCTTCTTGAAAGGCTTTCCTGCCAACATCTTTGCAGCAGCTTCGTAGTACGCCGTGCGGGCCACGTGGGCGCGTGCCTCCATCCGCGCGATCTTGAAACTGATCCCCTGATAAGAGCCGATCGGCTTGCCGAACGACTGGCGCTCTTTGGCGTACTTGACGCTCTCGTCGACGCAGCCCTGTGCGGCCCCGGTCGCCAGCGCGGCGATCGCGATTCGCCCCTCATCCAAGATGGACAGGAAGTTCGCGTAGCCGGCGCCGCGCGCGCCCAGCAGGTTCTCCTCCGGGACGCGAGCGTCGGCGAAAGTCAGCGGGTGAGTGTCCGACGCATTCCAGCCGACCTTGTTGTACGCCGGTTCGACGGTGAATCCCGTTGTGCCGCTGGGCACGACGATCGTTGAGATCTCTTTCTTGCCGGCTTCGACGGTTCCGGTGACCGCGGCGACAGAGACCAACGAGGTGATGTCGGTGCCCGAGTTGGTGATGAATTGCTTGGTGCCGTTGATCACCCACTCGCCGTTGTCCAGACGGGCCGTGGTTCGAGTGCCGCCGGCGTCGGAACCGGCGCCGGGCTCGGTCAGTCCGAAGCCGGCCAGCGCCCGGCCCGCCGTCAGGTCCGGCAGCCACTTTTGCTTCTGCTCTTCAGTGCCGAACCGGTAGATCGGCATCGCGCCCAGACTCGCAGCAGCCTCGAGTGTGATCGCCACCGATTGATCGACCTTACCGAGTTCCTCGAGCGCCAGCGACAGCGCGAAATAGTCGCCGCCCATTCCGCCGTACTCCTCCGGGAACGGCAGGCCGAAAAGTCCCATTTCGCCCATCTTGGCGACGACTTCGTATGGGAAGCTGTGCTCCTCATCGTGTTTGGCCGACACCGGCGCAACCACGGTGCGCGCAAAATCGGCCACCGTGGCCCGAAGGTCTTCGTATTCGTTGGGTAACGTTCCCGCCGTCATGGTTGTCGTCATGATCCTCTAATCCTTGATCCGGGCCAGCACCTGATCCACTTTCACCTGATCGCCGGCGGACACCAGCACCTCTACTCGTCCCGGAACCGGCGCGGTCAGCGAGTGTTCCATCTTCATTGCCTCGACGACTACCACCACGTCACCCTCGGCAACATCGGCGCCGGAGGCGACCTGCACGACAATGACATTGCCGGGCATGGGGCTGAGGATCTCAGCCTGCCGCTCCCCCGCCGCGCGGTGAATCTTTTGCTCCTCGGCTTCGCGTAGCTGCCACGTTCCGCGCTCGTCGGCGATCCACAGGTGACGGTCGGCTTCGGCCCAGCGATAGTCACGCCGCAGTCCGTCCAGCGTCACGCTCATCTGGTGCCGCTCGAGTCGCACACTCGCCGAAGCGATCTCGCCAGCACCAACCTTCACCTTTGCGGCCTCGGGCCGCCCCCACACCGACACCGTCTCGGTGCGCAGCGGGGTGCGTATCGCGGTGCGGACAGGTGCCGGACCACCGCCGACGCGCCATCCGGTCGGGGCCGCCCACAGGTCGCCAGCGACGCTCCCCTCCCGACATGCCAGAGCCCACTGACGGTAGAGACCGCCCGCGGCCAGCACGTCGTCCGGCGCCGGGAGCGGGGCGAAATCCGCCAGCCTCTCGTCCAGCAGCGCGGTGTCCAGGTCGCCGGCACGCACCCGCTCGTCGGCGAGCAGGAAACGCAAGAACTCGACATTGGTCTGCACGCCCAGGACCGCGGTCTGCGAAAGCGCCCGGTCGAGCATGGCGAGCGCCTCATCGCGGTCGGCCCCGCAGGCAATCACTTTGCTCAGCATCGGGTCGTAATCGCTGCCGACCACCGTGCCCGCCAACAGCGACGAGTCGACCCGCACGCCGACGCCGGCGGGTTCGAATACCTGCAGCACCCGCCCACCGGTCGGCAGGAATCCCCGTGCGGGATCCTCCGCGTACACCCGGGCTTCGATCGCGTGCCCGCTCAGTTCGATGTCGTCCTGGGCGAACGCCAGCTTTTCGCCGGCGGCCACCCGCAGCTGCCACTCGACGAGGTCCAGCCCGGTGACGGCCTCGGTGACCGGATGTTCCACCTGCAGGCGGGTATTCATCTCCATGAAGAAGAACTCGTCGGGCCGCTCGGCGGAGACGATGAATTCCACGGTCCCGGCACCGACATAATCCACGCTGCGGGCGGTGTTGCAGGCCGCAGCCCCGATCCGCGCCCGCGTCGAGGCGTCGAGTAGCGCCGACGGCGCTTCCTCGATGACCTTCTGATGGCGTCGCTGCAGGCTGCACTCACGCTCCCCCAAGTGCACGATGTTGCCGTGCTTATCGGCGAGCACCTGCACCTCGATATGCCGGGGCCGCAACACGAATCGCTCCAAGAACAGCGTGTCATCGCCGAACGAGGACGCGGCCTCACGCCGCGCGCTCACCAGCGCCTCGCGCAGCCGGGCCGGGGCCTGGACCAGGTGCATGCCCTTACCGCCACCGCCCGCCGACGGCTTGATCAACACCGGATAGCCGACCTCTTCGGCGGCCGCGACGAGGTCGTCATCGGTGAGCCCCGGCTCAGCCACGCCCGGCACCACCGGCACACCGAACGCGGCGACCGCGTTCTTGGCGGTGATCTTGTCGCCCATCACCTGAATGGCATGCGCGGGCGGGCCTAAGAACGCCACACCGGCGCTTTCGCAGGCCGCGGCGAAATCGGCGTTCTCCGAGAGAAACCCGTAACCTGGATGGATCGCCTGGGATCCGGTACGCACCGCGGCGTCAAGCACCCGCGCGATATCGAGGTAGCTTTCGCGCGCCGCGGCGGGCCCCAGCCGCACTGCCGTGTCCGCCTCGAGCACGTGCCGCGCGCCGGCGTCGGGATCGCTGTAGACAGCGACCGAGCGGATGCCCAGCCGGCGCAGTGTCCGGATCACCCGCACCGCAATCTCGCCGCGGTTGGCCACTAAGACGGTGTCGAATAACGCGGTGTCAAACATCAATCACATCCGGAAAACGCCGTAGGACACGGGCTCCAGCGGCGCGTGGGCGCACACCGAGAGGGCAAGCCCGACAATCGTTCTGGTGTCGGCCGGGTCGATAATGCCGTCGTCCCACAGCCGGGCGGTCGAGTAATACGGATTGCCTTGATCCTCGTACTGCTCGCGGATAGGCGCCTTGAACGCCTCTTCCTCTTCGGCCGACCAGGGTGCGCCGGCCGTGGTGAGCTGTTCGCCGCGCACGGTGGCCAGTACGGACGCGGCCTGCTCGCCGCCCATCACCGAGATCCGCGCATTGGGCCACATCCACAGAAAACGCGGCGAGTAAGCGCGCCCGCACATCGAATAGTTGCCCGCGCCATACGATCCGCCGATCACGACGGTCAGCTTGGGCACCCGGGCACAAGCCACGGCGGTGACCATCTTGGCGCCGTGCTTGGCGATACCGCCGGCCTCGTAGTCGCGACCGACCATGAAACCGGCGATGTTCTGCAAAAACAACAGCGGGATCTTGCGCTTATCGCAGAGCTCGATGAAATGCGCACCCTTCAAAGCGGATTCGCCGAACAGCACGCCGTTGTTGGCGACGATGCCGACGGGATGGCCATGAATGCGCGCGAAGACAGTCACCAGCGTCTTGCCGTATAAGGCCTTGAACTCGCTGAATTCGCCTCCGTCGACCAACCGCACGATGACCTCGCGCACGTCGTACGGCACCCGCGGATCAGGCGGCACGACGTCGTAGAGCTCGGTCTGTGCGTGCTTGGATTCGACCGGGCTGCGCACGTCCCACTGGCAGGGGTCTTGCGGCCCGAAGGTGCCCGCAATCCGCCGGACGATCTGGAGCGCGTGCTCGTCGTCGTCAGCAAGGTGGTCTGTGACACCCGAAACCCGCGAATGCAAGTCGCCGCCGCCGAGGTCTTCGGCCGAGACGATCTCTCCCGTGGCTGCCTTGACCAGTGGCGGGCCGCCGAGAAAGATCGTGCCCTGCTCGCGGACGATGACCGCCTCGTCACTC
>Ga0182012_10001910_pt1 | contig 22720 bp, 19 predicted proteins | sample 612S2SmetaG_FD_120486 | JGI IMG/M metagenome (GOLD analysis project Ga0182012, IMG submission 120486) | Permafrost microbial communities from Stordalen Mire, Sweden - 612S2S metaG | ecosystem: Environmental > Terrestrial > Soil > Wetlands > Permafrost | place: Sweden: Stordalen | collected... | reverse complement strand
GTCCGCCGGTCCCTTAGAGACGTTCCATTTTCTCGAAGGAACCTGGGAAGCCAAAACTGCCGCTGGGCCTTCCGCCCCTGCCGTTTCGGGAACCTATTTCTTTCGTCGCGAGTTAGGTGGTCACGTGCTGGCGCGGCATAGCAACACGGCAGCATGTAAAGGACCGTCGGACTTTGACTGTGATCATGGAGATCTGCTTTATGTTTATAGTGACGGCGAAGGGCAGCCGCTGAAAGCTATTTACTTCGACAACGAGGGTCATGTCATTCATTACGATGTCTCCGCACCGACTCCGACAAAAGCGGTTTTCCTTTCAAGCGCTGCTACACCGGGCCCCCGATTCCAGCTTATTTACGAACTGAGAGGCAACATCATGTCGGGCAAGTTTCAAATGCAATTGCCGGGACAGTCGGAATGGAAGTCTTATTTGGAGTGGAGCGGGCCTAAGAAATAAGACAGCGGCAACTTTTTACTCGCGCCTTTGACGATACAGACCGGCGTCCACTTCACCGGCCATGGCACGCTCATCTAAATCGCCATCCAGAAACCGCGCGATTTCGCCACACCACTTGGCCGGCTCTCGCACAATCTCTGCATAAGGAACATTCAGGACTCGAATATTCGTTTGCGCCGCCAGCCACTCCTTGACACGCCGCACATCTTCCGCCAACGCACGAACAATGCGCTCTTCTTGTTGCCCCGCCGCCGCATCCCCGCGTGCCGCCAGCATCTCACGCTGTGAATCGAAAACTTCCGTCAATGCACGATCCATAAACACCACGCGGTATTCGAATGTGTTTGGCAAATGCACCAGCAAGCGGTGAATAACCTTGACGGCCTTGCCCCGCGCGTCTGCCATCCAGCTTGACTCATTCGCTAGCTTCTTCACCGGCTCATATTCGAAATAGCCGCGCGGATTGTGTTGGTCCGCTTTACGAAGTCCATCAGTTAGAGGATCAATTCCGCCTGCCTCCAACATGCGCATCATCAGAGAAGTGCCCGATCGCGGCACACCACTCACCACCGTCACATAAGAACGCTGCGTCAGAACCACCTCACGAACACCAACGCGCTGATACTGGATATCGCAAGAAACCAGACAATCCACCACGGCGTACGTTTCGGATAATCCACCGCCAGCCACAGCACGCTGCCAGCTGGTAGACGGCCTTCTTCTGGATGCAGCAGTAATTCCAGGAACGCACGCGGCTTCCGCGGCGAAATAAACCCGTGCGAGTCACTGGCCGTCACATCCTTTGTCATCATGACTCCGCGCATCTTGAAACGCAAATCTCCCGTTATTGCGCGCTGGGGACGAATTCTCCAAACCAGTTGCCGGTCAGTCATCACTCGCAGCGGTTCCGTTTCCACGACAATACCCGCAGGCGCCTCTAGTGAATTAGACGAATCTATGTCGTTTATATCTGTTGAGAGTTGCGCAGTCACCACCGCTGCATCGCCCACTTTCAACGCACTCACTCCATAACCATCGCTGAGTTGCAGCATCAGCCATGCCATCGGGAGTACCAATATAAATGACGGCAGCAACAGCAGTGCACAAAGCCGAACGTTCGCCAGGAACAATTCTTTTTGTGCGCGCCAGATCAAAACTGGTTCATCAAAAAACAGACGGAATTCCAGGAAATGACCATGGATCTGCCGCAGCGTTCCACGCACGGCACTCATGTCGGCAGTTTGGGTAAACACCCAACCTGATAAGGCGCCGCTGACAAGCGCCGCCACTACCAGAAATATCATTCCAGGTAACCCAAGCCCTTTAATCTCCGCTCCACTTCTTTGTCGTCTTCCTCTTGCGCATCGCCCGGACGTTCTAACTCTCTCTCAAGCACGTGCACGACGAACTCTTCAGGCGAACTGTAGCCTGCCTTTTGCGAATGCTCCGTGACGCGCTGCCACAGTTCAGAATCTAGTTTGATGGATTTCGACATGCATGCCTCAATAGATTACGCGACCTGTCATACGTGGGCCGGGCGCAATGCCAAACTCATTCAATATAGTAACGGGCAAATCCTTCAGCGAAGGTTCGCTAAACGGCTTTCGCGTGCTTATTAGCGTGCCCGGCACAGCGGATGCCGCCATACAGTGGTCGCCAATCCAGGCATCGCGATTGTCCTCAATGACTCCCACGGGCGCGCGCCCCAAAGCCGTCTCCCAAGACGCACGATACGGCGGCGCGTATCCCACAATCAAATCAGGCTTGAAACGACTTGCCGATTTCCCAAGCTCTACTACATCCGCCACAACGGGCACGCCGCTATCCGGATCTCGAAACTCTCGCAGCTTTCGCGTTAAGTCAGCTAACACCGCATCTCGTTCAGCGCCCGAATGCACAACACCATACTTCTCCCGCCCCGCTAGATTGATATACAACGCGTTCAGTCCCATGGCATATGCCTTCGTCTTTGCCCAATCAACCCGATCTCCGCTCATCGCTTGAAAACCTTGTTGGATCAACCAGGTGTTCAGGTTAACCGCGCGGTCGAAAGCTGCAAACCCGTGGTCTGACATCACTGTGATAGTCGCCCCGCTTTCGTGATCCATCACATAGCCAATCGCTCGATCCACAGATTGATAGGTCCCTAACAATTCCGCTTCATGCTTCCCCCAAAGCATGTGCGAGTTCTGGTCGACCTCCGAAAAATAGAAAAACAGAAAGCCATCCTTAAAACGGCGCAGCGTCTCCCTCAATAGCGCAAATCTCTCTTGGGAAACCAATCGGCTTTGCTCCAAATACTCAGGCAAGCTAAGCGCGCCCTGACGCAGTGCGGACGTATCTTCTTCAATCCCCTGCGTGTAGAACGGACCAACCGCGTGCGCAAGCTCACTGCTCCACTGAGGAGGGGCACTAATCGGCAAGCTAGGCGCCGCTGGATCGGCATTCAAAGGCGAACGGTACACTCGAAACCCCGGCTGCAGTTCTCTCGCATAAATACGAAACATTCCGGCCACGCTGCTCACATGCGGGATCAGCGGGAAACGCACACGAATCCATGGCGACCACTCGCCCTGCTTCAGCACAAACTGTTGATCGACTATTCGAAAACGGGCCACCGGCGCCACTGGATCGACATCGGCCACCATATCCAGTTGCGTTGAACTATGATCGCTCCGCAACGGGTTTGTAGGGCCCGCCACACTAAGATGCACCCTGTTATCAACGCGCGATACCTGCAGAATGCGCCCCCCCGAAACATCACCCGGCGCATCATTCGGGTCATCGCTGTAGTAGGTGAACGTCCCGAAGGTCCCCTCCATATCGGGCGTACCCATACCCGAAATTCCGTTCCCATGCTGATCTGCCGGATAGTTGGTCGGCATTCGCATCACGGTAACCGGAATATTGTGTTCGGCAAGAATCTGCCAGAATGGTTCTCCCATCCGAAACGTTTGCACGCGCGCCCCGGATAGAGGAAAGAGATACGGTCCCAGAGTCAGTTGATGTTGCGGTTCCCTCGTTTCTCCCATCGAGGAAAAGGGCTGTAGCGTCGCTGGGTCACGCAGAACAAAATCGAACAAACCATGCTCAACCGGATCAGTACCAGTAATGAACGTAGCCCAAGCAACAGGACTTTCTGGCGGTGTTGTTGTTGCCAGCTTCGTCATTCCTCCCATATGCGCAAGCCGCGCGAGATTCGGTAGAGATCCCAGGTGCTTTTGCACAAAGTTCGGATCCATGCCATCCACGCCCAGAACGATCACGCGTTTACCGTGTGCTCGCGAAGCAGGCGTTCCGCAACTAACCAGCCATACCAGAAGCGCAATAGCCAGCCACTTCATGATGTATGGAACACCGGCTTACCTTCCATCCACGCGGGCGGAGTCACCCCGAATAGCCATAGCGCTGTCGGTGCCATATCTTCTATACCTGGATCTACCGCATCAATTGCCCGGCTACAAAACAGCACACCCGGTACTAGCAATGGGTCCACACAATGATCACCGCTCCATGCTTTTGGGTTATCCTCAATGACGCGAGCCGTCACCCTACCCACCGCGGCATCCCAAGACGTCCGGTACCCTTCGTTGTAACCCACAATCAAATCTGGTGCTGCTTCCAGATACGGTCCTCGATAAAGCTTGTTCGTTGCGTAAACCTGACGAATAGCCACCTCATTTCGCTCCACATCTCGCAAACCGGAGAGCTTATGGATCAACTCATTCTTCAGCGCTTCCGCCTCAGCACCGGGAGAGACAATACCTCCAGACTCCCGGCCCTTGAGATTGAGATACAGTCCACTCAGACCAAGCGTGTAGGCGCGAGTGTGCTCCCAATCGACGCCGTCAAAATATCGCCCGCCTTCAGTCGCGGAAGACTTAAGCTTGAGATAGCCATTCTGGTGTAGCCACGAATTCAGATTCACCGCGCGCCGAAAACTGCAGAAGCCATGGTCCGATAACACAAACAGAACACTTCCTGGCCCCGCCTGCAACATGGCCTTTCCTACAATCCGGTCCATCCGCTGATACAGATCTTCAATGGCTCCGCTCCAGCGCTTGTCTCCCTGCCCTTCCAGATGGCGGTAGAACATATGCTGCACGCGGTCGCTGGTATCAAACACACATGCCACAACGCCTTTCGTTGTATGCGCCAGTGCATTATCGAACATCGCCTCGCGCTCAGCCAGAATGGCATAAGACTGATCGAGAAAGGCCTGTTCATCAATCACTCCTTCATTGAGTGCCCAGGTATCTTCCGCCATGCCCACCGTTGCATAGGAACCCAGTATCTTCGCCAGGTACGCCGCATAGTAACTCGGATGACTGATCGGCAGCGCCGGGGCCTCGGGATCAATCTGTATGGGAGTTACATAAAGTGAGAACTCAGGCTTGATCTCGGTCACTAAGAAGCGCGCAATCCCCTGCACCGTCAAACCGGGCGCGGCCTGGAATTTCAACTTCACCCAGGGCGAATATTCGCCTACCTTCATCCGATAAACCGCACCGTCAATCTCCAGCATCAACATAGCCGGATGAATGCGAAATGGAATCGCAATCGCGCCGGAATCAGGGAGAAGCTCATTGTCGGGACCCGGCAGCGAACCTGTTAAATAGTCGCCGACAAGCTTCAACGGATACCGGTCACCACTCTCCGCTTTCAGAGTTTCCGTCCGAGTGGTGAACTGCGAGAAGCTACCCTGGGTCCCGCGCAAATCTGGCGTGCACATAGCCGACAACAATCGCCCCTCGAACTTCTCCGGAGGGAACGTGATCGGCACACGAATCACCGTGCTCCCGATTGAGTGATCTCCCAGAATCTTCCAAAACGTCTGACTCTTGCGCCTCATTTCGACAATCGGCCGCGCCAAGGGAATCCGCCAACGACCCAACCGCAGCACTCGCCGGGGAGGTCGCACCTTCGACGATGACAGCTCCGGCACATACGATTTCAAACTGCGATTCAGAAAATCGAAAATGTTGTGGCGTGCCGGATTCACGCCCGTGGCAAACGTTGACCAAGCCACAGGCGACAAGGAGGGGAAGGTAGTCCGCAACCTATGAAACGACCCCTGCGCTTTCAGCATGGCCAGATTGGGAAGTTTTCCTTGGGCCATAAAGCGTTCCGTCAATCGTGGATCAAGTCCATCCAGGCCCAGAAAAATGAGCCGCTGGATCTTTGCCTTACGAAAGCCCTGTTTGCGCCGCAGCATTTTCAACAGCGCTCGAAACGGCCAAATGATAAACGAAACGGCTGTAAGGAACAGCGACGTGATTAACCCGACAAACGAGCCAAAAAACGCGAACCCAGCGCCGGGTCCGATATAGGCAAACACCTCCATCAATTGGCCCTCTGCGGTAAAGTCTCTAACTCATGCCGGCACTGCGCGGCCTGCGGCGCTAGGTGGCACGCGGCTTCCAGATGGCTTTGCGCCTCTGCAATCAAACCGAGATGCTTCGCCGCGAGACCCAGCCCGAATTGCGATGGATAATCTCCTGGCGCAATCGACACCACCTGCTTATAACTCGCCAATGCCTTCACATAATCGTGCAGATCGAGATAGCACGACGCTAGATCTCGTCGCGCCAGAGTGTTGGTCGAATCCTGTGCTAACACCTGCTTCAGCAGCACTATTGCCGCCTCCAAATGGCGATCCGCCACCTGGTCAATCGCCTTCTCATATAAGTGAAACTCCGCCAAACGGTCTTTCGGGTCAGCCATCGTATGGTTATTTTGCCCTTGCGGCCCTCGCGCTAAATAACCTAAAGACGTAAGCAGCTTCTCCGTCTCAGGCGCTGAACTTGGCGCAGTGACCTTCCGCTGCACATGACTCGCCAGGAGCTTTGCAATTTCGCCTCGCATCTCCCGCACTCGATTCGGATCAGTCAGCAAAAGATTAGTCCGCTCCGAAGGATCCTTTTCCAAGTTATAAAGTTCCGCCTTCGGCGCATCTATATATTTGTACTGATCAACGCGCAAGCTCCGCAGCGGCGACCATCCAAAAGAATCATGCGTGTGCAGGCTCTCGCTATAAACTGCATGGTTGTTCCCATCCAGCAAACTCATCCCTTCAAAAGAAGCAGGTATAGGAACATGCAAGAAATCGAGAATGGTGGGGGCCACGTCCATCAATCCCCCCACTTGCGGTGCTCGCGCAGGCTGAACCCCGGCGCCTTCGGGCCAGTGAAAGATTAGCGGCACATGCAACGTGCTCTGGTAAATAAAGTATCCATGACTCGCCTCGCCGTGATCTCCCAATCCCTCTCCATGATCTGAAAACAGCACCGTGAGTGACTTATCCCACCAACCACTCCGCTCCAAGGCAGTCTTCAAACTCCCAACCAGCTCATCTTCGAGTTCGAGCTGCGCGTCGTAACGGGAAATCCCGTTGCGCTCCGGAACTGTGTATGGGGTATGCAAGTCAAACAGGTGAATAAAGGCAAACACCGGCTGCCCCTTGTTCGCGGCTAACCAACGCAACGCGGCGTGAATCGTGAGCGCTCCGTCTCGCCGCTCTCTCGCTGCATAATTCGAGCTACCCGCGCCTCCCAAAAACATTTCACCCGATATGGGCGAAAACGCCGCAAAGTGAAACGGGCTGTCATAAGTGTCAAACCCCTGATCCAATCCCATTTCACGTTCCAGAAACACGCTACTCACAAAAGCCGCCGTCTTATAACCATGCGACTTCAATACGCTCGCCAACGTCACCGCCCCCGCAGGAACCAACTCGGCATTCTCTTGAATCCCGTTCTGAAAAGGATAGGTAGAGGTAAATGCAGATGTATGCGATGGCAACGTTAGCGGCGTCTGGCACTCAATATTCGTAAACACTGTTCCACCTGTAGCGAACGCATCAATGTTCCGCGTCGGAACTGCTTTGTATCCATAGACGCCAACGTGATCCGCCCGCAGCGTGTCAATGGACACTACAATCACCGGTGACAGCGAACGCGTCGCCGGCTGACCGCCCAGCAACACACAGGCACTCGCCAGCCAAAGAGCGCCAAACCAAAAGAGCTTCATTCGTTGCTTAAATTATTTCAGATGCCTGTGAAACCTACTTCATTTGGGCCGTTGGCCTTGCTATCGCGTACATTTCCTTTGCTATTTGTTTGAACAGCCCGCCGTCGTCGTCGCCTACCTTATATAGGTCCATGTGAGTTCTTCCGGGAATAAATTCGAAATGTGCATCCGCACTCAGAGAATCTAAAACTGCCTGTAATTTGTGCGCTGCGCCATCCAGATAGAACGTATCGGCTGTACCGACGTACAAATGAATTTTTCCACGCAGATCCGGGCCAATCTGCTTCCAGTTCGCAGCCACCAAATGCGCGATGTCGTAATGGTCGCGCCAATAGGCCACTATCTCTGGATGCACATCTCCCGTTTCGCGATCGAACATCTGCAGCGGCTTGCCATCTTGCCCGCGCGGTGAGAACACCCAATCGAACGACGCGATTTGCCCACCATACGGCCCAACCACTTGCTCCTGTTTGGCAACCTGTTCCAGGGTGGCCAGCACCTTGCCTTTATCTCGAACCAACGGATAGGGCGAGCCATCTGGCTTGTGATACAGATTCGCGTGCGGCGCATACAGATCGGGTCCAGTAAAATCATGAAAGTCACTCGGATCGGGTGAAGTCGACCAGGTGCCTCCGAACAGTTTCGGATATTGTGTCTGCAGCCAAAGCGTAGCCCAACCACCGGAAGAATGCCCTTGCAGGAAACGCCCGCTGGCTTTACCATCCATCCGGTAATTCGCCTCCAGATGCGGGATCAACTCAGTCGTCAGCGCCGTGCCCCAAGGGCCGTTGTTCACTGAATCGGCGAACTCGTGAGTTCCAGTCGGGCAACTTTCATCTAACACAACCCAGATCATGCCGGGCATCTTTCTGTCTGCCATATCTTTGAAGAGGCTCGTGGCCGTCGTCTGAATCCGTGCGAAATTTCCTCCGAATCCGTGCGTCCAATAGACAGTCGGATATCTCTCTTTGAGCTCGTCTTCATATGCGGGTGGCAGGACAACGTAGCCCCGAAGCGCCATCTCGCGACCCCAGAACTGGCTCAGCGCCTTGCTCGTAAAAGTAAATGGCTGAATGTTTTTGTTGGCCGCCGCTTCGTTCGGTTTGGTCTCGTTCTCCAAAAGTCGAGACAAAACTAACTCTTGCTTAACCCCCTGCGCCGGATCAAAACCGGTAAGCGTCACTACCTCGCTCACCACGTCGCCCGGCCCGCGTCCGGAATAGCTGTAGGTGTGCGCCACATCCAGCACCGCTTGCATTTGATAATCGCCTGGCTTCGCGGCCGACAGACCTTTCGGATAAACCAAATCATCCGCATCCACATCAACCACTGTTCCCGGCATCCAGTCTTCTACTTCCTTCGCGGCCACATACGAGTCGCTCGCCTGGAATGGATTCGTGTCAACCTCCTTCGCACCTGTCCCGGCAGACACAAACAACAACAGGCGTCCTGAGAAACTCCTGTGCAACTCTGGCCCTAACGTCACATGGACGAAGAGATGCTGCCTTCCTTTGGCAGCCATCTGCGCTTGCACGATTGAACAAAGTGCCAGGGAAGCCACCAGCAAACCGTAAATTCGTCTCATTGCGCGTGAGTGTAACATCCTCGCCGCAAAGCGAATACACTAGTTCTGGGCTATTTGCCACCATGAAACTCTCAGACATGCAGCGACGCGAATTTCTTAGCAGCCTCGCAACATTATCGGCGGCGGCCGCTTTACAAGGCGAGACGCGTGACGGCGTTATCTACCGCAACCTCGGCTCCACGGGTGAACGCGTTTCAGCCATTGGCCTGGGCGGTTACCACATCGGCATGCCCAGCGAGGAAGAAGGCATCCGCATCATCCGCACCGCTCTCGACCGCGGCCTCAATTTTCTGGACAACTCTTGGGATTATCACGATGGCGGCAGCGAAATCCGCATGGGCAAAGCGTTGCGTGATGGCTATCGCAAACGTGCCTTTCTCATGACAAAGTACAACGGCCGCACCCGCGCCTCGGCCGCTCAGCAAATTGACGACTCACTCAAACGCCTGCAAACTGATCACATCGACCTCATTCAGTTTCACGAAAACATTCGGATGACTGACCCCGACAAATACTTCGGTCCCGGCGGCGCGCACCAAGCCGTTATGGCCGCCAAACAAGCCGGTAAAATTCGCTACGTTGGGTTCACTGGCCACAAAGATCCAAGCATTCATTTGCACATGCTCAACATGGCCAAGAAAAACAACTTTCATTTCGACACATGCCAGATGCCGCTCAACGTACTGGACTATCATTTCCGAAGCTTCGCGCACCAAGTGGTGCCTCGGCTGGTCGCCGAACGAACGGCAGTCCTCGCGATGAAACCGCTCGCCAACGGCCTGATCTTTCAACTGAAAGGTATCGACGCGGTGGCCTGCCTGCACTATTCGCTCAACCTTCCTACCTCCGTTGTCATGAACGGTTGCGATTCCATCGAACGCCTGGAACAAGCCTTCCGCGCCATGCAAACCTTCAAACCCATGACCACGGCCGAAGTGGAAGCTCTTACAGCGAAAACTCGGGAGGCTGCACTGAGCGGCCGCATTGAGCGCTTCAAGACTTCGGAAGATTTCGACGGCACGGCACACAATCCGTCGTCCATGGGCTAATGAAAACTCGCCGTTCTTTTCTACAATCCGCTGCCTCAGTCGCCGCAGCCGCCGCGCTTCCCTCCGAAGCGCCTCCACTCGCGGAGTTCCGCTACTCTGATGTCGAACTCGCACCCGGCCTCGCACAAACACAGTTTGAAGAGACCCAGTCCATACTCTTGGGCTTGAACGAAGATAGCCTGCTCAAACCATGGCGTCTGCGCGCTGGACTCCCCGCACCCGGCCCCGAACTCGGAGGTTGGTATGACGAACTCCCACTCGATAAAACCGAAAGCGGCGGTCACGGTTTTGCTCCTGCACACTCCTTCGGACAATGGATCTCCGCACTTGCCCGCGGCTACGCCATCAATCATGATGGACGAACCAAGGCAAAGCTCGAACACATTCTCGCCCTATACGAACCTGCCATCTCTGGCCGGTTTTATAAAAACTTTCGCTTTCCGGCTTATAACTACGACAAACTGGTTATCGGTCTCATTGATGCTCAATACATTGCGGGCCTGCCCTACGCTCACCGCCTACTTGAAAAGACCACCGACGCCGCCGATCCGTATCTCCCACCGCACGCCCTCGACCGCGACGAACCACAACGTCAGTGGCGCGCTTCCGTTGGCGACAGCACCTCCAACGATTACACCTGGGACGAGTCTTACACCCTCGCAGAGAACCTATATTTAGCCTACGAACGCGGCGCTGGCGATCGCTACCGCACCATGGCGCGCCGCTTTCTCCTCGATAAGACCTATTTCGATCCGCTTTCCGAAGGCAAGAACGCCCTTGCCAATCATCACGCCTATAGTTTCTGCAATGCTCTCAGTTCCGCCATGCAGGCATATCTCTGCGATGGCAGCCAAAAGCACCTCCGTGCCGCCAGCAACGCGTTTGACATCATAACGACCAACCAAAGCTTCGCCACCGGCGGTTGGGGACCGAATGAAAGCTTCATCCCCACTGATAGCGATGAACTCTACGCCAGTCTCACCGGCACCCATCGCGGTTTCGAAACGCCCTGCGGCAGCTATGCTCATTTCAAACTGACTCGCTATCTACTGCGAGTTACCAAAGACGGCCGCTACGGCGACAGCATGGAGCGCGTCTTCTACAACACCGTGCTCGGAGCCAAGACACTCGAACCCGACGGGCACGCTTTTTACTATTCCGACTATCATTTTGACACCACCAAGAGCTACTTCCCCGACGCTTGGCCCTGCTGCTCCGGCACTCTGCCGCAAGTGACGGCGGACTATCGCCTACTCGTCTACTTTCAGGATCACAGCGGCGTTTTCGTCAATCTTTATCTACCATCGCAGCTCAAGTGGACCAACTCCGACGGTGCGGAGGTAAAGCTTACGCAATCGGGAGATTATCCGTTCGCCAGCAATATAAATCTGCGAATGAACGTCTCTCGCCCCTCCAGCTTTGCGCTCCGTTTACGCATTCCGGGGTGGTCCACCTCACGCATCACTGTCAACGGTAAACCAAATCCAGTTCACCTGCAGAGAGGCTTTGCCACTCTCGATCGTAAGTGGCAGAACGGTGACCGCATCGATCTCGATCTTTCGTTACCAATGCGGCTGGAAGCGATCAACAAGCGACACCCCGAAACAGTGGCTCTCGTTAGAGGTCCGCTGGTGTTATTCGCTTTGGGAGATAATCCAACAGTTTCACGCGAGCAACTCCTCGCCTCAACACGCCTTCCCCAACAAAACACCTGGACCACACAGACCGCCGCCGGCATTCTTCACCTCCGGCCATTCACGGAGATCCACGACGAACGCTACAACACTTACCTAAAAATCACGTGACGAGTCAATCGGTCTAAAAACGGCAACTGCCCAGCCATCAACTTTTCACTCGCCTCCGGAATGGAAAACCAATCTCCCCGGTCTACTTCCGGGTACTCCCTCTGTCTCCCAGACCGCGGCGGCCATTCCATGGAAAAAGTGTTGCTCTTTAGATCTGCCGCAACACAATCGCCTTCAAAGGCCCAAGCCGTGACAATCTTTCCACCAGCCTGCTTCACCTGACCAAGCGCCAACAGTTCGCCGTCCACCGGAAAACCGGTTTCTTCCTCAAACTCCCGCTTCGCTGCAGCAAGTGCCTCTTCCTCATCGGTGTACTCACCTTTTGGAATCGACCACGCCCCTGAATCTTTCTTGGCCCAATACGGTCCGCCCGGATGCACCAGAAACACTTCCAACTCATTACCCCGCCTCCGATACATCAACAACCCCGCACTTCGCTTCGTCATTGTCTCTCTGGCTTCTGTGCGACATAATACCGAACAGTTCCATGCAGCTTTTTAAATCTCTCTTCCTCATCGGTGCCCTTCTACCCGCAAGGGCTCAGGAACAATCAGCGCCGCGCCCCAACGCCGCCACCATCAACCAATGGCAGAGCCGCAAATACGGCATGTTCATTCACTTCGGTTTGTTCTCCACACTCGGCGGCGTTTGGAACGGTAAGCAATACTCCGGCAACTACAGCGAACAAATTCAATCCGACGCCCATATTCCCGAAAGCACTTACGCTGCACTGGCCGGCCAATTCAATCCCGCGCAGTGGGATGCCGAAAGCATCGTTCGCCTGGCTGAAGATGCGGGCATGAAGTTCATCGTCCTTACCGCCAAACACCACGATGGCTTCAATATGTTCGCCACTAAACAATCCACCTACAACATTGTCGACAGTACCCCTTACAAACGCGACGTCGTCCAAAGCCTCGCCGATGCCTGCCACCGTCACAACATGCCCTTCGGCGTCTACTACTCCACCATCGATTGGCACTTTGGCGACCTCCCTGAACCGAAGAACGACAACTCCATCTCTCCAGCACACGAAAACTTCAACGTGGCACAGCTCCGCGAGCTACTCACCAACTATGGTCCACTCTCCGAAATCTGGTTTGACATGGGCCACTCTACCGCCCTCCAAAGTCATCACTTCGCCGAAACGGTTCACCAACTCCAGCCCGAGTGCATGATCTCCGGCCGCATCTGGAATAGCGAAGGCGATTTCAGTGAAACCGGCGACGACGATATCCCCGACTACATCACGGATGAGCCTTGGGAGTCGCCCGCCTCGATCTTCAGTGAGACTTGGGGCTACCGCTCCTGGCAAAAGCGCGTTCCACTAGATACAAAAGTTCAAGAGCACATTCTTCGTCTAGTGAAAGTAGTCAGCCGTGGTGGCAACTATCTCCTCAACATCGGCCCCAATGGCGATGGCTCTGTTGTCGATTACGAAGCCGCCGTCCTGCGCGGCACGGGCGCATGGCTGCATCGCAACAGCGAAGCAATTTACAACACCTCTCCCCAACCCTTCCGTAAACTCGATTTCGGTTACGCCACGGTCAAAGGGAATCACCTTTATCTGTTCGTCGAACACCTCCCATCCGATGGCCGCCTGCACTTATCCGGCTTGCAGAATCGCATCAGAGATGCGCGTTGGCTCAACTCCGCGAACTCACTCGATATCGATGCGAGCACTGTCATCTCCCATAACTCACCTCCCGAGGAATTCCTGCCGGTCATCGATGTTCAGTTCGATGGCGACCTGCAAGTCCAACCCGCCGCCATCCAGCCTGACGCGAACGACACCATCACTCTCTTACCCGAAAGCGCCGATCGCCTTTTCAACACCAACGGCGAAGGCTACTACGACCCGCCCACCCTGCGCAGCCTGAAATGGCAAATAGCGGTGAAGCGTGCCGGCAACTATCAAGTGCAAATCGCCTATCATCGCGGATCGTTCGCGCGCGTCGTCGATGTCCAAGTCGGCGCCAACCATCTCAAAGCCAATCTGTACGGAAAAGAGATTGAATCATCAGCCGGGCCCATTCATTTGGACCAGTCAGCGAATCTCAGCGTCACCATTGCCCCCGGATCACCTGCCTTGCGCGGCGCAAAACTCGATTTCGAAATCACCCGCGTCTCGCTCACCTTCAAACCGAACTAAGACCCTTTCTTTTACGCCGTTTAACTTCCCACTTGACAGGCGCGCACAATCGCCCTATTCTCTATCTATGAAGTCTAGTATCAAGGGATACTCCTCAGCTCGTTGTCGCCTGTTAGCTGTGGCCTTTGCCAAGTCACCCTTTAAATGAACAACTTAGGAGCTTTGAGATTTATGAGATTGACTCGACTTTTTCCTGTTTTTCTAGTAGTCGCGGGAGCAATTCAGGCGCATTCACTCAAGGGCCTGTGGGACGGCACCGTCAAATATGACGACTACAAAATCCCGTTTCTCATTCAGTTTTCGCAAAAAGGCGATGTGGTTTCCGCAGCCTTTTTTAATGGCGATGAGCAAGTCACATCCACCGGCGGCCGCCTCAACAACGGCGCGTTGAACGTGAACTTCGATCACTACGCCACCCGCCTCACCGCCACATACGCCGAGGGCGTCATCAAAGGCACCTACGGCAACAACAAGTACGGCTTTCACGATTTCGAAGCGCGCCCCCATGCCAAAGTGGCCGCTGAAAAAGTCAACGCTCCCAACATCGCCGGCGTCTGGACTATCCCCAACGAAAGCCCGAAGGGCGAACATGCCTGGCGTCTCATCGTGCAGCAACAAGGCGCACACGCCAGCGCGGCCATCCTGCGTGTTGATGGCGATACCGGCGCGCTGGTAGGCAACTTCAGCGATGGCAAATGGATTCTGAATCACTTCGACGGCGCCCGCGCCTCCGTCGCGGAGATTACTCCCAAAGAAGACGGCTCACTTGATGTAGAACTCCGCGGGTTCAAAAATCCTCCCAAACACTTCAACGCCGTTCGATCTGAGTTAGCTAAATCCAAGGGCCTTCCAGAGCCCACTGACCCTGAAGAACATACCCGCGTCAAAGATGCAAACGAGCCATTTCAGTTCAGCTTTCTTGATCTGAACGGCAAGCTGGTCTCGAACACAGATCCGCAGTTTCGCGGCAAAGTAGTCATCGTGAATGTCACTGGCAGTTGGTGCCCGAATTGCCACGACGAAGCGCCTTTCTTGGTGGAACTCTATCGCAAATATCATGCCCAAGGCCTTGAGATTGTCGCGCTCGATTTCGAAGAGCCCGAGCAGCGCAAAGATCCCACACGCTTGCAAGCGTTCATCAAGAAGTACGGCATCGAATATAACTACCTGCTAGCCGGCGAGCCTTCGGAACTCCAGACGAAACTGCCACAAGCGGTGAATCTTAATTCCTGGCCTACCACGTTCTTCCTGGATCGCGATGGCAAAGTGCGCGCTATCCACGCCGGCTTCGCAGCTCCGGCCAGCGGCGAATTCAATACCGCCTTGCGCCACGAAACAACGGAGCGCATCGAAAAACTTCTCTCGGAGAATGTCCGCGCCAGCCGCTAATTCATTGAGGTACCCAACATGTCTAATTACGCACATCCTGAAACACTTGTTTCGAGCGACTGGGTCATTCAGCATTTGAGCGACCCCAAGATTCGCCTCGTCGAAGTTGACGTTGAAAACAATGCCTATGACCAGGGACACATTCCCGGCGCCATCGCTTGGTCGTGGCAGCGTCAACTCTCAGATCAACTGCGCCGCGATGTCATCCCGCGTGACCATTTCGAACTCTTGCTTTCTCAATCGGGCATCACGCCCGATACCACCGTCGTGCTTTACGGCGACAACAACAACTGGTTCGCCGCTTGGGCATTTTGGCAACTCAAGATTTACGGCCACAAAGACGTCCGCTTGCTGAATGGCGGCCGAAAAAAATGGTTGAGTGAGGGCCGCGAACTCTCTACCGAGGTTCCTGTTTATCAGCAGACAAGTTATCAAGCACAGAAGCCCGATTACTCCATCCGCGCCTTGCTCCCAGACGTGCAGCGCGCTGTCAGTAGCGGCGCGGCGGAGTTGGTTGATGTCCGCAGCCCGCAGGAATTCACTGGCGAAATTCTCGCTCCGCCCGGCCTTCCCGAGACGGCGCAGCGCGGCGGCCACATTCCTGGCGCGCGCAGCATTCCCTGGGGAAAAGCCGCCAGCGAAGATGGCACCTTCAAATCCTTCGACGAGCTCAAAACGATTTACGCGTCCGAGGGCATTGATGGCAGCAAACCCGTTATCGCTTATTGCCGCATTGGCGAGCGCTCCAGCTACTCCTGGTTCGTTCTCAAGTATCTGCTCGGCTACAACAATATCGTCAACTATGATGGCTCCTGGACCGAATGGGGCAATCTCGTAGGCGCTCCCATAGAGCGTGGTTTGGCCGTGCCAGTCGGCGCGCTCGCAGCACATGCGGGCTGACAGCTTTCAAAAGAAGCCCTTAGAGCTGGGAGGTTGGGCGGTCCACCTAACCTCCTACCAATTGGGCCATCAATATGTCGCAGAGGTCGAGGCGATTTCTTCGGGGGTAACGGTGGCGCGCGCCAACCATAATGACCGAGCGCTCGCCGAAGAACATGCCGTCGAAACCGCTCTGCGGCGTCTCGCCAGAACCCGCCGCCTTGATCTCGATCTCACTGTCGGTGGCTAAATCTCCTTATCAGGCGCAGTGGCGAAGTGGCTTAACGCGGCGGCCTGCAAAGCCGTTATTCGCAGGTTCAACTCCTGTCTGCGCCTCCAACACTTACTCAAACAGGGCATCGTATTAGAATATCGGTGAAGGCACCTCCTGCGAAACCCTGTCGTCTTAGATTCTCTGCCAAGAGTCGCATTTTTCACCGACACGTTCCATGAAGCGAACGGCGTCGCTACTCTCAGTCGCCAACTCACGCAGTTTGCCAAGGCTCGTGGCATCCCCTTTCTCCTCATTCGCGGCGGTCCTGAAACAAAATTCACCCAGGATGGCTCTCTCGAAATACTCGAGCTCAAACGCGGCCTAGCGTCCTTCCGTGTCGACAAAAGCCTCTACTACGACCCTCTCTTCGCCCGGCACAAACAGCTCGTGGTCGATCGTCTCCATGCCTTCAAACCAGACCTCTTGCACATCACTGCGCCCGGAGATGTAGGCATCTTAGGGGTTTGGGTGGCTCACACCATGCAATTGCCGTCGGTCGCTTCCTGGCACACAAATCTGCACGAATACCTGGCGCGCCGTATGGATCGCCTGCTCAGCTTTGCGCCGAAAAGTTTGCGCATCCGCATGGCTCATTTCGTAGAAACACAAACACTGCGCGGCTTACTGCGCTTCTACAAATCGGCCCGCTTCACACTCGCGCCGAATCAGACAATGGTGAATCTCCTGCAACAAAGACTAGGCCGCCCGTCGTTCCTCATGCGGCACGGCGTTGATCTCAACCAATACTCTCCCGGGCCCGAGCGGAGCGATCCCAATCAGCCATTTTGCATCGGCTATGTAGGCCGTTTGACCGCCGAGAAAAACGTGCGCCTCTTCGCCGAGTTAGATCGCAAGCTGCGCGCTGCGGGTGAACAAAACTACCAGTTCTTGATCGTAGGCGACGGCGGCCAGCAGAGGTGGCTGCAATCGAACCTACAGAGCGCTGAGATGCCCGGCGTCCTGCGCGGCGCTGAACTCGCGGCTGCTTACCAGCGCATGGATTGCTTTGTGTTCCCCTCTCTCACCGATACCTTCGGCCTGGTGATTCTCGAAGCCATGGCCTCTGGCGTTCCGGTGATCCTCTCACCCGAAACCGGCGCGCGCGTTGGCGTGCAAGATGGCGTGTCCGGCCTGCTCTCGCAGGATTTCACCACCAGCCTCCAACATCTAATGCATGACATCCCTGTGCGCCTTGCCATGGGCCGCGCTGCACGAAAACTCGCGCTCACCAATAGCTGGGATGTCGTATTCGAACAGTTATACGAGACCTATGCCCAAGGCCTCGCTCTCATCGCCAAACCCGCCGTGACGCTGCACGCGTAATGCCTAAAACACTCGCAGCAGCACAACTCCGTGCGCCGGAACGACGGCCGAATAGGTCGGTCCGGTTAGCTTCACGTCCTTGTGGAGCCACAGATCCCGCGCGTGCTTCGGCGTCGTCTTCAAACCAAGCGCCGTCCAAGTTACCGCAACAGTCGCGTCTGCATCGGCTCTATTAAACAACGCCACAGCTTTCGCGCCGCCAGCCAGTTCTTTTACCCAAACTTCCTTGGTGCCCTCTTTCAGCGCAGGCGCGCCTTGCTTCCCTGCCCCGTCCTGGTCGATCGCAATCACATCCCGATTCGTCAAGATCTCCAGAATCTCCGGCTGCATGTGTTGCAAATCATTCCCAGCCAACAACGGCGCAGCCAGGATTGACCACAAACTCATATGCGTCCTGTACTCGTTCACAGTCATCCCGCCGTTGCCAATCTCCAACATGTCCGGATCATTCCAATGGCCCGGCCCCGCATACGGTGCAATGTCGGTCTGCCCGAAACCAATCTTTGCCATCGAATCCCAGCTATCGCGAATGTCTCCCGTAGTGCGCCAGAGATTTCCTCCCACCTCCGGGCCCCACTTCCAAACGTCATCTTTCCCATACTGGCAAAGGCTAAACACAATCTCCCGGCCCGACGCTCGCAGCGCATCTCCCATTTTTTGGTAGACCGCTTGCATATCCTCGTCCTGATAGATGTTCCGCGCGCCGCACCAATCGTATTTCAAATAATCGATGCCCCAACCCGCATAGGTCTTCGCATCCTGTGCTTCATGCCCATAGCTGCCTTCGTAGCCGGCGCAAGTATTCGGACCAGGCGAAGAGTAAATCCCAATCTTAAGACCTTTGCTGTGCACGTAATCAGCCAGCGCCTTCATGTCTGGAAACTTCTTATTCGTCTGGATATTTCCCTGCCCGTCGCGTTCAGCCTCCCACGTGTCGTCGATATTCACGTACACATACCCGGCATCCTTCATCCCAGTCGCAACCAACGCATCCGCTGTCGCCCGCACACCGGCATCATCAACCTTCGACGCAAACTTATTCCAGCTATTCCAACCCATCGGAGGTGTATTCGCTAAACCATTCGCGGGAACTTGATGCAGAATGGGCAACGGTAACCGGGCAGGCATAGCACCCTCACCCGCTTGCGTGCGGTGCGCCACCATCTCCACCAACGGTCCATCAAGACGCCTCGGAGGCGAAACATGCAGTTCATCACCCACCAGCTTCCCCTCGTACTTCGTAGTTCGGATATTGCTGCCATCGTGCATGGTACCGGTCAGAGTAAAGCCTTCTGATCCGCCCGTACTCTCTGTAATCTCGTAGTGTTGCGCCCGAGTCCGGATATGGCCGCGAATCGCTCCGCGTTCTTCTCGCAAATCGAAATACGTGCGCCTCACTGTGCCATCCGGCAATGGGTCGCGCACCACCCAATTGCCGGTCAAATCTGCGGCACAACAAACGCTGTGAGCCACCAACAGAACGAAAAACATTCGCGACATAAATCTACTTCTTTGAAAACAGCATGTCCAGAAACTCGTAACGCGCCCGGTTCTGCTCGGGCGCGGCTTTCGGATCGAATGACAAATGCATCACCATGTTGTCCGATGTTGCGGAATACGGCGGCCACGCCGGCACGCCTTGGCCATTGGGATCACCCGTCTTCGCAAAGTTAGTCCAGTAGGTCGACATCAAATCAGACAGCCTGGTGTCTTCCGGACGCCACGGCAAGTCCTTCGATGGCAATGCCTCAAACACAAACTCGATCTCCGCCGAATGATACGCACCGCGCGAAGGAGTTGTCGGAGGTGCATCGTCAAACTCGTACCGGTAGACCGTCGATTGGCCTGTTGTGCGCTGTAACTCCAGCCATTTCCAAGTCGAGTATCCGATGAAACCATCACTCGCCAGCGCACCAGCCGAATCCTTCGCTTGCCCATCAGAAGTCGCCGGGTAGAGTTCAATCAGCTTGTCCGCCGCATCTTTGTAGCGTTCACGCAAACGCGTCTTGAATAAGTCCGCGCTGGCCGGATCTTTCCCGAAAAACATCTGCGCCGGTGCTTCATTCAAGTTCCAACCCGCCAGCAGCGGCACATGCGCCTGCTTGCCGGCCGCATAAACCGCGCCTGGGGCTTCTGTGAAAAACTCGCCATCTACCGTCACCGGAAAGCCCGCTCGGTTCTTCATAGACGCTGCCAGCAAATCGGCCGCCGTTGTCGCGCGCAACTCCTCAATGGACGAAGCACCCATGGCGGCAGCAAATTTCTCCCCCGCCATCTGCGCCTCCGATATCGGCGTCACTGCCAGCGAACTACCGAAGAACGCGCCGCTCTCACCAATGGCTTTTTGGAACAACCCTTTCGCCTTGGGTGACGCCATCAATCCACTTACCGAAAACGATCCCGCCGATTCGCCGAAGATGGTCACATTCGTCGGATCGCCGCCAAACGCTTTGATATTCTTCTGCACCCACTCAAGCGCCGCCGCCTGATCGAGCAACCCGTAATTGCCCGACCCGCCATGTCCGCTCTCTTTCGACAAGCCAGGATGCGCCAAAAATCCGAACACGCCCAGGCGGTAATTCATGCTCACCACCACTACGCCTTTCTTAGCCAGCACCTCGCCATCTTGCCGGGCTTCCGAAGTTGCACCGGCCGCAAAACCGCCGCCATAAATCCACACCATAACGGGCAGCTTCTTCGCTTCCACAGGCACCCACACATTCAGGTACAGACAATCTTCACTCGGCCCGCTATCACGAAAACCCATGTCGCCAAAGACATTTCCTTGCATGCAGCGCGCCCCGAAAGCGGTGGTCTCACGAACATTCGTCCACGGCGTCACCGGCTGCGGAGATTTCCAACGCAACCCTCCCACCGGCGGCGCCGCAAACGGAATGCCTTTAAAAACGCGAACTTTCGAATCGCTACTCATCGTGCCGTGCACTTCGCCGGATTTCGTCTTCACATTGTCAAGCGACTTTGCGTGCAGCGCGCACGCCATCAGCGACAGGGCTACTAAGCTTTTTATGGTCATAAACTTCCCGATCATATCTCAGACCCTCGCCGTGCCCATGGGATAATCGTGGCGTGGGTGACTCAGAACGCTTTGAAATTAGCCAACCGCCGGGACTCTTCTCGCGCGTTGACGATCCGGCCAGCGAATTTGGCGATAGCATCATCACGACAACTCTCGACAGCGCCTTAAACTGGGCTCGCAAGAACTCGCTCCGGCCGATGACATTCGGTCTTGCTTGTTGTGCGATCGAGATGATGTCGATGATGGCATCTCGCTACGATGCCGCGCGCTTTGGTGCCGAAGTGTTTCGCGGTTCGCCGCGCCAGTCGGATTTGATGATCATCGCCGGCCGAGTCTCTAACAAGATGGCGCCCGTCATCCGTCAGCTCTACCGGCAAATGCCCGAGCCGAAGTGGGTCATCTCCATGGGCGCTTGTGCTACCTCTACCGGTGTATTCAGCAACTACGCGCTCGTTCCGGTGAATCAGGTGATTCCTGTCGACGTCTACGTACCCGGCTGCCCGCCGCGTCCTGAACAACTGATATACGCCATCATGCTGCTGCAGGAAAAGATCCAAGCGTCGCGCGGCACCATGGCCAAAACGCTCAACATCGGCTAAAACCATAGCCTGAGAACAATTCACCCCGCTTTGCACGAACAAATCAGGACAGCACCTGATATGCGCAAAGTAGAATACACACGCTGGTTAGACCAGCAGAAGTATGAAGCAAATACCATCAAGACCCAAATCCATCGATTAGAGCGGGTCGAAGAGTACCATGGCGATCTCGACGAACACTACGCCAAAAACCACACAGCTGGTCTCATGGATACACTGAGTTACACGATTGACCACCAGCAACGCGACCGTCCGAATCCAAGCCAGATCCCGTTCGACGGAAACATCTATAACAACATCGCGTCCTATCGAGATGCAGTGAAGCGCTACTGCAGATTTCGAGACGCAGAGGAAAAGCTCTCGCGTCACGCCGCCGCCCGCTAACAACGGGCTTATTTCTTTATCACCGCCAACCGTCTCTGTGCCAGCGCCCAGGCCGAGTAAGGGCTGTTGCTATCGTTCTCAACCGAGTTCGCTTGGTCACCCACTCGTGCGTAATCCGTAGCAGCTTCGTCTTTGACTCCGAACTGTTCCGCCAGCCGGCCGAAGATCAACCACGACAAAGAATCCGGTTCGTCTAAACCCCACATCCGCATGGCCGCCAGAATGGTCTCGCGCGCTTCCGTGCTCTTCCCTTCTTCGGCGTACATCGCTGCCAGCGTGTGCAGCATTCCCGGAGACGGACTGTTACTCATCGCTTGCTGCATTCCTGCGGTTTTGTCGGGCCGGCGCTTACCGGAATCGAAGCTGAAATCCGCCGTCACCTGATCTTTCTGCACATGGAACACGCTCGCAAACTTGATCGGACCCCACTGCAGTTCGTCCGGATACTCAAAATACACGCGCGCCAGTCGCACCGGCTCGTAACGCCCAAAGTAAGCCTGCCCCAGCGTGCCCGTCAACAGATGAGTGCTGCTTACTTCCACTTCTTCTTCCACCACGGCGCCCATCGCCATAGCAGGCAACGGGCACTTCACTGCGCGCACATCCGAATACACGTTGTTGTCTTGCGCACTGGCCGATGCGTCTACCACCGTGTTCTGATCCAGCATGTGCACCACGCCATCGGCTGTCACTACCCGCGCCCGAATCGTAGGCCGCTTCTCGTGCCAAGGCTCCCATCGCCACTGCAGATTGCTCCAGTC
>Ga0182012_10001904_pt1 | contig 22752 bp, 20 predicted proteins | sample 612S2SmetaG_FD_120486 | JGI IMG/M metagenome (GOLD analysis project Ga0182012, IMG submission 120486) | Permafrost microbial communities from Stordalen Mire, Sweden - 612S2S metaG | ecosystem: Environmental > Terrestrial > Soil > Wetlands > Permafrost | place: Sweden: Stordalen | collected... | reverse complement strand
GAGATCGTCGATGGCCCGGACCAGGCGGGGATCACCGCCGCCGTCCCGGCCCACCTCCTCCCAGTAGGCCTCGAGGGTCTCCGGCTCACGGGACAGGGCCCGCAGGACGTCCAGGCAGATCACATTGCCCGAGCCCTCCCAGACCCCGTTGACCGGGCTCTGGCGCAGCAGCCGCGGCAGGCCCGACTCCTCGACGAACCCGTTCCCTCCCAGGCACTCCAGGGCCTCGGCGGCATGCTGGGGTGCCCGCTTGCACGTCCAGTACTTGATGACCGGAGTCAGCAGGCGCCGGATCCGGGCCTCGTGGACGTCGGCGGGCGGAGCATCGAAGGCCCGGGCCAGGCGCAGGGCCGAGGCCGTGGCGGCCTCGGACTCGAGGGCCAGATCGGCCAGGACCGCCGCCATGAGAGGTTGGTCGGCCAACAGCCGGCCGAACGCCATCCGGTGGGTGGCGTGCCAGGTGGCCTGGGCCACCCCCTGGCGCATGACGGCGGCCGACCCCAGGATGCAGTCGAGCCGGGTGTGGTTGACCATCTCGATGATGGTGCGCACCCCCCGCCCCTCCTCCCCCACCAGGCGACCCTCGGCCCCGGTGAGCTCGATCTCGCTGGAGGCGTTGGACCGGTCCCCCAGCTTGTCCTTCAGGCGCTGGATGCGGATCGGATTGCGGGATCCGTCGGAGCGCCAGCGGGGGACCAGAAAGCAGGAGAGCCCCCCGGGGGCCCGGGCCAGCATCAAAAAGGCGTCCGACATCGGTGCCGAGCAGAACCACTTGTGCCCGGTGAGCCGGTAGGTACCACCCGGCCCTCCCCCGACGGGTTCCGCCCGGGTGGTGTTGGCCCGGACGTCCGACCCACCCTGCTTTTCGGTCAGGGCCATCCCACAGGTGACGCCGGCCTTCTGATCGGCCGGCCGGTTGGAGGGATCGTAGGTGGTGGAGCCGATCATGGGCTCCCACTCCCGGGCCACCTCGGGCTGGTGGCGCAGGGCCGGCACCACGGCATAGGTCATGGAGACGGGACAGATCGGGCCGGCCTCGACCTGGTACCAGACGATGACCTTGGCCGCCCGGGCCACGTGGGCCCCGGGCCGGGGGTCGGCCCACGGCCCGGAGTGGAGCCCGTGGGCCAGGGCCGTGGCCATGAGCTGGTGGTAGGCCGGGTGGTAGTCCACCACATCGATCCGGTGGCCGTACCGGTCGTGGGTGTGCAGGACCGGGGGGTTCCCCTCGGCCTGGCGCCCCCACTCCTGTGCCGTCCCGCCACCGGCCAGGACGCCGAGGCTCCCCAACTCCTCCCGGGCCCACGTCGCCCCCTCCCGGTCGACCGCCTCGGTCAGGGCCCGGTCCGACGAGAAGACGTCGTACCCCTCGAGCGGAGGGGACTGGTTGAGGACCTCGTGGGTCGGGGACGGAATCGTCACCAGGGGACCTCCCGGTCGATGGCCCGGCACCGGCCGGACGGAGCGGATGCCCATCATGTCGCACCCACCGGGCCACGGACGGCCGGGACGGTGACCGCCCCGTCGCCATTAGGTTCTACGCCAGACCGGTCGGATCCGTAGCGCGCCCGTCCGGCCTCCACCAGGCCACCACCAGGCCACCACCCGATCACCGGCCCTCTCCCCGGCCGGCCAAGGAGGACCACCATGCGACACACAGCTCTCCTCTTCACACGGACCGTGCTGGGCGGCTATCTCGCCGTGCACGGTGCCCAGAAACTCTTCGGTTCGTTCGGCGGGCACGGACTCGAGGCCACCGGGGCGGGCTTCGAGGCGCTGGGCTTGCGACCCGGCAAGGCCATGGCCGCGCTGGCCGGGGCCAGCGAGCTCGGCGGGGGGATCCTGACCGCCACCGGCATCGCCGACCCCCTGGGCCCGGTGGCCATCGCCGGAACCATGGTGGTGGCCTCGTCCGTCCACCGGAAGCAGGGCCCGCTGGCCCAGAACGGCGGGTACGAACTGCCCCTGACCAATCTGGCGCTGGCCGTGACCCTGATCGGGACCGGCACCGGACGCCTGCGCATGGGGCCCCACCTGTCCAAATCACTGACCCGGCTGACGGTGCTCGGTGGAGCGGTACTGGCCGGCGCGGCCCTGGGTCAGATCCTGCGGGCCGAGCCCCCGGCCCAGGCCGCCGGTGAACCGGAGGAGACGGACGACAGCGGGCCCGAGGTCGTGGAGTCCGTCCCGGCCTGACGCCGGGCGGCCCAGCCCACCGGACAGGTCAGGTCACGTCCGGGCCGCTGGGGCCGGTGGCCACCTCGCCCGTCACACCGGCGGCCGCCGCCGCAGCCGGCCGGGTCTCGGGATCGGCCGGGTCGGGGCGGGGCCACCGGGGAGGGTGGGCCGACGCGGCGAGGGCCATGGGCACCCGGGCCACCACCACATCGGGCCGGTGGCGCAGTTGGGTGGCCAGCACCAGATCCACCTGGTTGTGGAGGAGCCGGTAGCGGAGCCGGTCCGGGATGAGCACCGGAATGAGCACCACAATCTGGCGTGTGTCGTCGGCCCGGAGCTCGTCCACGAACGCCAGGATCGGCCGCACGATCGAGGCGTACGCCGTGTGCACCACCCGGAGCTCGACCCCGGGGTCCCAGCGCTCCCAGTCGGCCTCGACCTCGGAAGGTTCGGGGGACCGGTCGTCGAACACCACGGTGACCGCCACCACCTCCCCACCGAGGGAGAGAGCCTCGGACAGCACGTGCTCGGTCAGGCGGGACACGTTGGTGACCGGAACCACCACCAGGGTGGGCCGGCGTTCCGGCCGGGCCGGAATGGTCCCGAACCCCAGCTCATCGGCGGCCCGTGCGTAGTAGGCGGCCACCCGGTTGAACAGCAGGATGAGCAGGGGGACGGCCACCACCACCACCCAGGCCCCGGCCACGAACTTGGTGACCAGAAAGATGATCGTGGCCGCCGCGGTCACCACCGCCCCCGTCCCGTTGATCATGCTCCTGCGGACCCAGCCGGGGGGACGGGTCCGGCGCCAGTGGACCACCAGGCCGGCCTGGGACAGGGTGAAGCCGATGAACACCCCGATGGCGAACAGGGGGATGAGGGTGTTGGTGTTGCCCCCCACCGCCACCAGCAGGACCCCGGAGAACAGGGTGAGGGCCAGCACGCCGTTGCCGAAGACCAGCCGGCTGTCCCGCACGGCGAACAGGCGCGGCAGGTAGTGGTCCCGGGCCAGCAGGCTGGTCAGGACCGGGAGTCCCCCGAAGGAGGTGTTGGCCGCCAGGGCCAGGACCAGGGTGATGGTGAGCGAGACCGTGTAATAGGCCCAGTTGCGACCGACGGCCTCGGTCATGATCTGACTCAGCACCGTCTGGTCGGACCTCGGCTGGATGTGGAATTTGTCCACCAACTCCGCCAGGCCCAGCAGCATCGTCCCCAGGATCACCCCGAGAAGCAGCTCGGTCCGCTTGGCCCGGGCCACCCGGGGCTCGCGGAACAGGGGTACGCCGTTGGCGATGGCCTCCACCCCGGTGAGGGCGCTGCACCCGGCCGAAAAGGCTTTCAGGATCAGCAGCACCGTCACCGCCTGCACCGTCGAGGTCGCCACCAGCGGCCGCCCGGTCTGCGGGGTGCCGAGTCCGAGGGGGTGGATGAGGCCCACGGCGATCACGGCCAGGAGACCGACGATGAAGACCAGGGTCGGGATGAGGAAGGCCCGGGCCCCCTCACCCAGTCCCCGCAGGTTGAGGGCGGTGATGATCAGGAGGATGCCCAGGCACATGGGGACGGTGTAGGGCAGCGCGGCAGGGAACGACGAGGTCAGCTGCTGGACACCGGCGGCGATGGAGACCGCCACCGTCAGGGTGTAGTCCACGATGAGCGCCGCGCCGGCCAGCTCGGACACCCGCGGTCCGAAGTTGTCCCGCGAGACGGCGTAGGCCCCGCCGCCGTGGGGATAGGCCTCGATGACCTGCCGGTAGGAGATGACCAGGATCACCAGCAGGACCACGATGGCCACCGTGATGGGCAGGATCAGATGGAGGGCGGAGGCACCGCCGACGGCCAGCACGATGAGGATGGCCTCGGGGCCGTAGGCCACCGAGGTCAGTGCATCGAGGGACAGGGCCGAGAGCCCCTCGACCGGGGTGATCTCCTCGCTGGAGGCGTCCGACACCGACAGGTCGCGGCCCACCACCAGCCGGCGGATCCGGCCGAGGGCGCTCACCGGGGCGGTCGCACCCGGCTCAGCACGACTGTCACGGCGGTCCGGGGTGCAGGTTTCCGTCGGATGGGAGGACCGGCCCTACGGCTTCAGGTGGGTGTCGAAGAAGGAGACGATCCTCCGGCGGGCATCCTGGGCGGCCGGTTCGTCGGGCCCGGCGCCCATGAGCTTCTGCGCCATCGAGAACAGGACGGAGTTGTGGTCGTTGAGGAACGAATGGCCGGCCTCGGGATACTCCTGCACGTCGTGCGCCACTCCGGCTGTGTCCAGAGCGTGCTCGAGGCGGCGGGCGGCGCCCTTCAGCGTGCGGTCGCGGCCCCCGAAGCTGCCCACCACGGGGCAGGCGCCGGCCAGCCAGCTGTCGGCATCCTTCGGGACCTGTCCGTAGTTGACGCTGGCGGCGGCGAACCCGTGGCCCGGGGCCAGCAACAGGGCGAAACCACCACCCATGCAGAAGCCGATGACCCCGATCTGGCCCGTACAGTCATCGCGGTCGGCCAACCAGGAGCGCACCGCCTCGACCTCGTCGAACACCCGGCCCCGGCGGGCCCGCAGGTCGGCGAAGGTCGACCGGATGCAGACCGGCTTCCGGGCCCAGTGGAACAGGTCCGGGGCCACGGCCAGGTATCCCTCCCCGGCCAGCCAGTTGGCCTGGTTCCTCACGTCGGGGCTCATGCCCAACACGTCGTGGATGACCACCACCCCGGGCCACGGACCCGGGCCGCCGGGCAGGGCCACGTACGCCGGCATCTCGCCCCGGGTGGGGATGTTCACGTCGGCCATGTCCTCCCTCCTTTCCTGCTCTGCCCGGTCACACTAGGACCCCCGCGCACCGGGGTCACCGCCGGGCCCGTCATCCGATGTGGGTGTGGCCGAGGACAACGGGGTCCGGGCCAGGATGATCGTGCCGAGGATCTGATTGGACGGGATCTCCGACACCACCACCGCCACCGGACCCGAGGGCAGACCGAGGGGTCGGGACACCGATCCGGCGTCGAAGTGCCCGACGAAGGCGGTGACGCAGATCCGCTGATCCGTTCCCCGACGGGCGTTGACCGTCCCGTACAGCTGTGGGGACTGTCGCCGCAGCCGGTCCAGCGTGGACAGGTGGACACCGATCAGCCGCCCGTGCGACCCCACCGCCCGGCTGGCGGTGGGCAGGGCGACGTAACAGGCGCTGTCGGTGGTGCCCAGGTTGGAGCGCACCGCGGCGCACCCGGCCAGAAGCGAGCCGACCAGAAGCGAGGCGGCCAGGACACACCCGAGCACCGCCGCGGCCGGCCCACGCCCCGGCCGGGTGCGGGTCGGGGTCCGTCCGTTCCGGACCGCCACCCTCACGGGCCCGCCTCCACCGGGGCCGCCAGCGCCGACCGGCTCCACCGGCCCCGCCGGACCTCGCGGGCCAGCTGACCCCAGAGGACCCACCCGACCACCAGGACCAGCCAGAAGCTGACCAGCCGGTACATCAACACGGCATCCACCGTTGTGACATGGGCACCTCCGAAGGCCACCAGGGCGATGGTGATGCTTCCCTCGACGGCACCCAGCCCGCCGGGGGTGATGGGGAGGGCCGCCGCCAACTGCCCCGCACCGTAGGCCAGCAGCAGGCCCGCCCAGGGGATGCTGCCGCCGACGGCCAGGAACATGAACGCGAAACAGGCGCAGTCGAACAGCCAGTTGGCCACACCCCAGGCCACGATGGGCACCACCTGGCGCCAGGTCAGGCGGACCGAGGTGACACGGGCGACGATCCGGTCGACCTCGGTCACCACCTCGCCACGGGGCCGCCCCACGACCTTCCGTGACGCCCTGATGCCCCAGGTCAGCACCACCACCAGGGGCCGTTCGTCCAGGAACAGGGCTCCGATGACCAGGGTGACGACCAGCACCCCGATCAGGACCGGAATCAGGTCCAGCGAGGCACCCTCACCGGTGGCCAGGGCCAGGCCGGCTGTGGCCACCAGGGACAGCGACGCCGTGGAGGCGATCAACGATCCCACCATGGCCCAGACCGCCAGGGTGTCGTCGGCCCCGAACCTCCGGAACCACCGGAAGCTGTAGACAGCCGAGACCGCCGTGCCGGCCGGCAGCGAATTGGCCACGGCCTGTGCCGCCACCGTCATCTTGAACAGCGGGATCGGGGGGGCGTCGAGACCGCCCGCCTGCAGCAGCTTGAACTGCATCACGGTCAGGCTGGCGAACGATGCCACCTCGGCGATGACCGCCGGGACGACCCAACCCCACCTCAGGTGGTCGAACAGGCCGGGGACACCGGACAGCTCGTCGGTGTGGGAGCTGAGCACCCAGACCACCACCACCACCACGGCCAGGGACGCCACGTACTTCACCAGGGGCCAGTACCGCCGGCGGGTCAGGGTGACGGTCACCGCTCCGTCGTCGTTGGTGGCGCTGCCGCCGTCATCACCCGAGCCGCCGCCGTCGTCGTCGGTCCCACGGCGCTCCATCACTGCGAGGGTACCGGCCGGTCCGCTCCGGCCGGGGCCGGCGGTCAGCCCAGCCCGACCCGCTGGCCGTATTCACCCTGCCACTACCTGGACGGCGCGGCGGCCGGTACGGCTCGACGGTCGACGGTTGCGACGGGCGTCTCCTCGTGGGCTGGGAACGTTGGCTACTGTGCGGCTGTGCCCGACTCCGCCGGCCCGACCGCCGACCTGGTGGTGCGCTGCCTCGAGAACGAAGGCGTGACCCACGTGTTCGGCGTCCCCGGCGAGGAGAACATCCACCTGGTCGAGGCCCTGTCCCGCTCCTCGATCCGCTACGTCCTCGTCCGCCACGAGCAGGGCGCCTCGTTTATGGCCGAGACCTACGGTCGACTGACGGGCCGGGCCGGGGTGTGCTCGGCCACCCTCGGCCCGGGGGCCATCAACCTGTTGCTGGGCACGGCGGACGCCACCACCAACTCCACCCCCTTGATCGCCCTGTCGGCCCAGGTGGGAATGGACCGGAGCTTCAAGGAGTCCCACCAGGGGGTGGATCTGGTGTCGATGTTCGGGCCCGTCACCAAGTGGTCGGCCCTGATCGCCACACCCGGTGCCGTCCCCGAGATGATCCGCAAGGCCTTCAAGCTGGCCCAGACCGAACGCCCGGGCGCGGTGTACCTGGCCGTGCCCGAGGACGTGGAGCGGTCGGAGGCACTTCCGGGGTCCGACCCCCTGCCCGTCAACACCCCGCGGCCCGACGAGCCTTCCCCCGAACAGGTGGCTCGGGCGGCGGCCATCCTCGCGGGGGCGCAGCGCCCGGTGGTCCTGGCCGGACACGGCGCCACCCGGGCCGGGGCCGGGGCCCAGCTCCGCCGTTTCGCCGAGGCCCTCGGACTCCCCGTGGCCACCACGTTCCACGGCAAGGGGATCCTCTCCGACGATCATCCCCTGGCCCTCGGAGCGGTGGGCTTCATGCGCCACGACTACGTCAACTTCGGTTTCGACCGCGCCGACGTCATCGTCACCGTGGGCTACGAGCTCCAGGAGTTCGACCCGGCCCGGATCAATCCGCAGGGGGACAAGAAGATCATCCACATCCACCGGTTCCCCGCCGAGGTCGACCGGCACTACAACGTGGCCGTGGGTCGGCAGGCGGACATCGGGCGGAGCCTCGACGCCCTGGCCCACGCCGTGGACCGCACCTTCGGCCCCCCGCAGGACGGCGAGCAGATACGCGGGCTGCTGACCGCGGAGCTCGAGCGGGGCCGCCACGACCAGAGGTGGCCGCTGGCCCCGGCCCGCATCGTGGCCGACACCCGGGCCGCCCTCGACCGGGACGACATCGTGCTGGTGGACACCGGGGCCCTCAAGATGTGGATGGCCCGCCTGTACCCCACCTACGCCCCCAACACCTGCCTCATCTCCAACGGCCTGTCCACCATGGCCTGGACCGTGCCGGGGGCCATCGGGGCGAAGATCGCCCGGCCCGGGGCCCGGGTCCTGGTGGCCACCGGCGACGGGGCCTTCCTGATGAACTCCCAGGAGATCGAGACCGCCCTGCGCGAGAACATCGCCATGGTCATCCTGATCTGGGTGGACGATGCCTACGGGCTGATCAGCTGGAAGATGGACCTGGAGCTGGGCCACGACGTGGACACCACCTTCACCAATCCGGACTTCGTGGCCTACGCCGAGAGCTTCGGCGCGGCCGGATACCGGATCGGTGCCGCCCACGAACTCCTGCCCACCCTGCGCACGGCCCTGGCCGCCGACACGGTGTCGGTGATCGCCTGTCCGGTGGACTACTCGGCCAACCTGGACCTGATCCGCTCACTCGGGGCCCTGGACGAATCGATGTCCTGACCGGTGTCACCGTCGGGCGCGGGTGCCGGACGCACCACCCCGGGGTAGCCGCAGGCGTCGAACGCCGCCACAAACTGGCGGACCGGCTTCGGAAGCTGGACCAGCAGGCGGCCCGACGGCCGGTACTCCGGCGCCTGGGCCGTCCCGATCAGCAGGGAGCAGTGCCCGACGTCGACCGAGCGCACCCGGGGATCGGGACCCATCTGCGCCCACAGGTAGAGGGCCACCGCGCACCGCCGGTTGTCCTTCGGCACCCCGAGCACCCCGGCGTCCTCCAGGGCGCCGGCCACCGCGTCCGGGGTGTCCCCCAGCCCGAACAGCAGGTCGCGGGTGTGCCTCTTCAGCTGTCGAAGGTCGCCCATCGGTCCTCCTCTCGGCGTTGGCACCATGGTAACGCCGGCGACCCCTCACACACCCGCCGGACGATCAGGGGCCGGTCCGGCCCATGATCAGGCAGCTGGTGGTGGCGGTGGCCACCGACCGGCCCGCGGCGTCGGTGATGGTGGCGGTGGCAAAGGCCACCCGCCGCCCGGGCCTGGTCACCGACCCGGTGGCGGACAGGACCCCGCTGGCCGCGGTGACCGGACGCAGGTAGCGCACGTCGAGATCGATCGAGGTGTAGCCGACCCCGGCCTCGAGGGTGGTGTGCACGGCACACGCCGACACGGTGTCGGCCAGCGTGCAGACCAGGCCGCCGTGCACCGTTCCGATGGGGTTGTAGGTCGACTCGTCCGGTTCGCACTCGAAGACCACCGACCCCCTCTCGACGGCCACGATGCGCAGGCCGAAGAGCGATGCCATCGGCGGCGGGGGGAGGAGTCCGTCGCGCACGGCCCGGAGGAACTCCAGACCGGAGAGTCCCTCCGCCGCCTCGGCCACCGGGGCCGGGTCCCACCAGTCGACGGTGCGGCGTCGGGGCCGGCCCCACCCGGGCCCACCCGACACCGGCGCCGCGGCGGGCCGGTGCGCGCTCACGCCACCACCTCGGCCGCCACCGGGTCCGGGTCTCCCACCGGGATGCGTCCCGCCTCGGGGGTCTCCCCGGTGGGCCGGCGGGCCGGCCCCCGGCCGAGGAGGCAGCACACGAGGCCCGACGAGACGGCCATGGCCGCCGCGAACCACCACAGGTGGTGGAAGGCGTGGAGGGCGTCGACCGTCGAGCGGGGGGCCCCGAGGATCACCACCAGCAGGGCCACCCCCACCGCTCCCCCGACCTGACGGGCGGTCTGGTTGACGGCACTCCCCACGGCGAACCGGTCGGGATGGAGGCTGGACACCGCGGCGGCACTCAGGACCGGGAAGGTGAGCCCGATCCCTAGCCCCACCACCAGGGTGCCGGGCAGCCAGTCGGTGAGGTACTCGGGACGCACGCCGGTCCGCAGGGCGAACCAGCTCAGCCCGGCGGTGAAGACCACGAAGCCAGAGACCAGGACCGGGCGGAATCCGTACCGTCCGGCCATCCGGCCGGCCGGGCCCGAGACCGCCGCCACCACCAGGGGCCCCGGGGTCACGGCCAGGCCCGCCCGCAGGATGGAGTAATGCCACACGCTGGTGAGGAACAAGATGTTGCCCAGCAGCATGGCGAAGAAACCCATGGCGTAGAGGAAGGTGGCGGCGTTGGCCACGCTGAACGAGCGGGCCCGGAACAGCCTGAGGTCCAGCACCGGTTCGGGATGCCGGCCCGACCGGTGGAGGAAGAGCACGGCCAGGACCACCGCCACCACCGAGGTGGCGATGATCCGGGGGCTGGACCACCCCCATCCGGGACCCTGGGAGATGACCAGCACCACTGCGGCCAGGGCCCCGGTCAACAGCACCACACCGGGATAGTCGGGTGTGGTGCGGGCGGCCGCATCCGGGGGTCCGTCGGTGAGCACCGACCGACCCACGAGCCAGGCCACCAGCCCGATGGGCAGGTTGACCACGAAGGCCGACCGCCACCCGAACCCGGTGATCAGCAGGGCCCCGAACGACGGGCCGGTGGCCACGGCCAACGCCCCGATGCCACCCCACAGGGCCACCACCTGGGCCCGCCGCTCGGTGGGGAAGGCCCCGAGCAGCAGTCCGAGGGAGGCCGGAAGCAAGGCGGCGGCTCCGCACCCCTGGACCACCCGTCCCGCCACCAACAGGACCACCGACGGCGCCAGGCCGGCCATCGCCGACCCCAGGCAGAACACCGCCAGTCCGGCGAAGAACACCTTCCGGCGACCCAGGCGGTCGGCGGTGCGGCCGGCCACCACCAACAGCGATCCGAACACGATGCTGTAGCCGGTGATGACCCAGGCCAGAGAGGCCCGCGCCTCGTGGGTGAAGGACCGCTCCAGGGCCGGAAAGGCCACGTTGACGATCGAGAGGTCGAGGGAGGCCATGAATGCCCCGAGGGCCGTCACCACAAAGATGGCGGTCCGCCGGGACTGACCCGACACCGGTGTCGGAGCGGCTGTTAGTTCTTTCATGAAACTTACCCTACCGACCCACATTTCATGATGCAACTCATTGGCGCATGTGGTGAAACGCCCGGAGCGGCGGAATCATTTAGTGCTAAGTTTCCGCCACGGGCCGGACTCACCGCCGGAGGGACAGGCATGGCGACAGGCGGGACCGGAGGCGGGACCGGAGGCGGGGCCAAAGGCGGGACCGGAGGCGGGGCCAAAGGCGGGACCGGAGGCGGGGCCAAAGGCGGGACCGGAGGCGGGACCGGAGGCGGGACCGGAGGCGGGGCCAAAGGCGGGGCAAAGGGGCCGATGACGCTCGTGCAGGCGGCCGAATCCCTGGGCGTGCACTACATGACGGTCTACCGCTACGTCCGGACCGGTCGGCTGCCCGCCACCCGGGTGGGTGGGACGTGGAGGGTCGATCCGGACGACGTGGAGCGGATCCGGGCCGGCCGCCCCCCCGGCCCGGCCGGCCCCGCCGCCGCCGGTCCGGACACCACCCCGGCCGGACTCGAGGCCCGGCTGCTGGCCGGCGACGAGCGCGGGGCGTGGACCCTGCTCGAGTCGGCCCTGGCCTCGGGACGCACACCCCCGGAGATCCTCTTGGAGCTGGTGGGCCCGGCTCTCCGCAACATCGGCTCCCGTTGGGAGCTGGGCCAGCTCACCGTGGCCGACGAGCACCTGGCCAGCGAGGTGGCGTCCCGTCTGATCAGCCGGATCGGCGCCCGCTTCATCCGGCGGGGCCGCAAGAAGGGCACCGTCATCGTGTGTGCCCCCCCGGGGGAGCGCCACGCCGCCCCGGTGGCCATCGCCGCCGACCTCCTGCGCTGGAACGGATTCGACGTGGTGGAACTGGGGGCCGACACCCCGGCCGACGCGCTGGGCCAGACGGCGGCCCGCACCACCGACCTGGTGGCCATCGGGCTGGCCTGCACCACCCCGGAGTCCTGCGCCTCGGCCAAGCGGGCCATCGCCGTCCTGCGCCGCACCGTCCCCGGCATCCCGATGGTGGTGGGCGGTGCCGGGGTGGTCGATGCCGACCACGCCCGGCGGCTCGGTGCCGACCACTTCACCGGTCACCGCGGCGATCAGCTGGTCGAGGTGATCACCTCGCTCGGGGACGGCGCCGCCGGGGGCTGACCGGCTCCGGCCCGGCCGGGCCGGTCCAGAACAAGGTGGACCACACTGATGTGGCCCTCGGTGAACGACGCCTCGCAGTAGGCCAGATACAACGCCCACAACCGGAGGAACTCCTCCCCCACCTTCAGGGCCTGCACCCCGTCGGCGTGTCGGTGGAGATTCTCCGCCCAGCTCCGGAGGGTCTGCGGGTAGTACCCCCCGATGTCCTCCAGTCCGGCCAGACGGAAGTCGGTGGACCGGGCCAACGACGCCGTGAGGGAGGCCACCGAGGGCAGGCATCCCCCGGGAAAGACCATCCGGCGCACGAAGTCCTGATGACGCTTGGCCCGTTCGAAACTGCGGTCATCGATCACGATGGCCTGGATGGCCGCCCGACCGCCGTCGGTGAGCAGATCCGAGCACGCCGCCAGGAACTGGTCGTGGTGACGCCAGTCCACCGCCTCGATCATCTCCACCGAGACCAACTTGTCGTACCGGCCCCGCAGGTCCCGCCAGTCATCCCCCCGCACGGTGATCCGGTCGGTCAGGCCCGCCTCGGCCACCCGTTTCTCGACGTAGGCCCGCTGGGCGTCCGACACCGTGGTGGTGGTCACCCTCACCCCGTAGTGGCGGGCGGCGTGGACGGCCAGCCCACCCCAGCCCGAGCCGATCTCCACCAGATGCTCCCCGGCGGTCAGCTCCAGCTTGGCGCACAGCCGGTCGATCTTGGTGATCTGGGCGTCCAACAGATCGGACCCGGGTGGATCGAACACCGCGCAGGAGTAGGTCATGGTGGGATCGAGCATCAGGGCGAAGAAGTCGTTGGACAGGTCGTAGTGGTCCGAGACGTTCCGCTTGTCGTCGTCCGGACCCGGGGGGAACAGGCGGGTCGGCAGGTCGATGACCCCGGCCCAGGCCCGGCCCAGGCGGTCCAGCCTGGCCCGCATGGGATGGGTGAAGCGGTAGAGGATCCGGACCAGGGTGGTGAGGTCGTCGCACTCCCACCAGCCGGCCACGTACGAGGCGCCGAGCCCCACCGACCCCGAGCGGAGGATGGCGCTGAAGGCGGCGGCATCGGACACCGTCACCCGGGCCGACAGATCGCCGCTCCCGAGGCACCGGGTCCGCGACCCTTCGGTGAGCTCGATGACACCGCCGGTGCCCCGGGACGCGGCCTCCACCACCACCCGGCGGGCCACGGCGTCGGCGGCGCTGCGGCCGCGGCTGCGGCCGGTGGCGGCGTGGCGCAGGATGGCGGCGTCATTGACCGTCACCGACCCACCCCCCTCACGGTCGTGCCCCGGGCCGCCGGTGGACCTCCCCGGGCCCCGCGTCCGGGCCGATCGGCGGGCCGGCCGGGGTGCGGTCGGGATGCGGGTGGAACGGCGCGCCCTTCAGACGCAGACGGGCCGCCTGTGTGTAGATGCCGGCCGACACCCGGTGGGTCATGGCCGGCACCGACCACACCAGTGACCCCAGGGCCCGGCGGTCGGCCTCGTGGCGGCGCAGGGTCAACCGTGCACTGAACAGGCGCTGGCGACCCCGCATGACATCGATGACCACGGCCAGCCGGTCGCCGGGGGCCCGGTAACGGAGCCGGTAGTCCAGGTCCATGGGGAGGAACGGCGACACGTGCAGGGCCTTGGCGAACCGGTACTCACCGGGTCCCCCGACCACATAGGCGGTGCGCTCGTGCCAGGGGGTGTTCTGCACCTCGGCCACCAGGGCCTCCACCCCGGTCCCGTCCCCGTTCCCGCAGAAGTACAGGCTGATGGGATTGAACAGCCATCCCCAGGTACGCAGGGAGGACAGCAGGGCCACGGCCCCACCGGGGCGCCGGCCGGTCCGGGCCTCCACCAGATCCCGCACGGCCCGGTCCAACGGCACGTCGGGAGGACCCAGGAAGTCGTCCCGCCTGAAGCGCACCGGGGCCGGCCGGTGGGCCGACACCAGCGGGTGCAGCCCCGCCAGCTCGTCCACCTCGTCCAGATCGACCAGGGGCATCGCCACCCGGTAGGAGAACGAGTGCTCGGGCCCGGGACCGAAGCGCTGGTGGATGAGCGTCCCCCGGTACACCGCGCTCCGGAGCCCGCCGGGCGACGCGGCGGGCCACCGACGGGGGGCCATCAGTTCGGTGGCCGCCGCCCCGCTCACAGGGTCACCCCGAAGGCCCGGCAGGTGTCCACGGCACTCCGGACCCCGTCCTCGTGGAAGCCGTAGCCCCAGTAGGCCCCGGCGAACCAGGTGTTGCGGGTGCCGTTGATCTCACCCTTGCGGCCCTGGGCCTCCACCGCCGCCGGGTCCAGGACGGGGTGGGAGTAGTCCATGCGGGCGATGACCGCGGCCGGATCGATGGCCTCGTCCCGGTTGAGGGTGACCAGCACCGGCGTGGCCGACGGGATGGCCTGGAGCTGGTTGAGGTGGTACGTGAGCGTGGCCATGTCGCCGGCGCCCTCCAGCCGGTGGTAGTTCCAGCTGGCCCAGGCCCGCCGGTTGACCGGCATCAGGGAGGCGTCGGTGTGCAGGGTGGCCCGGTTGGACTGGTACCGGATCGCACCGAGGACGGCCCGCTCGGCCCGATCGGCATCGGAGAGAAGCCGGAGGGCCTGGTCGCTGTGGGTGGCCACGATCACGTGATCGTACGTCTCGGGGCCGGCCGGACCCACCAGCTCCACCCGCGGGCCGTGGCGCAGGATCTTGTCCACCGGCGTGGACAGGCGCACCCGCCCCCCCGCCCGGAGCGGGGCCAGGATGGCCTCGACGTACCGCTTCGAGCCTCCGGTCACCGTGCGCCAGCGGGGCTGGTCCCGGAGCCGGAGGAGTCCGTGCCGTTCGAAGAAGCGGGCGAAGGTGGCCGCCGGTATCCGGGTGAAGGTCCGGGGATTGGCCGACCAGATCGACGACCCCAGGGGCACCAGGTACCACGACCGGAACCCGGACGACCACCGGTGGGGGGCCAGCACATCCTCCAGGGTCACCGTGTCGGGCGGGGGATCGACCAAGAGGCCCTGGCACAGCCGGTTGAAGCGGGCCACGTCGGCCAGCATGGCCAGGAACGCCGGCCGGACCAGGTTGCGCCGCTGGGCGAAGACCGTCGACACCGAACTCCCCCTCCACTCGATGCCGGTGCGCTGGTCGGAGACGCTGAAGCACATGTCGCTGGCCTGGGTGGCGACGTCGAGGCGGTCGAGCAGCCGGCCGAAGAGCGGATAGGTGCGCTCGTTGTAGACGAGAAATCCGGTGTCCACGTCGCAGTCGAGGTCGGGCAGCTCCACCCGGTGGGTGTGGGAGTGGCCACCGGGCCGGTCGTCGGACTCGTAGAGGACGACGTCGTGGTGCGGGTGGAGCAGATGGGCGCACACCAGCCCCGATACTCCGCTCCCGACGATGGCGATCCGCATGCTGCTCCCTCCGGCCGGGGGTGCCGCCGGGGGACGGCCCTCACGCTGCCCGTTATTTAGCACTAAACTACCCCAATGGACGGTTGCCGAGGTACCGGCCGAGGGTCCCGGTGACCACCGGCCCGGACGGCCTGCGGGCCGCGGTGGCCCGGGGGGTGGATGCGGTGGCCGAGGCCACCGTGATCCCCGGATTCAGCCGGATCGGCTCGTCGCTCCGCCGCTCGCTGGAGCAGTGGGCCGACCCTCCCCGGATGGACGGCCGGACGGTGGTGGTGACCGGCGCCACCTCGGGGATCGGTGTGGCCGCGGCCACGGCGCTGGCCGGACTCGGGGCCGACGTGCACCTGGTGGGACGGGACCCGACCCGGGGCGAGCGGGCTCTGGCCCAGGTGGACGCGGCCGGACCGGGCCGTCCCCGGCTGCACCTGGTGGACCTGTCCGACCTCGGAGCGGTGGAGGACCTGGCCCGGCTGCTCATCGGCTCGGTCGACCGGATCGATGCCCTGGTCCACAACGCCGGGGCGCTGTCGCGCACCTACCGGACCACGCCGGCCGGCATCGAGCAGACCGTGGCCACCCAGATCCTCGGCCCCTACGTGTTGACCGCCCGCCTGACCGCCCTCGTGTGGGCCGGCCCGGCCACCGTCGTGACGGTGAGTTCGGGCGGGATGTACGCCCAACGCTTCGACCTCTCCCAGTTGGAGATGGCGGAGGAGGGATACGACGGGGTGGTGGCCTACGCCCGGTGCAAGCGGGCCCAGCTGGTGCTGGCGGGAGCGTGGGCCGACCGGTTCGGACCGGCCGGGGTGTCCAGCTTCTCGATGCACCCGGGCTGGGTCGACACCCCCGGGCTCGAAGCCGGCCTGCCCGGGTTCCGCTCCTTCGGGAGGCCGCTCCTGCGGACGCCGGCCGACGGAGCCGACACCGTGGTGTGGCTGGCGGCCGGCGGGGCGGCGGCCGAGGCCCGGGCGGCCGGGCGGCCGGTCCCGCACGCCGGCTTCTTCGAGGACCGCCACCCGCGCCGCGACCACCGCTTTCCGGTCTCGCACCCCACCCGACCCGGGGACGGTGCCGCCCTGATGGCGTGGTGTGCCCACCGCACCGGGGTCGAGACCCCCCTGCCACCCCTCCCCCCGACCACCGACTGACCGTGGCCCCGGCCGTCGTCTGGTTCCGGCGGGACCTGCGCCTCGACGACCTCCCCAGCCTGTCCGGGGCGGTGGCGGCCGGAGCGGACGGGGTGGTGCCCCTGTTCGTGATCGATCCGGCCGTGCTCGGTCCGTCGGGGCCCAACCGACGGCGCTTCCTGGCCGGGGCGCTGGGTTCGCTCGACCGCGACCTCGGCGCAACCCTGGTGCTGCGGCACGGGGACCCGGTCCGGGTGGTGCCGGATGTGGCCGCCGAGGTCGGAGCCACCACCGTGGTGGCCACCGCCGACTTCGGACCGTACGGCTCGGGACGCGACCGCACCGTGGGCGATGCCCTCCGGGCCGCCGGGCGCCGCCTGGTGACGGTGGGCACCCCGTACGCGGTACCACCGGGGACGGTACGCACCGCCGGCGGAGACCCCTTTCGGGTGTACTCGGCCTTCCGGCGGCGCTGGGGTGCCGTCGGATGGGAGCCACCGGTCCCACCTCCCGCCGTCCGGTTCGTGGGTGCGCCGGGGGATGCCACCCTCGGGGACCTCGACACCGACCTCGCCGGTCCGGGCCGTCGGGGGCTGCCACCGTGGTGGGAGGGCCTGCCGCTGGGACCGGCCGGCCGGCTGCCCGAGGCCGGGGCCCCGGCGGCACGGGCCCGATTGTCGGCGTTCGCCGCCGGTCCGCTGGCCGACTACGCCGGCGACCGCGACCTCCCCGGCCGGGCCGGGACGTCGGGCCTGTCACCGTACCTGCGCTTCGGGTGCATCCACCCGCGGACGGTGCTCCACGGACTGGGTTCCGGGGAGGGACCCGATCGGATGCGGGACGAGTTGGCCTGGCGGGAGTTCTACGCCGATGTGCTCTGGAACGTCCCCGGGTCGGCCCGGAACCCCTGGCAGCCGTTCGGGCGCGCCCTCCGCTTCGATGACGGCCCTCAGGCGTGGGACCGGTTCGGGGCGTGGGCCACCGGCACCACCGGTTACCCCCTGGTCGACGCCGGGATGCGCCAACTGTTGGCCGAAGGCTGGATGCACAACCGGGTCCGCATGGTGACGGCCAGCTTTCTGGTCAAGGACCTCCATCTGGACTGGCGCCTCGGGGCCCGGTGGTTCATGTGGCACCTGGTCGACGGGGACCTGGCCTCCAACCAACACGGATGGCAGTGGGTGGCGGGGACCGGCACCGACGCCGCCCCGTTCCACCGGATCCTCAACCCGCAGGTCCAGTTGGAGCGCTTCGACCCCGGAGGGGAGTACGTAAGCCGGTACCTGGGTGGCCCGGACCGCCCGGACCGCCCGGGCGGCGGGACGGGTCCGGGCCGGTCCGGCCGGCTGTTCGACCTCCCCGGGACGGGCGGCACCCCGGTGGTGGACCATGCCCGCGAACGGGTCGAGGCCCTGGCCCGGTTCGCCGAAGCCCGCGGGAGGGCCGACCACTGAGCGCTGGAGCCGCACGCCGGCTGTCGGTCCCCGGTCAGCCTGTGTAGTCGGAGACCGGACGGGCCAGGGCGGTGGAGGCGAAGGCATTGGGCACCGGGTAGTGGCCCAACACGAAGTTGAGGATGGCGGCGTGCTGCATCTCGACAGGCTGGATGCTGGCCGCCACCTTGACGGCCGACGTGGCGCTGACGGCACTCACGGCGGACTGGTAGGTGGCGGCGGCGATGTCCTCGAGCATGAGGGCCAGCTGGGCGGCTCCGGTGACGTCGGTCACCTTGGCGAAGTCCCGGGTGACCACCGGGACGAGGACCGGGTCCGGGGCGGTGACGGCCTTGTGCCCGGCGGCGACGATGGCGCCGTTCCACGCCGCCGCATGCTGTGCGTGCTGGCTCTTCACCGTGGTGACGAAGGTGGCCACGGCCGGGGGCACGGTGCCCAACTTGCCCTGGGTGGCCGCGGTCAACACGTCCCCGTAGGCCGCCACGGCCAGGTTCTCGAGGCTGGTGGCCAGGGCGGCCACGGCCAGGTCGCCGGTCAGTTTGGCCGTGGTGGAACCCCCCGTGGCCGTGCTGGTGGTGGTGGAGCTGGAGGAGTTGGACGAGCACGCCGCCAGCACCACACCTCCGGCCACCGCCCCGGCCCCGAGGAGGAAGCCGCGGCGGCTGGTGCGGAGGCGGTCGCTCCACTCGTGGACGGCCGACTCCATGGCCGGCATGCCGACATCGTTGTGGATCTGGTCGAGATCGCGGGTCATGGCGGACAACTCGTGCTCGGAGATGGCCATGACGTCGGTGGTGCGGTTGCGGCGCCTCATGAGTGGGCTCCTTCCGTAGCGGGGCGGGCGTTGGTGGTGGAGTAGAACGCGTCGGGGAAGCCGACGGACCCGGCGGCGGCCGGGAGTTCGGCCACGTTGGTGGGGAGGGTGATGAGCTGGGCCTCGTTGGCGGCCAACAGCGCCTGGACCGCGAGCAGGACCGAGGCGTGCTGGGCCTCCACCCCCATGATCGAAGCGGTGACCTTTTTGGCGTTGGCGTCGGAGAGGGCGGCCACGTCGGCCACGTAGGTTTCCGCCGCTCCCTGCTCCAACTCGAGGGCCAGCGCCACCACCGGGGCCGGCGACGTCAGCTTGGGCACGGCCGCCTGGACCACCTTGGCCAGCACCGGGTCCGGGCTGGTCTGGGGAGCACCCCCGAGGCTGGTGGTGGCGCTCTTGAAGGCGGCCAGGTGCTGCTGATGCTGCTGCACCGTGGTGGTCACGAAGGCCTTGACCACCGGGTTGGCCGACGACCCACCGATGAACGGCAGGGTGAGCGCGGTGGTGTAGGTCGAGATGGCCAGCACCTCGATGGAGGACGCCGTCTGGAGGATCTGGACGTCGGTCCCCGAGGCGGCGAAGGCCGGGGAGGCGAACAGGGCGTCGAAGATCCCGGCCACACCGGCGGCGGCCAACAGGCCCCCACCGAACAGCGCCCCCTTCATCAGCTGTGACCGGCGGGCGGCCACCTCCCGCGACTCGTCGGGATCGATCCCCTGGTGGGCCCGGGTCTCCTGGCCGGTCTCCACCAGCTCCCCGAGCGCCACGGCGGTGGTGGCCATGGCGTCGTGGTGGAGGTCGTTGGACTCCTCCATCAACGCCCCCATGGCACGGGGATCGATGTCGGTGCCCTCGGCCCCCCGGTCCGTCGGGGTGGGCGTCAGTCTGGCTCTCATGGTCTGCCTCCTGTGATGGGTCGGTCGGTCCTGCGGTGGTCGGGGAGGCGTGCCGGAGGCACGCCACTCCCCCGGGCGTCACGAAACGATGAGGGTTCCGGACATGAAGCTGTGGATCGAGCAGATGTACGGATAACGGCCCGGCGTGGACGGGGCCTTGAAGGTCACGGTCATGCCCGGGGAGACGTCACCGGTGTTGAAGGTGCCTGCGGTGGCGGTGAGGGTGTGGGCGACCTGGTCCTCGTTGTGCACGCTGATGGTGGCGCCCGGGGCCACGGTGACGGTGGCGGGCGAGAAGGCGAAGTTGTGGATGGTGATCGACGACCCCGTCGACCGGTCGGAGCCCGACGTGGTGGTGGTCGGGGCGGTCGTGGCCGGGGCGGTCGTGGCCGGGGCGGACCCGGTGGTGGCCGGGGACGATGCGCTCCCGCCCGACGAGCACGCCGCCAGGCCCAAGGCCCCGGCCATCACAAGGGCCGGTACCAGCAGCCGGGCCGGCCCCGGAGTCGCCCCGGTGCGGTGGTGGTCCCTGTCGTGCCTGCGGTGTGCGGTCATCGCCAGGTATTCGGGGCCGGCGGCGATCCGGATGAGAACCGGCACCGGACGCCACGGAACCGTCGTGTGACCCGGGCCGGCCGATCTCCTGTCGTCGGTTCCGATGGGCGCCGGCCCACCGGAGAGGGGTCCGGGTTACCTCACCCGGGGCTCAGTGGTCACCCGACGACCGGGCCAGCACCTGGTGCTGACGGATCCACCGACCGGCCTCGTCGCACTCCTCGATGGCGGGGACGTGCTTCCACGTCCCGTCACCGGACTGGTAGCTCAGGATCCCGCACATACGGCACGAGCCGATGGAGTGCAGGCTCCCCGGATCGGCACGGTGATCAGCGTCGAGGGTGGTCCCGAGCTTGACCGCCTCGAGAGCCCTGACACCGATGTCACCGCTCGGATCGGAGTGTTCCGTCGAAGGCATGGTCCACCGTCCTTCTGCCCCCGCTCAGGCCCCACTGGGGGCCAGCGTAGCCAGACCGCCCGCGCCGTGCCCGCTCCATCCGGAGGCGGTCCCCAGCCCGTCCGGAGGAGGCGACGGGGGACGTGGACACCCTGCGTCCGCCGGGGTGGCTAGGACAAGGCGTCACCCCGGCCGACCCGCTCGGACAGCTCCCCGACCGTCCGGCGCAGCTCGGCCAGGTCGGCCCCCGGGTCCGAGGAGTCCCCGGTTCGGCTCCGTTCGATCCCGTCGAGCCGGTCGACCAGTGCATCGATGTGTCGGGCCAGGATGGTCAGGCCGGCCATGGCGGTGACCCCGGCGAAATCGGTGCGCTTGGACTTCTCCGTCGTGCGGAACTCGACATCGGCCTTGGCGATCAGTGCGTCGATGTCGGAACGGGCGGACATGGGCAGAGCGTACGAGAGACCCCCGCCCTGTCGCCACGCCACGGGTCCGGGCCGGCCCGACGGGCCGCCCCGCCGCCCGGACAGCGCCGGCGGCCACCGCTACCATGGGTCGACCGAGTCAGGGGCACCGACCAGGAAGGCGCGTGCGTGGGCGGACAACGGCGGCAACCGGGGTGGCGCCGGCTCGCCGTGCCGGTGGCCGTGGGCATCGGGCTGATCGGCATGCTGGTCCCGCTGACCCCGGCGGTGGCGCCAGCGGCGGCCGCGGCGGCGGTGGCGCCCGTGGCGGCCGCGGCGGCGGTGGCCGCCACAGCGGGGACGTACACCAACCCCCTCTCGCCGTTGGACACTCCCGACTCCGACGTGGTCCGACTGGGCCGGACGTACCTGGCCTTCTCCACCGGTGACGGTTTCGACAACATCCCGGTCATGGCCACGACCGACCTGGCGTCATGGCCGACCGACCTGCTGTTCGACCCCGACGTCAACGACGCCCTCCCCTGCCAGACGGGAAGCGTGGGGCTGGACGACTGCACCCTCAGCGCCTGGGCCACACGGTCCCCGGGCGACGGAGCCCCCTGGGCCCCGTCCATGATCCAGGTGGGAGCGGTGTTCTATCTCTTCTATGCGGCGTGGGACCCGGGCGTGGGTCACTACTGCATCGGCGTGGCCGAATCCGCGGCGCCCCGCGGGCCCTACGTGGACCGATCGTCCCGACCGGTGGTGTGCCAGGTGGACCTGGGGGGATCCATCGATCCCGACGCCTACCTCGACGCCGCCGGTGTCTACCACCTGGCCTGGAAGAACAACGACGGCTTCGGATCGCCGGCGCCGGCCACCCTGTGGAGCTCCCGGGTGGACTTCACCGCCACCGGTGCCACCCTGCAGGGGACGACCACCGCCCTCCTGCGCCAGGACCGACCGTGGGAGAGCACCATCGAGCAGCCGGACATGGTGGAGATCGGCGGTCACTGGATGCTGTTCTTCTCCGGTGGGGCCTGGTGGACCAGCGGCTACGGCATCGGCGACGCCTACTGCCGGGGCCCGGCCGGTCCCTGTGCCGACTCCGGGGCCGGGCCTGCCTTCCGTTCGGCCGGAACGGTGGCCGGGCCGGGTGCACCCTCGCTCTTCACCGACACCGCCGGCACCCTGTGGATGGCCTATGACGCCTGGACGTCGGGTCACGTGGGCTACCCCGACGGCGCCCGGAGCCTCCGCCTGGCCCCGGTGTGTCCGGTCGGGAGCACCCCCGACCTCGGGCAGCCCACCGCCACACCGCAACCGCTCGGTCCGGACTGCCCCCTCTCCCTCGACGACGGCTATCAGATGGTGGGGTCGGACGGAGGCATCTTCTCGTTCCACGTCCCGTTCGCCGGCTCGGTGGGGGGACAGCGGCTCAACGCCCCCGTGGTGGCCGAGGCCGGCGATCCGGCCGGCGGGTACTGGGAGGTGGCCTCGGACGGGGGGATCTTCGCCTTCGGGGACGCCACCTTCGACGGGTCCATGGGCGGCCACCACCTGAACTCCCCGATCGTCGGGATGGCGGCCGTCCCCGGAGGTGGTGGCTACTGGGAGGTGGCCTCGGACGGGGGGATCTTCGCTTTCGGGGACGCCACCTTCGACGGGT
>Ga0182012_10001903_pt1 | contig 22753 bp, 27 predicted proteins | sample 612S2SmetaG_FD_120486 | JGI IMG/M metagenome (GOLD analysis project Ga0182012, IMG submission 120486) | Permafrost microbial communities from Stordalen Mire, Sweden - 612S2S metaG | ecosystem: Environmental > Terrestrial > Soil > Wetlands > Permafrost | place: Sweden: Stordalen | collected... | reverse complement strand
GGTCGTTTTTCCGTCCATTGCCCGAGGGTATACCCAGGGAGTCAGCCGGAGAGGCTTGGCGGACGGTCGGTCGGTGAAGAAGCTAGTGTGCATCACGAAGCCGGACTGTCCCCGGTGAACAGAGAAGGAGAGGAAGCGATGTCCGATAAAGATCAGGTTCTTGGCCTCGGCGGCGAGCACGACCTTCAGGAGGGCAGCCCGGGCTTCGACCGGCGTGCGTTCCTGCGACGTACGGCGCTCACCGGCGTGGCGGCCGGCTCCGTCGGCTCGATCCTCAGCGCCTGCGGCTCGTCGAGCAGCTCGAGCGCCGCCAGCAGCGGCTCGGCGAGCGTCTTCGGCTCCCACAGCGCCTACAAATTCGTGTTCGTCAATCACGTCACGACCAACCCCTTCTTCACGCCGACCCAGTACGGCGCGTCCGACGCCTGCAACCTGCTCGGCTGCTCCTACCAGTGGACGGGCTCCGAAAACAGCAACGTCAGCCAGATGGTCGATGCCGTCAACAGCGCCGTGACGAGTGGCGCCGACGGCATCGCCGTGGCGCTGATCGACCTGCACGCCTTCAACGCTCCGGTCGAAGCCGCGATCAAGGCGGGGATCCCCGTCGTCTCCTACAACGCCGATGCGCCCAGCAACGCGCGCCTGGCCTACATCGGACAGGACCTCAAAAAGGCGGGCGAAGAAATGGGTAAGCGCATCAAGGAAGAGGTCGGCTCCGGTGAAGTCGGCCTGTTCATCGCGACGCCCGGCTCAGCCAACCTGCAACCCCGCATCGAAGGTGCCGAAAAGGCGCTGCAGGGCAGCGGGATCACGACCCACGCGGTCGCGACCGGCGCAGCCGTGGCGCAGGAGGAGCCGGCGATCGAAGCCTGGTACCTGAGCCACAAGAACGCCAAGGGCATGTACGCGGTCGACGGTGGCAGCACGGAAAGCCTCGCCAAAGTGATGCAGAAGCTGGGCCTGACGGCAAAGGGCGTGAAGGCCGGCGGCTTCGACCTGACCGAACAGACCCAGAAGCTGCTGCAGGAAGGCAACATCGAATTCACGATCGACCAGCAGCCATATCTGCAGGGGTTCCTGCCGGTCCTCGAGCTCTTCATGTACAAGGTCTCGGGCACGCTCACTGGTCCCGCGGAAGTGGACACGGGGCTGAAGTTCCTGAACAAAGAAACCGTCAAGCCCTACGTCTCCTCGAAATCTCGCTACGAGGGAACGTCGAGCACCGCGGCGGTCGTCAGCTAGGCAGCAACGAGGACGCGGGGAGGGATCGTGGCGAGCACGGCGAGCACACCCGCCGCAGGCGGTCCCTCCCCAGCGCCCCCCCGCGACGAGCCGGGGGGTCTGAGGATCGGCTGGCGCGAGGTGCTGAACCGTCTGCTGGCCCTGCGGGAGGGCAGCATCATCGCCGTCACGATCATCGTGGCGATCTACTTCTCGGCCAACACGAGCACCTTCTTCACGGGCGAAAACTTCAAGACGCTGCTCCCCTACTTCGCCCCGCTGGCGATCCTCGGCGCGGGCGAGGTGTTCGTGATGATCCTGGGGGAGATCGATCTGTCGATCGGCGGCATGTACATGTTCGCGCCGATCGTCTTCTACAAGCTCGACACGGCCGGCCTGGGCGTGCTCCCCTCGGTGATCCTCGCGGTGCTCGTGTGCGCGGTGGTGGGGGCCGTGAACGGAGCCTTCGTGTCCGTCGTCGGGGTGTCCTCGTTCGTGACGACGCTGGGCATGCTGTTCACGTTCGAGGGGCTGAGCCTGATCCTCTCCCATGGCACCCCGGTAGCGACACCCGACGCACAGATTCACCAGACGACCGTGATGGTTCACCACGTCGTCAACGGCCACAACATCGTGCTGCCAGAAAAGGTCAATCACGTGAGCACCTTCGCCAACATCTTCGGCGCGGGGACATACTCCGAGCTGATCTGGGCCGCCGTGATCGTGGTGATCCTGCAGGTGGTGCTCACGTTCACGCGCTGGGGCCTGTACACCGTGGCAATCGGATCGAACAAGCTCGGTGCGGCGGAGGCCGGGGTGAGGGTGAAGCTCGTGACGATCCGCAACTTCGTGCTCTGCTCATCCCTTGGCGGCACGGTGGGGATCCTGGAGGCGATCCGCTCCCAGACGATCCAGCCCGACCCCTCGGGCCCGAACGAACTGCTGCTGATCGCGATCGCCGGGGCGGTGATCGGCGGCACGCTGCTCGCGGGCGGTTCGGGGACGGTCGTGGGCGCATTCATCGGCGCCCTCTTCCTGGGGATCCTCGACGATGGCCTGATCCTGCAGGGCGTCAACGCCAACTACAAACTCTTCTACACGGGCCTTGCGATCGTGGTCGCGATGACGGCCAACGTGTACGTGGCACGGGCGCGGAGGGGGCACAGCGGAAGTGGCTGACGAGAGAAGCCCCGAGATCCAGGGAGTGGTCGGCCCGAGCTCGGCACCCGACGACGTCCTGCGCGTCGAACACATCGCCAAGCGCTTCGGCCCCGTGACGGCGCTGCGCGACATCAACCTGCACCTGAAAAAGGGCGAGGTCCTAGGCCTGCTCGGCGACAACGGCGCGGGCAAGTCGACGCTGATCAAGATCCTGTGCGGTTTTCAGAAACAGGATGCCGGTGAGATGTTCCTGCACGGCAAGCCCTATGCGCCGAAAAGCGTGGACGACGCTCGGGCACAGGGGATCGAGACCGTCTACCAGGATCTGGCGCTGATCGACGAACTCTCCGTCTACCACAACCTGTTCCTGCGCAAGGAGCGCATCCACAGCCCGCTACCGCTTCTGGCGAACCGCCAGATGAAGCGCGAAGCGCGGGCGGCGCTCGATGAGATCGGCATCAACATCCCCCGCATCGACGTCGCGGTGGCGCGGCTGTCCGGTGGCCAGCGCCAGGCGATCGCGGTCGCGCGGACGGTCCGCTCGGACGCCGACATCATCCTGCTCGACGAGCCCCTGGCCGCGATGGGCGCCAAAGAGGGCGCGCAGATCCTCGACCTGGTGGCCCGCCTGAAGGAGGAGGGCAGGGTCTCGATCATCATGATCCTCCACAACTACGTCCACGTCCTGCAGGCCTGCGATCGGGTGAGCATGATCCAGGACGGAACGATTGCACTGGACAAGCCGACGGCCGAGACCTCCGTCGAGGAGCTGACCGACATCGTCGTCAACGAGTACCGCCGGGCCCGCGAAGAAACCCACGCCGAACAGGCGCGGGAGGCGCGGGAGGAGGCCTAGCGGGCGCCGGCGGCGACGAGCCCCTCGACGTAGGGTTCGAGCAGGCTCGTGATCGCCGCCGCTGTCGTATCCGCGTCGCCTTTGGGCAGCGCGGCATAGCTGATCGCGAGACGGACGAGGACGTCGCTGAGCAGCTCCGCGTTGCGGCGGCGGATCCGGGGCCAGCTGGCGACGATGACGGCGGTCAGGCGATCGGCGGCGCGCTCGACGATCGGCTTGCCCTGGGAGGTCATCAGGCTGAGCAGCTCCTCGGCGCCTTCTTCGAGGACGATCGCCCGCACGACGGGGTTCTCGGCGGCCGTCCTCAGGAACAGCTCGAAGGCGGCCGTCAGCGCCTTGACGGGGGCCGTGACATTGGCGGCGAGAGCCTGCTCGACGGCATCGAGGAAGCGTTCGGCTTCGCGCAGGACGAGCGCCTGGGCGAACTCCTCGCGTGAGCCGAACTCCTTGTAGAGGGTCTGGCGGCTGACGCCGGCGGCCAGCGCGATGTCGGCCATCGTGATCTCGCTCCAGCGGTTGCCCATGAGCTCGTGGCAGGCGGCATCGAGCAGCGTGTTGCGCAGCAGCTCGCGGGCGGCGACGGAGTAGGGGACGCGTTGGTCGGCGGCAAACATGGGTGAGGGATGCGAGCGAGGCTGAATCGGGCTGCGCTCGAAATCGACCTTACCGCGTCCCGCGACCGGTGCGTCCTGTGCCAGGAGGGCTCATACCCACGGGGTCGCGCCGGGGTCTGCAAGGTGGCGTGCAGGCATCTTGCGGGCGGTACACTCGGCGAGCCCGTCTGTTCGCGGGTCACGAACTGTGTGAGGTAAGAATGGCCGTAACTTCGGTGGGACGGAGCGGTGCGGCGGCTCCACGCCGCCCCCCGTGGCCGCTTGCAGGCGGAGCGCTGATGTTGCTCGTCCTGATCGTCGCGGCCGGTGCCTACCTCTACGACCACTCGCGACGTGACGTGATCGCCGACGGCGTGCGGATCGACGGCATCGTGGTCGGCGGCCTGCACAGCTCGGCGGCCCGGGGCAAGCTCGAACGCGATCTCGTCACTCGGCTCGAGGAGCCGGTCGTGGTCCACTCGGGATCACACACGTGGCAGCTGAGCGGCAGCGCGGCGGGGTTGCATGTCGCGGTCGCAAACATGGTTCAGCAGGCGCTCGAGGCGAGTCGCGGAGGCTCGATCATCACGAGGACCTGGCGGGAGCTGACCGGCGGGACGGTCAACCGGGACATCCCCCTGGTGGCCAGCTACTCGCACGGCGCTGTCCGCAGCCTGACGGCGAGGATCCGCGCCGAAGTCGACCGGGCGCCACGGAATGCGACCGTCGAACCGACCTCCAGTGGCTTGCACGCAGTCTCCTCAGAGGACGGCGTCGCGGTCGATGACCGCCAGCTGGGGGCCCGCATCGAGGCCGCCCTGCTCGCCCCGCTGAGCCAGCGGACGGTCGAGGTGCCGACGCACATCCAGCAGCCGGCCGTGACGACGAGCCAGCTCGCAGCGAAGTACCCGGCCTACATCGTCGTCGACCGGGCCGAATTCCGCCTGCGCTTCTATGACCACCTGAAACTTGCGAAAACATACGAAATCGCGGTCGGGATGGAAGGCCTCGAAACCCCTGCCGGGCTCTACCACATCCAGTGGGAGCAGGTGAACCCGCCCTGGTACGTACCCAAAAAAGCCTGGGCTGGAGCGCTCGCCGGAACGGTCGTCCCGCCCGGCCCGGACGACCCTCTGAAGGCCCGCTTCATGTCCTTCGACGGTGGCGCGGGGATCCATGGGATCGCCGAAAGCGAGTACTCCTCGATCGGCCATGACGCCTCGCATGGCTGCGTTCGCATGCGGATCCCCGACGTGATCGCGCTCTACGCCGTGTCCCCCGTGGGGACACCCGTCTTCATCATCTAGCCTGCCGCGGTGGGCGGCGTCGAAGGTCGGCTCAGTTCGAGCCCGGCGGGCGGCGCGAAGCGGCGTATTCCTCGTTCTGGCGGCGCTCACCGCGAACCTGAACGAGGATGTAGACGATGATGATGTTGACGATCACGCCGATCCCGCCGAAGGTGGCGATCAGGCCGATCGTGTGCGAAAGGGCTTCGTCGGTGCCGACGGGCATGGGGGGAGCCTAGCAACGGAGCATCCTGGAGTGTCGTAGCCTTCAGGCCGACGCCCTGGAGAGGTGCCGGAGCGGTTGAACGGGCGCGACTGGAAATCGCGTAACGGGGGAAACCTCGTTCGAGGGTTCGAATCCCTCCCTCTCCGTGCCGGCCCTTCGGTTCGCCGGGCCGGCGCGTCTGCGGCCACGGTCACGAGGCGCTCAGGCGGGCTCCCACAGCTCGATCCGATTGCCCTCGGGATCGCTGACCCAGCCGAATCGACCGACGCCCTCCATCTCGTGCACCGCTTCGGATACGTCGGCTCCCTTTGCGCGCAGCTGCACGAGCATGGCATCCAAATCCCGAACCCGGAAGTTGAGCATGGTCTGCTGGGTAGGCGAACCGAAGTAGTCGGTCTCCAACTCGAACGGCGCGAACACGGTCGGGCCGCCTGCCTGGCTCCAAAGGCCGTTCTCATCGGCGTCCAAGCCCAGGCAATCGCGATACCACGCGCCCAGGGCCGACGGGTCGTTGGACCGCAGGAAGTATCCACCGATTCCAAGAACACGCTCCATGCTGAAAATCCTGGCAGAATGGACGGCGGTCAGGCCGATTCGCCGGGTGGAGAATGCAGGCGTGAAACTGACGACAACCAGCCAGGTCTCCGTCGATGGGGTGATGCAGGGACCAGGCGCGTTCGAGGAGGACCGCAGGGGCGGATTCGAGCGCGGCGGATGGGCGACGGGCCGCTTCGACAGCGAGGTTGGAGCGTTCATCGGCGAGCTCTACCAGCGCGCCGACGCCTTCCTGTTCGGCCGCTGGACCTTCGAGCTCTTCGCCTCCTATTGGGGAGCGCGGGCGGACAGCAGCCCGATCGCGGCGGCGTTGAACCGCCGGCCCAAGTACGTGGTGTCGAGCACCCTCTCGGACCCGCAATGGGCTCCGACGACGGTCCTTTCGGGCAATGTCGCGGCCGCCATCGGCGAGCTCAAGGCCAAGCCGGGAGGTGAGCTTCAGGTGCACGGCAGCGGGGTACTCGTCCGCTGGCTGCTCGAGAACGGTCTGCTCGACGAGATCAACCTGCTGATCGTCCCCGTGCTCGTCGGCCAGGGCCAGAGGCTGTTCGCCGAAGACAGCTCGGTCATTGCCCTCGACCTGGTCGACTCGCGAGCCTTCCCGAGGGGCACGACGCTCCAGGTGTACCGGCCCGCCGGGCGCCCGCAACATGACGGGTGAGCAGATCCCGGATCGCCCACCGGGCTGCCCCCGAACTGCCCGATCGGCAAAGATGAGCCCACGACCACGGTGGCCCAGCCCGCCAGAACACGGGAGATCGAGATGGAGGGGACGCAAGGCTCAGGAACGAAGGAGAACCCGTGGGTCCTGAAAACCCCACCGGGATCGTCCGAGTATGAGATGTACCGCGACGAGGAGAACGAGACGCTCGTCTGCGTCGTCGGCAAGACGACCCTCGGCTACCAGCTACGGGCGATCGAGGACCTGCACGAGATGCTGAAGGCGCACGGCGACTGGATCGCCCTGGGTGCCGCCGACGAGCAGAAGGAGCCGGCGCCCGAGACGGTCGAGGCGTGGGCCCGCTCCCCGGAGAACCCGGTCGGCGGCTTCTACGGAACCAAGAAGGGGCTCCGTGGCCGCTTCGGGATGTACATGCCGCCGCTGCTCGAGGCGCTGGGCTTGGCCGAGCTCGAGCACAACCCGCGCAACAACCGAATGAGGGGAATCTAGATGGCCATCACACCCACGCAGAGCCAGATCCAGGCGCTACTGGCGGGACCGCAGGGCGAGCCGGTCGTGATGCTCAACCTGCTCCGTTTCAAGGAGCAGGCCGATGGCATCGACACCGGCGTCAGCGGACTCGAGGCCTACGAACGCTACGGCCGCGCGACAGGTCCCTTCCTCGAGGCGGTCGGCGGGCGGGTCCTGCAGGCGGTCGAGGGACGTCAGACGGTGATCGGCCCCGAGGAGCTCGAGTGGGACATGGTCCTGCTGGTCGAATATCCATCGCCTGCCAAGTTCCTGGAGATGGCGACTAACCCGGACTACCTGAAGATCCACGAGCACCGCGAGGCGGCGCTGGCCGACTCCCGGCTGATCGCCTGCGGGCCGATCTCCACGGGCGCCTGAGCCAGGCACGGATGGACTGGAAGCTCGAACTGCTGGTCGTGCCGGTCAGCGACGTCGACCGGGCCAAGGCGTTCTACATCGAGCAGGCCGGCTTCGGGCTGGACGTAGACCACAGTGCGGGAGAGGACTTCCGCGTCGTCCAGCTGACACCGCCCGGCTCGGCCTGCTCGATCTCCCTGATGAGGAGCCCCGAGCGGGCCGGGCAGCTGCAGGGCCTGCACCTGATCGTCACCGACATCGACGCCGCGCACGGCGAGCTGCTCGGGCGGGGCGTCGAGGTGAGCGGGGTCTTCCATTTCGACGCCGGGGGGCAGCAGCCCGGCCCGGACCCCGATCGCCGCGACTACGGCTCGTTCCTCTCCTTCGCCGACCCCGACGGCAACAGCTGGCTGGTGCAGGAGGTCGGGCGCGAGGGGCGCCTCTAGACTTCGCGCGGATGGCGCCTCTCAACTCGACCGGATCACTCGCATGAGCTCCGCTGTTCCACGCGAAGCCGTCATCTGCGAGCCGCTGCGCACCCCCGTGGGACGCTTCGGAGGGATCTTCCGGGACATCGATGCCGCGACGCTTGCCGCGAGTGTGATCCGCGAGCTCGTCGAGCGAACGGGTCTGCGGGGGGAGGACGTCGATGACGTCGTCATGGGGCAATGCTCGCCCAACGGTGAGGCACCCGCGATCGGCCGCGTCGCGGCCCTCGACGCGGGGCTGCCGGTCGAGGTGCCGGGCGCGCAGATCGACCGACGCTGTGGCTCGGCTCTGCAGGCGGTGATCAACGGCTGCATGCAGGTCCAGAGCGGCGCCTGCGAGCTGGTGCTCGCGGGCGGCGTCGAGAGCATGAGCCAGACCGAGTTCTACTCGACGAAGCTGCGCTGGGGTGTGTCGGGAACGGCCGGCGTCAAGCTCGAGGACCGCCTTGCCCGGGGCAGGGTCACCGCGGGTGGGATCAACCACCCGGTACCGGGGGGGATGCTCGAAACGGCCGAGAACCTGAGGCGTGAGTACGGGATCTCGCGTCAGGAGCAGGACGAGCTCGCGCTCCTCTCCCACCAGCGCGCGGTGGCGGCGCAGCGTGACGGGCGCTTCGCCGAGGAGATCGTGGCCGTCGCGCGCGGGGATGAGCTGATCGAGCTCGACGAGCATCCTCGTCCTGACGCAAGCCTCGAGAGCCTCGCCCGGCTGCGCCCGGTGATGGGCCGCAGCGACCCCGAGGCGACCGTCACAGCCGGTAACGCAAGTGGTCAGAACGACGGCGCTGCGATCTGCATCGTGACCCACCGCGAGCGGGCGGCTGAGCTCGGGCTGAAGCCGCTCGGTCGCCTGGTTTCCTGGGCCGTCGCCGGGGTGCCGCCCGCAACGATGGGAATCGGACCAGTCCCGGCGAGCAGCCGCGCGCTCGCGCTGGCCGGCCTCGAGCTCGATGACATGGACCTGATCGAGCTCAACGAGGCCTTCGCCGCTCAGGTCCTGGCGGTGCTGCGGGAGTGGAAGCTGCCCGACGGTCTCGAGCGCCTCAACGTCAACGGATCGGGGATCTCCCTGGGCCACCCGGTCGGCGCGACGGGGGCCAGGATCCTCGCGACGCTGCTGCGGGAGATGGATCGCCGCGAGGCCCGTTACGGGCTCGAGACGATGTGCATCGGCGGGGGACAGGGCCTCGCGGCGATCTTCGAGCGGCCCACCCCCTAGCGTCGAGGGGAGGGCTCCCGTCGGCAGGGCTCCCCAGGCGCGACGGTAGACTAGGCCGCCTGCGCCCGTAGCTCAGCTGGATAGAGCGTCGGTCTACGGAACCGAAGGTCAGAGGTTCGAATCCTCTCGGGCGCGTCGCACGGCGAAGGAGCCGCGCGGGCTATCGCGGTCTGGCCTCGCCACGCAGCTCGAACACGGTGGCGGCGCCGCTGCGCCAGTCATACGCATGCACCTCGCGCGCCCCCCTGACCACGGCGGCGTAACGCGCGCGGTCCGCGAGCACGCAGTGGTAAACGGCCGCGCTGGTGAAGGCGGTCAGGTTCTTCGAAACCTTGCCGTGGTAGCAGCGCAGCGAGGACTGCGCGGTCGCTTCGTCGGTCAAGACGTAGTGGTAGATGCCCTGTGGGAACTCGGGCGTCGGCGAGTCGATGCCGTTGCACTGGTCGAGCTCGGAGGTGGGCACGACGTTCCCGTTGATGTCACGGTCGCCGTAGATCGGGAAGCCGTCGAGGGCGACCCCGATCATGTGCGAGGGGCCGCTCGTGCCGTCGACCTTTTCGGTGATGCATGTCGGCATGCCGTGGTAGTGGTAGGCGCCCATCGGCGTCGGGTGCCCGAAGCAGCCATCGACGAAGTACACCTTTTCGCCGACCGAGTTTTCGACGTAGAAGTTGTGCGCCAGCGCCACCGTCGTGCCGTCACCCTCGTAGGGGTTGTAGAGCGGCGCGCCGGATAGCAGGATCCCGATCGGACCCAGCGAGGTGCTCGTTGTCTTCTTCGTGTATTTCGGCACGTCGGGGATAGTGATCGACAGCGGCGTTTCCACCGCCGGGTCCTTCATCGCGTGGGAGGTGGCCGCTTCGGGCACCACGACACCTGAGTCCGGCACGGCGTATTCGGCCGGGCGCGTCCAGTATTCGCTCGAGGGAAGGCCATTAGAGGAGATCGTCACCGACTTCCTGCTCGCCTTGACCGTCACATTGGAGGACCAGTGGGCCCCCTCGACGGCGCTCAGTACGCTCACCTTGGATTTCGCAGACGAGCTCTCGCCGGCAATGCCGGTGCTCGCAAATGCGGCGCCCGCGAGCAGCAGCGTCGCTGTCAGCGCGCCTGCGACTCCGCGGCCCATTGAGACCCTCACCGCCCCTCCCGCCATCTGAGACTCCTTGGTCGCGGTCGCCGCCCGTCGGCGATCCCCAGTGGGCCGCAAACCTATTGGGCCCCGGGAGCCCCTGCAAGGTCTCGCGGGGCCTTCCTACGTAGCTCCTACATGCAGTGGACTTCGAGCGGCCCGCGCGCGATACTCGCCCGATTGCTGCTTTCGGCACCTCGAGCCGTCATCTCGCGGGCGTCTTGAACGCAGCCTTCGCCGAAGGCCTGCTGAGCGAGCAGACCCATTCCCATCGTCTGGGGTTGCTCTTCGAGCCCGGCCTCGTCGACCAGCGCCGGCTCGTCGGGGACCTCAGGCTCCGCCGCCGCCGCGGCGCCGTCCGGCGGGCGCTCGACCCAGGGCGGGCCTTGCTGGAGAGCGCACGCCTGAGCGTCGCGCGGCGGGCGGAGAGGCCACCCTTCCTGCTTGCCCTGGGCGGCCTCGGCCGGGATGAGCTACTGCTCGGCCGCCACCCCCGATGCGACATCGTGCTCGAGGATGAGAGCGTCTCCCGCAGGCACGCCCAGATCCTGTTCCGCGACGGCATCTGGGTGATTCGCGATCTCGGCTCGACCAACGGGACGACCGTCAACGGGGCGCGGGTCGGCCGTTCGTCGCTCTGCTCGGGCGATGTCCTCGGGCTGGGGGCGGCACGGGTGCAGATCGACTGACGCCGCTACCCGGCCGGGGGCCAGGGCTCCGCGCCAGGCCAGCGCTCGGCGGTCGCGAGGCCATCGATCTGTTCGACCGTTTCGGTGTGCCCGGAGGCGCTCCAGCCGCCCGAGCCGTTCTCCGCGGACCCGATAGCGGCGAACTCCAGCGTCGGCGCCGTCTCGGTGTCGGGCAGGACATAGTCGGCCGGCTCGAGGGGAACCGTGGGGGCCTCCGCCGGAGATGGTGCGAACACCGTCGTCTCCGACGGATCGGCCTCGTCCCGAGGCTGACCGATCCAGTAGCGGAACTGGCCGCTCTCGTCGGTGACCCAGAAGGCCTCGCCGTAGTCGGTCCGCTCGTGCAGGATCGAGCGATCGTAATGTGCCGCGATCCGCGCGAGCGCCTCGATGTCGGCGACGTCGATGACGGCGACGCCGGGTAGCTGCCAGACACGTTCGACCGGGATGATCACGCCGCCGTAGCGGGCCCGGATCGCGGCCGACTCGTCCCGGCGCCTGGGCCGCACGAACCCCATCAGGAGGACGATCAGACAGCCAATCAACGTGGCGCCCAGGGCCGAGATCCGGCGTGCCGCGGAGACGGGAATGCTCAGCAGGCCGAAGGAGATCCGCAGCGGCTCCGTGCGCCTGCCGGCCGCGGTGCCGGCGGCGCTGCGCGTGAAGTCGCTGAGCGCTGCCGCCCCCGCGGCGCCGCCCCCGGGCGCGATCGGCTGGAGCTCGAGCTGATTCAGCGAGAAGCCCATCGCGGGTTCGAAGACGGCGTGCACCGGCAGGCCGCCGAGCGTCCCGGTGACGTTGACCTGCGGCGTCAGCGTCAGGGTGTAGGTGCTCCGCAAACCCGTGCTCGCTTCAACGCTGTCGAGGAGCGACAGCAGCGAGGAGATATCCAGTGTCGCGGTCGCGACCCCCTGATCGCCCTCGAAGCTCACCGGGGCCGACAGCGGGATCGTCCTGCGCCAGCCCAGCACCGACTGCACGTTCGCGGCGATCGCGATGCTGCCACTCAAGCGGTGGCTCTTGGCGGCGCCGAACGAGTAGGTGAAGCGAAGCGCGACCTGGTTGACGACGTGGGTGAACAGCGGGTCGCCCGTCTGCGCGATGTTGTCCGGGTAGACGGGTCCCGGCCGGGCGATCGCCGTATAGGAGAGCGTCCCGTGCTGTTCGTAGGGCAGCTGCGTCTGAAGCTGGGCGCTCGCCGGGCGCGTGAAGCCGAGGACGGCCAGCGAGGCGAATGGCAGCAGCGCGATCACGCCGCAGGCGAGTACCGCCAACTGCTGCGCGTGGGGCCGTGGGCCCCGCGTCGGTGCTCCAGCCGGCGCGGCGGTTGCGGCGCGACGCCGGCGCCGGCGCAAGCGACGCCGGTTCGTGAAGGCGCCGGCCGCGAATAGGAATGTCGCAAGCGCTGCCAGCCCGCCGATCAAAAGCGGCGAGTGAACTGACTCCAGACGCCCGCCGACGCCCGCCAGATGCAGCCACAACGAGCCGATCAGCTGGCTCTTGGCGGGGTGTTCGAAGTCGACGAAGTTGTTGTTGTCCCCCTTGAAGATGAAGCGCGAGCCTTCCCGGCCGATGATTCGGTGCAGCACCACCGTGTGCAGCTGCCGGTTCTGGTAGGCGACGATTTCGCCGACGTGGTATTCGCTCTGAGCCCGGACGAGGGCGAGGTCGCCTGCGTGAAAGCGCGGCTCCATGCTGATCCCGTCGGTGACCACCCAGCTGCTCGAGCCGCCGAGGCTGACGGGGGCGAAGAAGAACCAGAGCGAACCGAAGACGAGTGCAACCAGTGCGCCCGAGATCAGCTTCTTGAAGGTTCGCGGTCGCATCGCCTTTACGGCGAGAAGGGGCGGTCCGTTCTCGGACCGCCCCCGCTCGGGATGTCGTGCTCGCTATTCGATCGTGACGGTGCCGCTGCTGACGGCCGCGACCGACAGCTTCTGGCCTTCGCCGACCGGGATCGCGGCGTGGAAGGTGCACGTGACGGCATACGGCGCCGCTTCTTCGGATTTGCCGCAGTCGGTCCAGTCGGCCTTCGCCGGAAGTTCTTTCGTCAACGCGACCTGGACGTCGCTGGCGGCGTGGTCGAGGTCGAACGTGACCGCTTCCATTTTCGTGCCGTCCCCGCTGAACGTGTAGTTCGTCGGCGAGTCGACGATGTAGCCGCTTACGGTGGCCGAGCCGGCACCCGCCGAGTGCGCCGCAACCGTGTTGCTGGCCGTGAACGCGTAGACGCTGACGCCGATGATGCTGGCAACGACGACCACCAGCAGGCCGGCGAGATTGCGCCTGCCCGCGACTCCTTTCCTACCTAGGCGTGTGCCCATGTCGGGCCCCCTTTCCTGATCATGGACACGGCGTGTCCGTGCAGGGGCCATCGACCGGGCCGAGGAGGCCCTTTATGCCTGCAGCATCGGTCGCAAGCGACTGTCTCTTGAGGGTGAGCCGCGTCGGCCAGACGAGTTTCCAAGCCACCCGGTGCGCAGCCCCGGGCCGGCGCCGCCCTAACGGGCCGGAGCCGATTGTCGCTGGCCGACCTCCCGCTTCACACGTGCCGAGAGCGTCGCGAGGGCGGCCTTCTCCTCGGCAGCCGTGATCGCATGCTCGGAGACCGCTGTCCGCAGGCGGCTGGCTTTGAGGGCAACCAGCGCCTCGATCAGGCCGGCGCGCGACCGGCCCACGGCGGCCGCGATCTCGGCGAGCGACTGACCGGCGCGCAACCTGGCGCGTACGGCGGAATCGCTCAGGCCGAGGTAGGCGGCCGCCGCCGACACGGCACCGCTGCGGCCGCGGCCGCGGTTGGCCTCGGCGACGATCTGCGCCCGCACACGCGCGAGCTCGGCGGCGCTCAGCGGCCGGTGAGCCGCGAGGGCCGCTTCCCGCGCCTGCGCTTCGCGGGCGCGGGCGAGCGCGGCGATCAGGCCCCCGGTCGAGCGCCCGGGCGTGGAGCCGGCGATTTCGGCCATCGTTTCGCCCTGGCGCAGGCGGCGGCGCAGGGTGGCCGGGCTGATGCCCAGGTAGCTCGCGGCGAGGGCCACCTCGCTCGTGCCTGATCGCGCCGGCTCCAGCCGCCTGGCGTTCGCGGGCGTGTGCTTGGTGCCCTGCCCCGACACGGCGATGATCACGCCGGCCAGAACAGCGACGAGCGCCAGGCCGAGCAACAGGTTTCGTCTCAGGTGTTCTCGCATCTCTGGCTGGTCCGTGCGGAGACGTCGGGGGCTTCCGCAGGACCTGTCGGGCCCGTCATCGTCGGGCCCTGGACCACCGCGCTCGAGCCGGCGGAACAGCACGATCTGCCGTGCAAATGTTACAGTACGTAACGAGCACCGAGCGTGGGTTCGGTGCACGTGCCAGCAGCTTGGATACGGCCTTTTTCGCCCCCGAGCAGGGCCGTCCTGAACTTGCCTCCAACGGCCCCGCCGGGGTCGCGACTACCCCTAGCAATCGGCGAGGGGTTCATGGTATGCTCGCGCCCAGTCTCGATCTTGGGGCCTGCAGGGGGTGGCCTGAGACGACCGGATCGCGGACGCGCTGATCACGAAGCAGAACCAGCCCATTGGGCGAAAGCGAGGATTTCAGGAGAATGAGACGCCTCAGGTTGACGATCGGGCTCGCGTCCGCGGCCTTGGCGCTGGCGATCCTCGCGACGCCGGCGCTGGCGAAAAAAGAAGTCGTCTACTTCGGTCATTTCACCGCCAGCATCTTCGGCCAGGAACTCTCGCCGACGAACAAGGCGATCGCCAAGGGCAAGGGCGAAGTCAGCGAATTTCGCGTCGGGCCGATCGAATGCGGTGAAACGACTCTCCACAAGCTTCCGACCATGACGTTCAAGGCCGAAGTCGAATCGGAACGCTCGTCCGAGCTCACCGCCGTGATCAAATTCAAGGGTTGCTACGCGGCCCTGAACTTCGGCAAAGGTGGGAACTTCGAAGAAGTAAAGGTGTCATTTGGCAAGGGCTTGAAGGTGGAATTCCACGCCAACGGCTCGGCCTCGCTGGGCAACCCCGCCGGGGAAGTCAAGATCCTCGAAACCGCGGCGATCCCCGTGAAAGTCCCGGGCCACAAGTGCAAACTTTTCATCCCCGCCCAGACGCTGCCGGTGCAGGCCGAACGGAAACCGGAAAAGGAATTCGAAGCGATCGGGTACGCGACCGAAAAGGAAGCGGTTGAAGAAAAGGAGCTGAAGAAGTTTCCGAGCGGCTTCAAGGAACGGCTCGGCATCACCATGGAACTGAAGAAACTCGTCTCCTACGTGCCGGTCGAAGCGGGCAAGTGTGAATACAAGAAGGGCACCGAAGGAAAATACGAACCGGAAGGCGAAGGCAGGCCGAACCGGGTCGAATACAACAACGGGAAATTCGAAGGCGAATTTGAAGAACTCGAAATCAAGAAGGGTGAGTTCGGGTTCGACTCGACGCCCGAACCCTGATCGAGAGCGCGTTGTCTAGAGCGGGGTGTGCCGGGCAGAGAGACCCAGGCGCCCCCCGCTCTCCTATTTCCCTGAGGGGCGGCTTGGCGGGAAGCCGCGGCATGCGGGCCTCCCGCGCGGCCTGAGAGGACCCAGCGATGCGAAGCGACCCGCTTGTGAAACTGCCGGCCGAGCTGATAGGTCCCGTGCGGGACAACGGCGCCCGTTACCTGCTCGGGGTCGACGGCGGGGCGACGAAGACCCTGGCGGCGGTGCTCGACCTGCAGGAGCACGCTCTGCATGTCGGCCACGCCGGCCCGAGCAACGAGGACGCCGTCGGCCCCGAACAGGCCGTCGCCGCCCTCCTCCAGGCCGCCGACGGCGCGATCGAGGCGGCGGGGATCGAGCGTGGCGAGCTCGGCTCAGCCGTGCTGGCGATCGCCGGGACGAACACCGACTCAATCGCCACCCACCTGCGCAGGACACGCGACGACGGCTGGATCGTCGTCAACGACGTCGTCGGCGCCTGGGCCACCGTCGCCGCGGGCGGGCCTGCGGTCGCGGCGATTGCGGGCACCGGCTCGAACGTCTTCGGGGTCGGCCCGGGAGGGCGCAGCTGGCGGACCGGCGGCTGGGGCCACCTGCTGGGCGACGAGGGCTCGGGCTACTGGCTGGGGCTCGAGTCGATCCGGGCCGCCCTGCGCGACCGCGACGCCTCGGGTCCCGCTACGCGGCTCGGTGAGGTCGCGTGTGCCTTCTTCGAGGTCGCCGACATCGAGGCCGTCGTGGCGCTCGTCTACGCGAAGCCACTGACCAAGAGCGAGATCGCGGCGCTGGCGGTTGAGACGGGCAGGCTCGCCGAGCAGGGCGACGAGGTTGCAATCGAGCTCTACCGGCGTGGCGCCGCGGAGCTCGGAGGACAGATCGCCGCGGTGATCACCCAGACCGAACTGAGCGGTCGCTTCACGGTCGGCCTGATCGGGAGTGCCTACCGGGCCGGCGAGGTCTTCATCGGACCGTTGCGCGAGTACCTCTCAAGGAGCTCGCCCGAGGCTGAGATCGCCCGCGTCGAGATGGCCCCCGTCGGGGGCAGCCTCACCCTCGCGGCGCGCGCCGCGGGCCGCTCAGAGGCGCTCGACTTCGACGGGCTCGCCGGCCTGATCGACAGGGCCCTGGCGGGCTGAAGGGCGGCGCGCGGCGCCGTCAGCGCGACCCTAGGAGGCTCGCTTCGATCTCGGCGCGCCCGGCGACCGCCTCGGGGCCCAGGCCCTGCATTCGCAGCGCCGCGGCGGCGTTCGCCATTTCGCCCGCCTGCTCGGGTCGCCGGCCCTCCGCCAGCGCGGTGAACAGGGCGGCCGCGTAGACATCGCCCGCGCCGAGGTCGTCGACCGGGCGCTCGAGCAGGTGCACGGGCAGGACGATCGGGGTTCCGCCGGGCGGGATGATGCTCGCCGGGCGCTCGCCGTCGGTGAGGGCGATCAGCGCCCCGGACGCCTGGGCGCGCTCGATCAGCCGGGCGCACCGAAGGCCCTCCTGGGCACTGAGGACGATCGCGTCCACCCGCTCGGCCTGGTCTGTCGCGGACGCGGCGGGCGCCGACGCGAGGACCGCTCCTCCCGCCTCCGGGAGGCTCCGCGCGAGCCCCTGCGGCGTCAGGCCGAGCAGCCGGCCCCCTTGCGGCCAGCGCTCTGGCAGCTCGGCCGCGACGGGCGCGAGATGGAGGATCGCGCAGCGCAGCTCGCCGGGATCCTCGATCGGGCCGGCCCAGGCGAGCAGGCGCTGGCTGCGCTCGTCCCCGAGGCCACGGGTCGCGAGCGTCGTCGTCGCGTCTGCGGGCTGGATACGCAGCTCGAACTCGCCCGCCCACGGCTCGAGCAGCGACTCGATCTCCTCCGGTACGCCGCGCGTGAGGATCAGCGCCCGCAGCCCGAGCCGCGCTGCCTGGAGGGCCGCGTAGAGCGCCGTGCCGCCCGGCCGGTGTGAGCCGTCCTCGAGCACGTCGATCGTCACATGTCCGACCGTTGTGTAGTCAAACTGCAATGCGCTGTTCAGCTCCTCACGCCGGCCCGTGGAACGATTGGCCACCGGCCCGGCCCGCCGAGGACGCCGACCAAATCGAACGCGCCGCCCGGCTGTTGTTCGGATTTAGAGATGATCGCCCGCCCCATACAGCGACCGACGCTCCCGCTCGCCCTGATCCTGACGCTCACGGCGGCGGCATGCTCCGTGCTCCCGTCCGGCGCGAGCGCTGCACCAGGCCGGGAAGGTGGGGCCCGCTACCCCGCGGGGGCCTCGCGGCCGGCATTGACAGCCAGCCGGGCGCGGCTTGCCGCGCGCGGCGAGGACGCGGGGCCGGTCGTGCAGATCGCCACCAGCGGCCACGGCCGGCGCAGCCACAAGCTCCTGCTGCGGGGCGATCCGGCGCGCGCCTGGCTGAGCTTCGAGGCGATGCAGCAGTACTACTACCTGCTGGGTTCCGGTCTCTACAAGGGCGAACCGTTCTCCTACCTCTGGCCGTTCTCCCAGGCGCTGGCGGCAACGGTCAGCATGGCCAACATCCCGCTCCTGCAGCCGGCGCTCCAGCACGAACTCAAAGCCCGGCTCGTCGGCCTGCGCGCCTACTACGACGCCGACAACGCGGGCTCCGTCGAAGGCACCTTCACGAGCTCGCTGGCCGGCTTCGACGGGACCGTGGCCCCGCCGGCCGGCCCGGGCGGCCCGAAGTACTACGACGACAACGACTGGATCGGGATCGAGCTCGTGCGGATGTACAAGCTGACGCGCGAACCGGCCCTGCTGAGCGCCGCCGAGGCGATCATGGCCTTCGAGATAGCCGGCTGGCAGAGCTCGCCGGCGCTCGGCTGCAGCGGTGGCCTGCCGTTCTCGAACCTGCCCGAAAACAGCACCCGCAACACGATCACGACCGCCCCTGCCGCCGAGCTTGCGGTGCAGCTCTACCGGACGACCCACCAGGGCGCCTACCTCCAGTTCGCGCTGATGGCCTACGAATGGGTTCGCAGCTGTCTGCTCGAGCCGGGCGGGTTGTACGGCGACCACGTCGACCGCCGTGGGATCCTCGAACCGCACCTCTGGAGCTACACGCAGGGCGTCATGATCGGCGCCGGGACGCTGCTCTACCAGGCGACCGGCGACGGCGTCTACCTCTACCAGGCTCGCCAGACCGCCGCCGCCGCACTGGCCTACTTCACCCCCGATCGCCTGGGCGAAGAAATCCCGTTCTTCATCTCGATCTACTTCCGCAACCTGCTCTACCTCGACTCCGTCACCCACGATCCACCCGGGCCGCAGATCGCCCAGACCTACGTCGACTACGCCTGGCAGCACAACCGCCTGCCCGACAACCTCTTCCTCGCCGGGACGCCGCCGTCGGGGCAGTTGCTGGTCCAGGCCGCCATCGCCCAGATCTATGCGCTGCTCTCCTCGCCGCCGCGGACCTATTTCTGATCCCCGCCGAAGCGCTCCGGGAGGTCCGCCGGGCCGAAGCCAGTAGGCTCTCGGTCAGTGTCCGAGGGAAACAACCTGATCACCGCCGAGGGCCTCGAAACGCTGAAGGCCGAACTCGGCGCGCTCGAGGGGGAGGGCCGGCGCGAGATCGCGGAGCGGATCAAGACCGCGCGCGAATGGGGCGACCTCAAGGAGAACAGCGAGTATCACGACGCCAAGAACGACCAGGCCCACCTCGAGACACGGATCGCGCGACTGCGCGAAAAGATCGCCGACGCCGTCATCGTGGCCGACGAGCAGCACGCTCCGGGCGGCGTCGTGGGCTTCGGCTCGACCGTCGTGATCCGCGACCAGGATGGCGCCGAGCAGACCTGGCGGATCGTCAGCTCGCACGACGCCTCGCCGAAGGACGGGCGTCTGTCCGCGGAATCGCCCGTCGCGTCGGCGCTGCTCGGCCGCGCCGTCGGCGATGAGACCTCGGTGACACTGCCCAAAGGGACGCGGCGGCTGACGATCCTCAGCGTCAGCTGAGCTTCGGGCCGGTCTGCGCGAACGCGCGGCCGATCCGCTCCATGAACTCGCCGGGCCTGCGCCGGTAGAGCCGCTGCCCGTCGCGCAGCGCCCGCTTGCGCAGCTTCGAGCGTCGCTTGGAGATCAGTCGCTCGAGCGTCCGTCGCGTAGCCCGCCCGGCGCCCACCCGCTTGCCCTCCGCGCGCAGCCAGGCTCCCAGCACGGCCAGATCGTGCTCCTCGCCGAGCACTTCGCCGAGCTCGTCCGCCCGCGCCGCGAGCCGGTGCAGCCACCTGGCCTCACTGCGCGCCCGCGCCCGGCGCGAGCGCGATCCCCGCGCCGAGAGCTCCTGTCGCTGGAGCATTTCGGCGGCGTAGCGGAGGTCCTTGACGCGCTTTCGCCACTGGTGCATGGCGTGCATCCCCTCGCCCCTCGCGCGGGCGGCGCGCCGCCGCCGGCGGCGGCCCTCGCGGTAGATGCGTCGCAGACCCGAGTCGATCGAGCCCAGCCCGGCGTGCTCTGTGAGCTGCCAGGCGCCGGCCCGCAGGGCGAAGGCACGCAGCTCGTTGACGGCGGCGATCCGCGTTGCCGGGTGCTGGGCGAGCCGCTCGGCCCGGTCGCGCTCGCGGCTGAGGTGCTCGCGGATCCGCGCGACCGACCGCCTGCCCGCGAGGGCGCCGGGGTTGCGCTCGATCAGCCCGTCGAGCGTGGCGAGCATCACCTCGGCGTCACGTGCGCCCGCGAGCCCCGCGGCCGCGTGGCGCAGCGCGCCCTGCTCGCGCGCGCAGACAGCCGGGCCGAGCTCCGCCTCGAGCAGCCTGACGATCGTCCTCATCCGCTTGATCGCCTTGCGGGCTTCGTGGATCGAACGCGCCGAGGACGGTCTGCAGGCCTCGATCTGCTCGATCGCCAACTCAGCCTGGGCGACCGCCATGCGTCGCAGGCCGGGGGCGAGGCGCTCCTGCGGACCCAGCCCCAGGCGGCGTTCGCGGCGCCGCCGGTGCTCGGATCGGCGCTCTGACCCGGCCCTCGCGAGGGCCAGGCCAAGCCCGACCGCGGCGGTCGCCGCGAGTGTCGCGGCGAGGGGCGCAACAATGGAGCGATGTCTCGCCTTGCGGGCGCCGACTGGTGGACGGTGCGCCGCGCCGCCAACCTCAAACCATCGACGTATCGCTGTCCGATCTGTGGTCATCTGCTGCCAGCTCTAAGCGAGCATATGCTGATCGCCCCGGAAGGCGACAGCCGCCGCCGGCGCCATGCCCACACGCTGTGCGTCGTCGAGGCGCGCAAGCGTGGGGAGCTGCGACTGCGCGAGGACTGGCTCGCCGCCCAGCCGCGGCGTCCCTCGCTCTGGAGCCGCCTGCGCGGGCGCGACTGAAGCGCCGCGTGCGACGCACCGGCGGAGCGGGCGCTCAGCCGCCCCAGACCTTGACGTGGTCGGCCTCGACGCGGATGATCAGCCGCTGTTCCCCGGGCCGGCGCATCGGGTACTCATCGACGCCCATGTACTTCTTGGCCATCGCGTCGATGTGCTGGTCGGCGCCCTCGGTCGTGCGCTCGGCGACCCGGCCGCGGAGCTCGAGGTACTCGTAGGGGTTCTCCATGTTCTGGACCGTCAGCGTCACGCGCGGGTCGCGCTCCAGGTTTCGCGGCCAGGCGCGGCCCTCGGCGGTGTTCAGGACCGCTCGCCCGTCCTGAACGTCGACCCAGACCGGCGCCGTGTGGACCGATCCGTCGCTGCGCAAAGTAGATACGTGGCAGAAGTTCTTTGCCTGGAGCAGCTCCGCCGCCCGTCCCTCGATGCGTTCACTCATGCTCTGCCTCTCGGTCGCGATGGTCGTCTTCGACCTCAAAGATAGGAGGTGCAGGCTAGTTGCGGCTGAGACCCGTCTTCGAGCTGGCAGGGGGGATCGGGTCGAGCGCGGTCAGTTTGCCGTCGTTGAGCACGAAGTGGACGATCCGCTGTCCGCCACCCGGACAGCAGAGCGGGTCGCTGCTGCGGTAGAGCGGGTAGGCGAGTACGACTTCGGTGTCGCCCTGGGAGACGATCTTCAGCTGGGCGCTCGATTCCTTGGTGTCCGTTCCCAGATAGCGTCCGTCGAGGAAGAAGAACGCCTGCTGTCCGTAGCCGTCGCCGGTGCCGGTCCGCGTGCCGAGCAGGACCCTCAGGGTCTGGCCGGTGTGGTACTGGGCGGTGTCGGTCGGCGTGTAGCCCTTGGCTCGCACGAGCGCCGCGGCCGCTTCGGCGCCTTCGGCGTGGGATTCCCCTTCGGTGAACGCCGGCTCCGGCGCTGTGCGGGTCCCCGCCGCGGTGCTCGTCGCCGCCGTCGTGGTCGAGGTCGTGCTCGTCGAGGTCGTATGTGCCGGCGGGGTCGTGCTCGTCGAGCCCTGCGCGACCGCGGGGGCGGGGCTTTCGACGGTGACGGTCTTCGTCTTCGAGCCGCAGCCCGCCAGCGCCAGGGCGAGCACGCCGAGGGTCCTCAGCTTGCGGAGCTGGCGCAGACGAGACATCCTCTGATGGTATTCGGCGCCGGCCGGCCCGCTCCTCGGCTCGGACGGTTGCGCCCATCCCAGGGGGGGTACGATCTCCCGTGGATGTCCTCGCCGCCCGCAACGAAGCCGCCCAAGCCTGTCCGGACCGGCGCCCGGCGCAGCAGGAGGGAGCTCGTCCGGACCGGCGGGATGGTCGTGCTGGCAATCCTGATCACGCTGTTCGCCGTCTTCAACCTCGACGAGGTCAAGGTCGATTGGATCTTCGGCTCCGGCCGCGCCCCGCTGATCGTCGTGATCGTGATCTCGCTGCTGTTCGGGATCGTGCTGACCTACGCGGCCGAACGGATCATCCACAAACGCGCCTGATCGTCGCCTGCGCGGGGTGCAATATCAGTGGAGGATGATCTTCAGCGCGAGGATCGCGACGCCCATCGCCACGCCCACGCCGGTGTCCAGCACCAGCTCGGCGGCGCTCGCCCGGGAGCGCAGGCTGGCCAGCAGCTCGATCGCGACGAGGCTGACGACGACGCTCCAGATGGCGGCCGTGACGGCGGTTTCCTCTGAGCCACCGGCCAGGGCCGCGGCGAAGAGGACGAACAGCGGGACCGCCGCTCCGCGTATCAGGGCTAGGTCGCGCAGGAGCGCATCGCCGAGCGCTTTGGCGCTGGGGCGCCCCCGCTCGAGCAGGCGCCTGCCGAGCAGGCCGGCGTAGGCGTGGGCCAGCCAGTAGAGCGCCGCCGCGATCGCGGCCGCCGCCAACGTCCCGAGGTATGACTCGTGGCGTCCACTCTCGCCCGCCAGCAGGGCGCCGATGACGATCAGGCCGTAGATGCTCCCCGCCGGGTTCTCGGCCGGGGCGATCCAGGCGGCGGCGGCGCCGAGCAGCCTCGCAAAGGGACCCGCGG
>Ga0182012_10001902_pt1 | contig 22755 bp, 14 predicted proteins | sample 612S2SmetaG_FD_120486 | JGI IMG/M metagenome (GOLD analysis project Ga0182012, IMG submission 120486) | Permafrost microbial communities from Stordalen Mire, Sweden - 612S2S metaG | ecosystem: Environmental > Terrestrial > Soil > Wetlands > Permafrost | place: Sweden: Stordalen | collected... | reverse complement strand
TTTACGGAAACCATCGAAGCCCGCGAAGGCGTAACGACGGGCATCTCGGCAGCCGACCGCGCCCACACCATCCGCACGGCGATCGACCCGAAATCCACATACTCCGACCTTGCCCGCCCCGGCCACATCTTTCCGCTTCGCGCCCGTAAGGGCGGTGTGCTGGTCCGCGCTGGGCAGACGGAGGCGTCTGTCGATCTGGCCCGCATGGCCGGGCTCCATCCGTCGGGAGTGATTTGTGAAATCATGCGTGACGACGGGGAGATGGCCCGCATCCCCGACCTGATTCCCTTCTGCAAAGAGCACGGCCTCAAGATTCTTACCGTCGCCGAGCTCATCCGCTACCGGCTCCGGCACGAGCGGTATATCGTGCGCGCTGGAGAAACCCGCATCAACACACGCTACGGCGAATTCCGCATGATTGCGTATGAGAGCGAAGTGAACGGCGACGAGAGTCACATTGCGCTGGTGCGCGGCGAACTCTGTCCCGACTGCCCCCCCTCCCATAACGGCCCCGCAGCCAATGGCTGCAGCGCGGTTGGCAGTGTGCCCGCGCAACAACCCGGAGAGAGCTTGGTCAGTTTGAGCGACAAGCCGGGCGCAGAATCCCGCGGCCGCTGCGATAAGTCCGTCCTTGTTCGCGTACACACCCGCTGCACCTCCGGCGATGTCTTCGGCGCGGACTGCCGCTGCCGCGAAATCCTCGACCAGTCCATGCGCATGATTGCCGAAGCCGACTGCGGCGTGATCCTCTACCTGCACAACACCTCAAGAGGCTTCCAAATCGACCGTACGCCGGCAGAGACCTTGGCCTCGAGCGGCGCAATCGAATCGCCCTCAGGCAACCTTATCCTTCATCCGCAACTGCGCGCGCGCGAGGGCTCCCAGGCCCGGACCGGTCGCATTCTCCGCGCCATCGGCCTGGGCGGACAGATACTTTCCGACCTGGGCATCCATCGCATCCGCTTACTCTCGAATACGCCGATGCACATTCCCGCGCTGGAAGGCTTTGGCCTGGAGATTGTGGAGCAGGTTGCGATTCCGGTGGAGGAATGCAGCCGCGCAGTCTGACCGCTGACGAGCCAAGCAAATCCGCGCACTAAGCGCCGATTCAGATTTTAAACATGGTGACAAACGATCGCAGTTGATTGAGTATCTGATTCAACTCCGCGATGGCGGAGTCCGTCTGGATGGCGTTTGCGTTTGTACTGTTGGCCGCTTCAACAAGAGCACCCATCTCGGCAGCAATCCCGGCTGCCGAATCGGCGGCTTTGGCAACATGACGCCCCATCTCATTAGTGGTCACGGTCTGCTCCTCAACCGCCGAGGCGATGCTGTGCGAGATATCGCGGATCTGGCCGGTGATTTGCGCGATTGCGGTCATCCCGCTGGCGCTCTCCGCCGTATCGCGCTGGATGGCAGTGATGCTCTCGCTAACCTGTTCGGTGGATTTTGCCGTGCTGCGAGCCAGGTCCTTCACCTCGTTGGCCACGACTGCGAAGCCTTTGCCCGCTTCGCCGGCGCGGGCCGACTCGATGGTTGCATTCAGCGCCAGCAAATTGGTCTGTTGAGCAATCTGCGAGATGACCTTGATGATTTTGCTGATCTCCGCCGAAGAGCGGCCCAGATTGGTGATCTTCCGTGAGGTGTTTTCGCTTTCGGCCACCGCCGATTCCACCACCACGGCCGCCTTGCCCGCGTTTTGGGAGATATCGCGAATCGATTCGACCAGCCCGGAAGAGCTTTCGGCCGCCGCGGTCAGCCCATCGGAAACATGCCTGCTGGACTGTGCCGCCGAACTTGCCAGACGGCTGGCCGCAGCTGCTCCGCTCGCCAGCCCTTTTGAAGTTGCCGCGAGTTCTTCCGAGGCCGAGGCCATCACCAGCGTGAGTTGGCTGATCTGCTGCACCTCTTGCGCCAGCTTCGAGCAGACCGAGTTCAGCGCGGTGGCGATGCGTTCGAAGTCGCCGGAATATTTGCCCTCTACCCGTACTGTCAGATCCATCTGCATCATCGCGCAAAGTACGCCGTCAAACTCGGCGATCGGCCCCAGCCAGGATTCGAACAGCATGTTCAAGTTCTCGAAGATGCGGCGGTTTACGCCCGTGAACTCTTCCAAATTGGCGCGGACGTAGAGCTCGCCCTCCGACGCAGCGTCCACCATCTTTTTGATCTGAGCGTTACGCCGCTGAATGATGTCGAGAAAGCCGTTGCATACATCCTTGGCCCGCGCAAAATCACCGGGAAAGCCCTTGCCTAACGGTTCAGGCAGCTTGGCGCCATACATTTCGGCGACGAAGGTGACTGACCGCTCATAGGTTGCAACGATCAAATCCAGCGTCTCATTAATGGCGTGACATGCAGCGGCAGCTTCCGCGCTATGAATGTCGGGACTCAAGCGCCGTTTGAGGTCTCCTCCCGACACGGCATCCCGTAACTGCTCAATATCCCACACCAGCGGACTCAGAGCATCGTTCACGGCCACGCTATCTATCGTTTTCAAGTCAAGGCTCCTTCAAATTTCAAATAAGGGCCCTATGGGAAGGCGACAGCAAGAACCTCCATGCTGTCTCCGCTTCCCACTCTGTCTTCCGGATCCGCCATCCCTTGCGCCGGGTCGCTGTCTCAATGTTGATGTTAGGTTCGAAATGGGAGGCAGAAGCAAGAAACTCCAACCGGATATTTCGCGCTCCCCAAAATGACCTCAAATGCCCGATTTGGAGCCGGGGCCGGTCGACCATGTCGCAGCCAGGCTGACACCCATGAGGAATTTGGCGCCATATGTCTCATCGCATCAATTCTGGACCGGCAACGTGCATATCCTTCAGAGGCTCTCGGAGACTGCATAACGAATGTCCACGGTTCGGAAGCAACCTCTATTGGGATTTTGAACGTGGCGACAAACGTTTGCAGTTGACTGAGCATTTTGTACAGAACGGCGATGGCGGAGTCGGTCTGGTCGGCATTTATGCTTGCACTGCTGGCCGCCTCAACGAGATCTCCCAACTCAATCGCAACTGCCGTTGCGGAATCGGCGGCTTGGGTGACGTAACGCCCCATCTCATTGGTGGTGACGGTCTGTTCCTCAACTGCGGCGGCAACACTGTCCATCACGTTCATACAAGGGAGCCTGTACAGTGCGAGTTACGAATTTTTTCGGCAAATATCGATGAAACTTCAATGGATTCTTCGATCGCATAAAGCCGCAAACCCATAGGGCCGCCGCTCGCACCTCCAGTACGATTTCAAGGCACCCTCAAATCCAACAAGCATTTGCGTAGTCAGTATCTCCATTAAAAACTCTTAATTATTGTTTTGCGCTAGATCGGTGGCAATCCGGCCAGCACAAATTATTCGCGCAATTATTATTCGGTATTGCGTCGGAACGGTTAGAATGGTTGTGCAATCTAAAATACAAAATTGATTTCGTGGAGGGCGATTCCCTCCAGGTACCCGGTTCCATTCAGCCGTTTGCGTAGCTCATTAGAGGCCGCCAGACTCGCATGAGGAAAGGTAGCTTCGTTGAGCGTCCATCTTGTCAATCCAAGTGACAATTCTTTTGGCACGGCTGTCATCACGCCGCGCTGGCTTTTTGTGCTGGCTGCCGCCACGCCGCAGAGTGCGGGCGACCCGATTCTCATCGACGAATCACTGGAACAAATTGTTCCCGAGAGCATTCAGCCTGGCGACATCGTCGGCATCAGCGTACACACGGGCAATGCTCTCCGCGGCTACCAGGTGGGACGCATGGCTCGCGAGCGCGGCGCTTGGGTTGTGTATGGAGGCATTCACGCCACGCTGTTTCCCGATGAGGTGCTTGAAACCGGGCAGGGTCATTCCGTAGTGAAAGGCGATGGCGACATTGCCTGGGGCAAGTGCGTAACCGATTGCCTGGCCGGCAAGCCGGAACGCGTGTACGAGGGCGGACGCATTGAAGGCAGCCAATTTCTGGCCGCTCGCTGGGATCTGATGAACCCGGAAAAATATATGTGGGCCTCGGTGCAGACCATTCGTGGCTGCCCCAAGCACTGCTCGTTTTGCAGCGTGTGGCGCACGGATGGGCAGAAGCCGCGGCAGCGCAAATTTCAAAGCGTGATTGACGAAATCGTCTCGCTGCGACGGCTGGGCTTCCGGTTCATTGCGCTGGCCGATGACAACTTTTATCCGGTGACGTTTACCGATCTGCGTCTGGCCCGCGAGCAAAACAACACCGCAAAAGTGGAAGAGCTGACCGCCATTCGCAACGAGCGTTTCCAACTGATGGAAGAGTTGGCCAAGCTGCCCAAGGACATGGTGTTCTTCACTCAGATGACGATGGAGGCCGGCGAGGACCCGGTTTATCTCGATGCGATGCGCAATGCAAACATCAAGGGCGCGTTGGTGGGCGTGGAAGCGGTAACCCCGGAGGGTTTGAAGAACGTATTCAAGGATTGGAACTATTCGGGCGAGGCGCTGGCCAAGCAGTTGCAAACATTCAAAAAGCATGGCGTGCATGTGCTGGGCTCGTTCATCTTCGGCCTGCCTTCGGACCGCCCCGCGACGTTTGACGCAACCGTGGCAATGGCGCTCAAAGCCGGCGTGACCTTTGCCCAGTTTGTCATGATGACGCCGTTTCCCGGCACGGTGGACTTTGGCAAATGGGAGAAGGAGCAATCCGCAAGCCCAACCATGGTCGGCGATGTGCCCATCACGCGCTACTGGATGATTCCAACGGAAGTTCGGCCCAAGATGTTTACTCCTCATCCGACCATGAGTTCGGAAGAGATTAAGGAGCGTACGCAGAAGGTCTGGGACCGGTTCTATAACTGGGGCGCAATCTGGGAGCGCTCGGCCTGCACGCCCACGCTCAAGTCGCGGATCGCATTCATGTTCTTGTCGAAGCTCTACCGGCAGATGTACGCAGGCACGGGCATCTCCACCGACAGTGCAAGGCGGAAGAAGTCCAAGCGCTGGGCGAAGTGGACGGCGAAGCAGTGCAAGAAGCTCTTCCGCGCCACGCCGATGCCGGAGTTGCCTTCGCCGGTTTGGGATCTCGGGATGCCTGGGTTAAGTCAGACGGCGTTTGAAGGCGGCGAGGGCGGCGAGATGGGCGGGCCGTTTGTTGTGATCTCTAAATAACTGAACCAGGCTTTGCCTACGTGCCGGTTTACCAGCCCAGCACGTATGCAAAGATCAGCGGCGCAACGATCGAGGCGTCCGACTCGACGATGAACTTGGGCGTTGTCTCGCCCAGCTTGCCCCAGGTAATTTTTTCGTTCGGCACGGCGCCGGAGTACGACCCGTAGCTGGTCGTCGAGTCCGATATCTGGCAGAAGTAGGCCCACAGCGGCACGTTGTCGCGCTGCAAGTCCTGATGCAGCATGGGGACCACGCAGATGGGAAAGTCGCCCGCAATGCCGCCGCCGATCTGGAAGAATCCCAGCGGAGTTTTGGTCGCGGTGTTGGTGTACCACTCGGCCAGCTCCATCATGTACTCGATGCCGGTGCGAACGGTGTGTACCTTTTTCACATCGCCGGAGATGCAGTGGCCGGCGTACATATTGCCCAACGTAGCGTCCTCCCATCCGGGAACGAACATGGGCAGGTTCTTCTCGGCCGCCGCCAGTAGCCAACTGTTTTTGGGATCGATTTGATAACTTTTCTTCAAATCGCCCGAGAGCAAAATCTTGTACATGAACTGGTGCGGGAACCAGCGCTCTCCTGCTTGATCGGCTCTGACCCACTCCTTCAGCACTTCATTCTCGATGCGGCGCATGGCCTCCATCTCCGGAATGCATGTGTCGGTCACCCGGTTCATGTGGCGCGAGAGCAGCGCGGCCTCGTCGGCGGGCGTGAGGTCGCGATAGTGCGGAACGCGCTCGTAAAAATCATGCGCGACGAGATTGAAGACGTCTTCTTCAAGGTTTGCGCCGGTGCAGCAGATGCCGTGAATCTTGTCCTGGCGTATCATCTCGGCCAGAGACAGGCCAAGCTCCGCGGTGCTCATGGCGCCGGCGATGGTGACAAACATTTTGCCGCCCTGTACGAGGTGCTTATTGTAGGCCTCGGCCGCGTCGATCAGAGCGGCGGCATTGAAATGGCGATAGTGATGCTTAATGAAATCCGTAATGGGAGGCATGGCGATCCTATGATTCGAATTGGTCCATCCACTAAGCTAACACAGCCAATTTAGCGGGTTGTGAATTGCCGGGACCGGCTCCGCGAGCGTTCAGAAGACTGCTTCGCAGCAGCAGCGGGCCGCCGACGGCCTTGCGTGTGACTCGAATCACTGCCATTCGTGCGGGTATGGATTCACCTTATGTTGAGACGTGCCGCGAGCCGAGGAATCGATCCCGCGGCGCGTCGAAGATCGGCATCCCAGCGGCGAAGGCGCGCTTCAACTGCCTGGCCCTGGAGAAAGAAGTGGCACAATGGCCTGCGCCGAATTCATCAACGATTCCTCAAACACAAGGATTCGCTTCCAGCCGGGAGGGCCTTGCCACGCCATCGCCGGCCTCGCCCGGATCGCCATTCTGCTGCTTGCCGTATTCGCTTTATTCCCAGGCACCGCGAAGCTGAAAGCTCAGGAGTGCCTTACCTGCCACGCCGACGCCGGCATGACGGATTCGGCCGGCCACAGCATCTCTGTCGACGGCAAGAAGTTCAGCGCGAGCATTCACGGCAGCTTGCAGTGCAGCAACTGCCACGCGGATATCAAGGGCTATCCGCACCCGGACAAACCCGCTCCAGTTGACTGCAAGACCTGCCATGCGGACGAGGCGGCACAACTGACGGGAAGCGTGCACGCGGATGCGAAGACGCACCCCTGCACAAGTTGCCACGGCGACGCGCATACGATCGTTCCTAAGAGCAATCCGGCTTCGGCGGTTTACGCGTTGAATATTCCCAAGACCTGCGGCCAATGCCATGGCAACGCGGATATGGCCAAGAAGAACGGGCTGCCGAACGTTTATCCGCTGTACATGGATTCGATACACGGCTTCGCACTGAGCAAACAGGGCCTGCTGGTGGCGGCCAACTGCCAGAGCTGTCACGGTTCGCATAACATCAAGAGCCATACCGACCCAACCAGCCCCACTAACAAGGCGAATATTCCGAACACCTGCGGCACCTGCCACGCCCAGATCAACGCGGACTACGAGGCCGGAGTTCACGGCAAGGCGGTTGCAGCCGGGAACTTGAAGGCTCCGGTCTGCACGGACTGCCATACCGCGCACGCCATCTTGCAACCCACGGAATCCGCCTTCCGCATGCAGTCGACGCCGATCTGCGGTAACTGCCACAAGGACAAGTTCTCAACGTATCGCGATACTTTCCACTCGCAACTTGGCTCTCTGGGCGGCTATGTGGAGACGGCGCGGTGCTGGGACTGCCACCAGGCGCACGACGTGCGGCCAGCGAGCGATCCGTCGTCGCCGATCAACAAGGCCAACCTGGTAACGACTTGCGGCCGGTGCCATGCAGGCGCAAATCTCAGTTTCGTACAGTATCAGCCGCACGCCAACGCGCGCGATCGCAAGTTGAGCCCTGGGCTCTTTTACGTTCGCCTGTTCATGAACTTGCTGCTGGCAAGCGTGCTTACATTCTTCCTGATTCACACGATTCTGTGGCTCGTCCGAGCACGGATAAATCAGATCAAGCTGCGCAAAGGTGAAGGAGGCAATAATGCCTGAACAAGATCAAGCGGCGATCAACACGGCTCCGTCGGCGGAGATTCATCATACTGGATCACAATCGCCCCGCTACTACATGCGCTTTACGCCGGAGCAGAGGTATATGCATGCCACGCTGTTCACCTCCTTTCTGGGATTGGCCGCGACGGGCCTGACGATGCGCTTCAGTGAGAGTTTCTGGGCGCGCAAGTTCGCAGCAGGCGTCGGCGGCTTCGGTGCCATTCTCTTCTTTCACAAACTGTGCGCCATTGTGCTGACCATCGCATTTCTGATTCATGTCAAAGACGTCTTCACGCGGTCGTGGGTGCGGCGCGAGAAGGGCATCTTCTGGGGACCGACCTCGATGGTCGCCAACTGGAAGGACGCGAAAGATTTATTTGGCCACATACGCTGGTTCCTCGGCCTGGGACCAAAGCCGAAGTTTGAGCGCTACGCGTATTGGGAAAAGTTCGATTACTGGGCCGTCTTCTGGGGCATGGTGGTGATCGGCTTCTCCGGTTACGCCATGTGGTTCGCACCGTTCTTCGCGCACTTCCTGCCCGGATGGGCTTTGAATGCCGTACTCGTCATTCACAGCGAAGAGGGCCTGCTGGCCATCTTGTTCATTTTCTCCATTCACTTCGTCAATACCCATCTGCGGCCCGACAGCTTTCCCATGGACATGGTGATCTTTACTGGCGTCGAGAGCGAAGAGGAGTTCAAGGAGAAGCGTCCGCTCGAATATCAGCGGGCGATTGCCGAGGGCAAGCTCGAAGGGCGGCTGGCGGAAGCGCCCGGAACGTGGCAGATCAACTTTTCCAGGATTGTCGGCTTCACGGCGATCTTTATCGGGCTGCTGCTACTGGTGTTGACGCTGAGCGCTTATCTGCGCGAGTAGCGTGAGCACCTTTCGAAAATGCAGGATATGTCGATTCGCGTGCGGGCAGGACGTCCGCACGACAGCCGGTCTGGAATCCGGCGCTACAAGGCGTGGGCATTTTTCAGATCGGGAAACGTAGTTGCGAACAGCTCTCACACGATGAGGGTGATTGCAGTCACTGCGGCGATCTTCCGATGAGAATCATATGGAAATGTGAACACTGAGAAACGACTGACGTTCCGGTGGTTCGCTCTCTTCTTTCTGATCTGGGCCTCAACCACAATTTACGGGCAAAAGCTCAAAGATGCGGATTGCCTTGCCTGCCATGGTGACGCATCTCTTACTTCGGTTGAGAACGGCAAGACCGTAAGCCTCTTCGTTGATCAAGCCAAATTCAAACACTCCGTCCACGGCGGCATGTTTACCTGTGTCGACTGCCACAAGGACGTGAAGAGCCTGGCGCATGAAACCACTCCTGCCCGAGTGACTTGCGCCGAGTGCCACGCCGACGCGATGGACTTGTACAAGAACAGCGTTCACTCGAAGGCCAGCAGGACGGGAAAGATTCCGGCGGCCAACTGCGAGGATTGCCACGGCGGCGCGCATGAAATTGTTGCCGGCAGCGATGCGAAGTCGCCCGTCAACCACGCCAATATTCCTTACACCTGCGGGCGCTGCCACGGGCAGAAGTTCCTGATGGAGGCCAACGGCGAGACGACGCAGCCCTTCCTTTCCTATCAAGAGAGTGTGCACGGGCGCGCTGTGGAGAACGGGTCAGCGAAGGCCGCAGTTTGCACCGACTGCCACGGGGCTCACGATATTCTGCCCGCCACGGCGGCCAAGTCGCCGATTTACAAGTTCAATGTACCGACCACCTGCGGCAAGTGCCACGCCGAAATTTCGAATACATTCATGCAGAGCATACACGGGCAGGCGATTGCGCGCGGCAACCAGCTTGCGCCGGTTTGCACGGACTGCCACGGCATCCACTCGATCAAGGCTCCTGCCAATCCGAACTCGCCAGTTGCGGAGAGGAATCTCTCCCGCGATACCTGCGCGCCGTGCCACGAGGGCGTAAAGCTGTCGCAGGAGTTCGGCATTCCCGGTGGCCGCGTCAGTAGCTACTTTGACAGCTATCACGGCCTCGCTGCCGAGGGCGGCTCCGTGGTTGCGGCCAACTGCTCCAGTTGCCACGGTGTGCATGACATATTGCCCTCGACCGATCCGCGCTCGACCATCAACGCCGCGCATCTGGATGCAACCTGCGGGCAATGTCATAAGGGCGTGACGGCAAAGTTTACTCAGACCAAGGTGCACGCGGTGGACGGGACGAAAGATGTTGGCACGGTTATCGTCCGCTGGGTGCGCTGGATTTACATTGTCCTCATTCTCGCCGTCATTGGTGCGATGTTCCTGCACAACTTCATCATCTGGCGTAGCAAGGCCATCGCCCGCCGACGCATGATGAACCCCATGATGACGCGCATGACGGTGAATCAGCGCTGGCAGCATCTGATTCTTCTGGTGAGTTTCATTATTCTGGTCATTACCGGCTTTGCGCTCAAGTTCCCCGACTCATGGTTCGCGCAAGTGTTCGGAATGGGCGAGCATTTCCGCAGCATCATTCATCGCATCGCTGGGTGTGTGCTGATCGCGGATGGCATCTACCACTGCTTCTATCTTGCGGCCTGGAAGGAAGGCCGTCGACTGCTGCGCGATATCGCTCCCCGCCCGAAGGACGCCTTCGACGCGATCGGCACGATGCGCTACTATCTTGGACTGAGGAAAGAGAAGCCGAATTACGGCCGCTTCACGTACGGCGAGAAGGCCGAGTATTGGGCTCTGGTCTGGGGCACGGCGCTGATGGGCGTTACCGGCATCATGCTATGGGCCAAGGTGTGGGTGGGCAACCTGTTGGCGCGTTGGTGGGTAGACATTGCAACCGCTGTGCACTTCTATGAGGCGATCCTTGCGACGCTGGCCATTGTTGTTTGGCACTTCTACCAGGTCTTCTTCGATCCCGATGTGTATCCGATGAACTGGGCATGGTGGGATGGGAAGATGCCAGTGGAGCACTACAAGCACGAGCATGAACTGGATGCGGAGTCGATCGACGACCAGCAGTAATCAATTACTTTCACTTTTCACAAATCTACGACCTGCAGTGTGTACAATTCCGCCTAGAGCGCAACCGATCGCCGATTTCTTTACCGGGCGATATGATTGCAACAGCTGAGTACTCTGAGGTGGATCATGCATCGTATTTCCCTCGCCTTTTTGGCGGCAATGGCCTTTGCGACTTCACAGGCAACCGCTGCGGCGCAGCAGGTCGATTTGCCCACCAGCAAGGCGCTCATCGGTGAAATCCCCGGTCATGCGCAAAAGCTCAACAGCCTGCCCATCTCCATGGCCGTCTCGCCTGACAGCCGTTATGTAGTCACGGTGAACGTCGGCTACGGTACCTTTGAGTCGCAGTACGACCAGTCGCTCGCTGTGCTCGATACGCAAACTGGCCGGGTTGCTGACTTTCCCGATGTCCGCACCGGACTGCGCGATAAGCAGTCGCTATACTCCGGTTTGGCATTCAGCCGCGACGGCAAGCACATCTACGCCAGCATGGGCTCGATCACGGACCCGGAGGGAGACGGCAAAAAAGCCGTTGGCAATGGCATTGCCGTTTACAGCTTTGCCGAGGGAAAGATAGCGCCCGAGCGGCTGATTCCAATTCCAATGCAACAACTGCCCGCCGGTCATCAAACCAACATTATGCCCAAAGGCGCAAGCAACAAAGCGCCGGCATTTCCAGCGGCCATCGCCGTTGTGGGCGCGGCAGGCTCTGAAAAACTGCTGGTGGCCAACAACGTGTCAGACAATGCACTGCTTCTTGATGCCGCCAGCGGAAAAATCGAAAAGGCATTCGATCTCACCGAGTCCAATGTTGTTCCATCTACCTATCCTGTAGCCCTGGCGCTTGCGCCGGACGGCAAACGCGCATTCGTCGCGCTGTGGAACTCATCTGAGATAGCCGAGCTTGATCTGGCCGCCGGCAAGGTGGGCCGCAAGCTGGCGCTGCTCAAGCCATCCAGTCCCACCGCAGCCGGAACGCATCCCTCCGCATTGACGCTCTTGCCGGACGGCAAGACGCTCTATGTGGCGCTGTCGAACCGCGATGCCGTTGCCGCAGTCAACATCTCCGCGGGCCGGTTTTCCGTGAAGGGCTACTTTGACACGCGGCTGCCTGGGCAAAGCTACTTTGGGGCCGAACCCGTGGCGCTGGCGCTCGATGCATCGGGCGACAAACTTTACGTTGCCGATTCGGTTAGCGATGCCGTCGCCGTCATTGACACGCGCAAACTTTCTTCTGCTGCCTCGAAGCAAGGCATGGTCGAGCCAACTGGCTTCCTGCCAACAGAATGGATGCCAATCTCGATGGCATTTATTCCATCCACTTCAGGCGGCAAACTCTACCTGGCTACAGGCAAGGGCCATGGCACCGGCCCCAACAACTTCCCCCAGGCCCCAGTACCAGGAGGGTCTGGTGCCCTGCTGCCAAACACCTACATTGCCACGCTGCTCTACGGTTCGCTGGCTACGCTCGATGCATCGGAGATCGATAAGAATCTCGCGCATTGGACAGCGGTGGTGATGGACTCAAACCGCATGAAGGCGGCGCAGGAAAAGATTGCCTTTGCCGGCGGTGCTCAGGACAAGATCAAGCACGTGATTTACATCATCAAGGAAAACCGCACTTACGATCAGATTCTTGGCGATCTCAAGCAGGACGGCAAACAGGTGGGCAACGGCGACCCTACACTGGCGATGTACGGCGAGTCCATTACGCCCAATGAGCACAGACTCGCGCTCCAATTCGGCCTGCTGGACAACTTCTTCGATTCCGGCGAGGTCTCCGGTAACGGCCATGTGTGGTCCAATGCCGCCATCAACTCGGACTACGATGAAAAGACCTGGCAGCAGGATTACCGCGGCTCCGAGCGCACTTACGATTATGAAGGCGTGGTGGCCAACGGGTATCCGCTGCTTCAGAAAATCCCCGACGTCAACGAGCCGGCCAGCGGTTATCTGTGGACCAACCTCGCGGCTCATGGGAAGACGTATTACCACTTCGGCGAGTACATCTCGTCTACATTTTGCGGCCAGCACGCGCTCTGGAATCCGCAGTTCGGCACCATGCTCGAAGGCCATACCTGCGCGAAGAATGCCATCGCGCCGGGCGAGATGCTGCCTGCCGAGTGGGGCGGAGGGATAAACAAATGGCCGTGGTCGATTCCGCTGATTGCCACCAACATCGCCACCAAGCCGGAACTGGTGGGCCACTTCGCCGCCGAAGCGCCGGACTTCAATCTCTCCATTCCCGATCAGATTCGCGCCGACGTAATTCTGCGCCACCTGGATGGCTGGATCTCGGACCGGAAGCAGGGCAAAGATACCATGCCCAGCTTCATCACCATCCGCATGGGCAACGATCACACGGCGGGAACCACGCCCGGCGGCCCCTCGCCCAAGTCTTCAGTCGCAGATAACGATCTGGCTGTGGGCCGACTCGTTGATGCCGTCTCGCATTCGCCCTATTGGGACGACACGGCCTTCTTCATCCTCGAAGACGACGCACAGGCTGGCGCCGACCACGTGGATGCGCATCGAAGTATCGCCATCGTGGTTAGCAAGTACTCCCCACATGCGCAGGGCGGCGCGACGTTTATCGATAGCAAGTTCTATACGACGGTCAGCGTGATCCGCACCATGGAATCGCTGCTGGGGCTGCCGCCGATGAACAACAATGATGCGCTGTGCCCTCTGATTGCGAGCCTGTTTGCCGGTCCAGGCGATCAACCGGCGTATTCAGCCGACTACTCGAACCGCGAGAACAATCTCATCTACACGGCAAACCAGAAAAATGCAGTCGGCGCGAGAGAGAGTTCAAAGATGGACTTCACGCACGCGGATCGCGCTCCGGCCGAAGTGTTGAACGTGATTTTGTGGAAAGACGCGATGGGCGACAAGACCGTGCCTCCGCTGCTGAAGGTGCACAGCAAGAAGGCGGGCAAGGACGATGACGACGACTAGAATCTTTGCTCTAACCGTTTAGGGCTCAGAATGAGGCTTGTGCATTTCCACCCTTGAATCAAAGAACGATTCAAGGATAGGGCACGGCGCATGAGGACGATCGCATCGCCTGGTGCGGATTGTTGTTTCAAACCCAGAGTCTTTGGACACGGAACTCCTCAGACACGAAATTCATCGGGACGCCAATCCTTGATGCGCTCCTTGATCTGCTTGCGATTCAGATTGTGCTCGAGTGCCTGCTTGGCCAGCTCTACAACCTCGTCGTCTGCGGCGAAGCGCAGGCCGATCAATTGATCCGCGCTGAGCCGATATATCTGTGCATGCCACTCCGCGGGCGCCAGGGCCTGCAAGCGAAGGCGCTCTTCGAGGCGTATGACGCGATCCTGCACCTTCAACGGATAGGTGCGCAGCCTGAACCACGCGATAAAGGCCGCGATCGAGAGCACAAGAAACCACGCCGAGGAGATTTGCTGGTGACGATAGAGGTGCACAACGGCGAAGATCAGGTTGAGCACCAGAACGAAAAACAGGACAAAGTGAAATGCGGGGTCGAGTCGACCGTGGTTTTTGAGACTCTGCGGTTCGGACTTGCTCATTTGCATCCTTCGTTTTCTGCGGGCCGGATTGGGCTCCCGGTGGGCGGGGGTAAGCCGTGAGCTACGCCGGCGGCCTGCGTACCGGGGCTGAGTGCATTCTGCTTGGCTTCGCCCAATGGTGTCAATCAAGAAATATTCTCGTTTCGGTCGCAGGAAAATGCTTCAAGCCCCGTCGGTGTCTGCTTGGGGCGAAGAGTTTGCTACTCTGAATAGGTACATTCAGCAAGTTACGTCTAACTAGGAGCCAGCCATGTTTTTTTACACATCTCCGTTTTTCGTTGTGCCAGTGATCGTTGCAGTATTCGCGGCCTGCATCCTGTTTTCCACCAGCAGCAAGGAAGACGGCCACGGCGGCCACTAAGCTGCTGGCGCGTTCGAAAAATTGCAATATTGGGGAACTTTCAACGGCGCGACGCCGTAGTTGAGGGTGGAGGGCGATAGCCATGATAGAAACCCAGCGCGGGAAGGATTCACGAACTTCCCCACATCAAGAATTCAACCACCGATCCCGAAGGAACATCCTTATTGCGGCTGCGCTTTGCACTGGGCTTGCGCTGTGTACGGCTGCCTGCAACGTGGACGTGCAAAAGGGCGCCAACGGCGAAGACAAGAACGTGAAGATCGATACGCCTTTTGGCGGCGTTCATGTCAATACGGACCAGACCACGGCCAGCGATCTCGGTCTACCCGTGTATCCCGGCGCTCAAATTGCGCCTGACAAGGAAAACGGCAAGTCGGCAGACGTTCACCTGGGTTTCGGTGAGTGGGAGCTTCGCGTCAAGGCTGTCAACTACGCCACCCCGGACAGCCAGGATCAGGTCACGGCATATTACAAGAAGGCGCTTGGCCGCTACGGAGATGTGATCTCCTGCAGCAACAACAAGCCTGTGGGCACGCCCGCAGTAACGTCAGAGGGCCTTACTTGTTCGGACGACACGGGCGCGGCCAAAGTGAAGGTCAATGGCGGAGGCCTGGGCAGCGGAGGCGATGCAATCGAGTTGAAGGCCGGCTCCAAGCGCCACCAGCACATCCTCGGCTTTGACGACTCCAAAGACGGCAAGACGCGCTTCGCCCTGGTGGAGATTGAACTGCCTGCAGCTCTCACAAACTCCGGCAAGAGCGACTAAGCCATACTTCGCCGGCCTGTGGCGCTGCTTAACGGTGGTGGGTGGCGAGGAAGTCGATGACCTGCGGGAAGCTGGCAGGGATATTCGACATATGGGTGCCGTCAGGGACCTCGATGTAGCGTATGTCGAGTCCGGCGGCTTGGAATCGTGCCAGTTCAGCCTGGGCCATGGGGCCATGCATGGCAGTGTCTTTACCGCCGGCGGTGGCAATAATCGGAATTCCTTTCAAACGCTGGAGCGGGTAGTCGATGTAGCCGAAGCCGCCCGACATCACGCCCAGCGCAGCCCACTTGTCAGCATATTTCTGGCCCAGATACCACGTCCCCATGCCGCCCATGGAGTGGCCCATCAGGTAAACCCTGGACTTGTCGATCTTGTACTCCTTCTCGACGATGTCGAGTACGTTCATTACGTCTTTTTCGCTGAGCTCGTTCACGTGCGCGGCCTCTTCGGGGGTCCACTGCGGACGGCGCGCGCCGATGGGATTGGGCGCGACGCCGGGATCGAGCGGCACGGTGACTTTGGGCATCAGGCTCGCGCCGTAGCCGCCAAACTCGTGATACCCGAAGGGCTCGACGAAGATGAAGCCGTACTTTTCCATCAGGTCGGGCATGCCGTAGGAGGCTTTGAAGAAGTAGTTCTGGTTGGCGCCCGCGCCGTGCAGGGCGACGATGAGCGGCATCTTGGTTTTGCCGTTGTAGCTCTTGGGAACGTAGATGCGGTAGGGCTGTTCGGATTTGGCTTCGGCGAAGAAGTAGTGGCGCTGCTGGTCGCCGATAGCTCCGGGGGTCTGGGGCAGCTTGGCAAGCTCTTCGCTGGTGAGCTGTGGCGGCCTTTGAGGGCCGGGCTGCGCGCTTCCTGGTTGACCGGCCACTTGCGGAGCGGGAGCCTGTGCGGCTAAGGCCAGAGACACGAGAAGGCAGACTGCGGAGGCCGTTTGTGCGCTTGGGAATCTGTTCATAAGGCTTTTCCTCACTTGGGATTCAACCACGCAATAGTACATCGGGAAGTTTGCCGATGGGAAGATGGAACGTTCGGATTCGCACTTTCCCCTGTCTCAGAATCGAGACGGGCGCACCCAATACTTTGTTCATTGTGAATTGAGAGCCCTCAAACTGAGTCCGAAAACTTCGGTAACCGGACCAATTCGACGTTGGGAATCTGACTCGATAATGTTTGCGTACGATTCCATTTGACATCCTCAGCCGTCCAAGTCAACACTGTCGATGACAGGAGAGGAAACCCGCTCCTCGTTGCCATTCGCACTCTGCTCTTGCTCGACAACAGGACCACTCGCTTACCCCGAGCGTGCTTTTGTAAATCTCACCGTACCGGAGGGATGTATGTCAGCTGAAATGCAGTTTCTTGAAGAATGGATCCCCGAAAGAATGGACCCCGGTACGGTATTTGTGCTGGAAAACCAGACGAAGATGGGCCAGGAAGGCAATCCCTTCGTCGCCGTCATGTCGTGCCCGCGATGCGGGACCATGGGCTTGATTACACGAAGGCAATTATTCGCCGGAGACTCGATGATCTGCGGCGGGGATGTCTGCTCCGCCGAGTACAAGCTGGATGGGGAAAATATCTGCTACCGGCCGGTGCAGTAACGCTTCATGAGCGTCCTCGTCGGCACGATTTCCGGCCGCCAGCCCGGCAGTAAACCCGGCCCTGTGAATTCAATTCCCTTGCCTCTCCCAATCGATCCATCCCATAACCCACAAAAAAAGCGGCGGCTCCGAGGCCGCCGCTTTTTTTTGTTTGATCCGCAGTTAGAAGTTGAGGCGGAAGGCGATTTCAACATAACGCGGGGTGTAGGTAAAGTTGCTGTTGTTCGACGCGTTGGGAACCAGGAAGGTCTTGGCCCCGGTACCGTTTTGTCCGGTGTAAGTGAGTGTCGAATTTCCGGCGCTGGGTGATGAGATCAGATAGAGGTACGAGGCCGAATAACCCGTGATGTTCTGGTGATTGGCCACGTTGTAGATGTTCAGGAGCAACTGGAGGTTGACGCCGCGCTCGAACGCAATCTCCTTTTGCAAACGGGCATCGTCGGTGATCTTGCGGGGATACCTGTAAGTCATGAGCCCAACCGAGGGAATGAGCGACTGGCCGCCCGAGCCGTTCCAGCCGGAGCTTGCCGCGCCGTTCAGTGACCCTGAAAGTCCTGCGGTGAAGGGCAGGCCGTTCTGCATCTGGAAGCTGTCGTTGAGACTCCAGCCGTTGGCGACCCACTTCACCGGATTCGCGCTGTTGAGATTGGGGAACCGATACAGCGCATATGCGGTAAGCCGGTTGGGAATGTTCCAGGTTGAGTTGCCGTAGTTGATGCGATAGTTGGTGTAGGGGTCGTACCAGTTATTGGTAGCTCCCTGCGTGTTGGACTGCTGGGTATAGTCGAGCGAATGCGACCACGTATAACTGGCGTCAAACTCAAGTATCTTGAGGGTGTGGTTCACCGCCTCAATGACCAGCGCGTTGTAGCTGGAGTTGATGTTGGTAATGAACTCGCTGATGTTGCTGAAGCCTGTTGCGTTGGGCCCGAGCAGAGTTGTGTTGCCATAGCTGTTGCTCTTGTAAACGCTCGTAGTGTAGGTCTTGCCTGTGGTGCCCAGCGGGCCGATGCCATTGGGATCGCCAGCGATGGTGAGCGTATCCGTGGTGACATTGGCGGGATTCAGGTTCACGTTGAGGAAGTTTGGCAGGCGACGGCCCAATCCGCCCAGATAGCTGACGGAGACAGACGTTCCCTTGCCAAGATCCTGCTGGAGCAGAAGATCGAACTCCTGCACCTCAGGCAGCTTCACGTTCGGAGCCATGAAGTAGGAACTGGGGCAGGCTGAGCTGCCGGCCGTGCAGGCGGCAGAAGCGCCAGTGGCGAAGATGGTCGGGAATGTCGGCCCTCCCGGGTTCGTTGCCGACCAGGTCGAAGCCCAACTGCGGCCAAACTGTCCGTTGGGGCTGCCGGTGTTCAGGCGAATGGTCTCGATGTTTCCGTTGGTGAGGCGGCCATAATAGAGCCCGTAGCCGCCGCGCAGAACAGTCTTTCCACGGCCGAATACATCGTAAGAAAAGCCGACGCGGGGACCGAAGTCGGAGTTGTCGGTGGGATTGTTCAAGATCCCGGTGTAAGGCAGGAATGCGCCGGTAGCAGTGGTCAGATTGGGGTCAGGGCCGGGGTAGAACTCGTGATCCCAGCGCAGCCCAAGTTCGAGCGTCAAGCGAGGCGAGAACTTCCAGTTGTCCTGTGCGAATGCGCCGAAGTCCAGCGTTGAAAGTGCATATGCGGGGTTGCCGAAGGCCTGTCCGAAAGACGAGTAGCAGGGATACGGTCCTACGACCGATGAGCCGTTCTGGGAGGAGTTTGCATCGCAGCCGCGATTGTTGGTGGTGTTGACCGTGACGCCATTCTTGTTGTTCAGAATGTCGTTGAGCAGGTTGCCGACGTAAGTGTACTTATAGTATCCCTGAGCGGATGCTGTACCGGGCGTGGTGGAGACCGACAAAGCATTGATCAGGTCGTTGTTGTGAACCGTGTCAATGCCGAACTTGAAGCTGTGGTTGCCCTTGAGCCAGTAAACGATATCGCCGATCTGATACTTGCGCTCGTCGGGGTAGGCATTGCGGTAAGAGTAGTACGGGGAGCCGATATTGAACCCGTAGCTCGAGCCCGCATAGAAGTACGGCACATTCCCGTTAGCCTTGAGATCGGCGAGCGTGTAGGGCGTGTAGGGCTGCTGGCCTTCGTCGTCGAGTTCACGGCCGTATTGAAAGAGCACTTCGTTGCTGATGTTGCCGGTAATGAGACTGGTGAGCTTGGCCACGCCGTAATCGAGCTTGACGAAGTCATTGCCCTGCGCGTCCTTGGAGTAGGTGTCGGTCGCGGTTGTTTGCACGCCGCCTGGAGAATCCCAGCGCAGGCGGTGGTAGAGAACGCTGACATGCTCTTTCGGGCTCGCCTGCCAGTCCAGCTTAGGCGTATTGATCTCCTGATAGCCGAAGCGCGAGACGCTGCCAAGTGCCGAGTTCAGGCCGAGATCGCTAAAAGGCAAAGCGGCGGCGCCGGGGAAGTTTGCCGTCGAGGTATTCGCGGTCCCGAAGATGAGCGCCGTCCAGTCATACGCTGCCTGCGCATAGCTGACCCCCTGACGCGCGGCCAGAGCGCAAGCCTGGGCATCGTTGATGGCTGCCGTCGGTGCTCCGGCCAGGGCACCAGTCGCCACGTTGCAGGTTTCGCCGGCCGAAAGCGCTCCTTGCGGCTGGGTGTAAAACTGCGAGGGCGAGTTAGGAACGCCGATGGTTGGAAACACATGGGTGTGCTGGTCGTATGTATAGATCCAGAACAGCTTGTTCTTGATGATCGGACCGCCAACCGTGAAGCCGTAAATCTTGCGCAAATCCTCAGGCTTGATCTTGATCGTCGAGTTAGCGCCATTTACCAGCACGGTCTCTGTTGTGTAGTCATTGAAGGCATTCCAGTTGCTTTCGCGATCGTAGAAGTATGCCTGGCCGTGGAATTGATCGGTGCCGCTCTTGGTAACGGAGTTGATCACGCCGCCGGCAGCGCGGCCATATTCCGCCGAGTAAACGCCGGTGTTGACGGCAAACTCGCGAACCGCCGATCCCGATGTCGAGTAAGCCTCGCGCGTGCGCCCGCGCTCTTCGGAGAAGAACGCCTGATTGTCGTCTGCGCCGTCGATCTCCACATTGTTCAGGATCGTGCTGATGCCGCGGACGCTGATCAAACCGTAGCCGCTGGAATCCACAGTCACGCCGGGGGTCATCAGGGCAAGCGCCGACCAGCGCCGATTGTTGATCGGTACGTTCTGAATGGTCTGCGCCGTCACCGTTCCCTGGAAGTCAGGCGAATCCAGGTTGATGGTCGGAGTCTGGTCGGTCACCGTTACTACCGCGGAGGATGAGCCTACGGCAAGTCGAGGCTCGAGCGTTGTAACCTGACCGACGATCACAGTAACCTGGGTCGCCAGGAACTTAGCAAAGTTAGGCGCCGTGATGGTCACTGTATAGGATCCAGGCTCGAGGAGCGGAGCTTTGAAGTAGCCGCTCGCGTCTGCTACCAGATCCAGCGCAAATCCGGTTCCGGTATTTTGAATCTTCACTGCCGCGCTCGGAATCACAGCGCTGGTTGTGTCGAGCACCGTGCCCGTGATCGAGCCTTGCGTGGTGGACTGCGCTTGCAGGGCAGCCGTGCCCGAGATCGCAGCCAGGGTGAGAAGCACGAAGCTCAGAATGCTGAGTCGTATCGTGTTGATTGTCTTGTTGGTCATATTGGCCCTCCTGATTCTGGTCCTATTGATTTTGGTTCACTTGATTGAATGCCGACTTACTGAAACAGGAAAGCAGCGCCTTGATGGTGATGTGAGCAACTGGTTGTTGCCGATCCCTTCATGGCGCTGCTCCTGGGTGGTATTACCGATTTAGAAGAACAGCCTGGTAGACACCTGCATCTGCCGGGAGTTGTAGAGGCCGCTGCTCGATGCCGACATGGTGCCGAAGGTGCTGAGGATACTGCTGGCCGCGTACGGCGTATAGCAACCGGCGTAGTTTGCTCCTGTGGGAACCGTGATTGCGGCCGCCGCGGGGCAGGAGTAGGTGGTGGTAGTTGCGCTGTTTGTAGCCGTCTTGCCCGGCGCAAGGAACGTTGTGTAGGTACTTTGTACGCCGGTGATGATCCGGTGATTCAGGACGTTAAACGCATCGGCATTGAACTGCATGGAGATGCCCTCATGGATCTTAAAGTTGCGGGAGACGCGCAGGTCGAAGTTGTTGAAGCCCGGCGCGGGAATGCTGTTGCGGCCGATCTGAGGAGGACGGCCACCGGTCGCACCACCCGAGCTGGAGCTCATGGCACCGCCAAAGATGCCGCTCTCATCGGCGTAGCTCGATGAGCTGGTGTTGCCCGAGTAGATGGTTCCGCTCTCTCCCAGGAAGATGGGTTCGCCGCTGGAGCCGATATCGGAGCCGGAGAACTGCCACCCGTTGATCACTTGGCTGGCCAGCATATTGGCCATCTTGATGGTTGGCTTGTAGACAAAGCTGACCGTTGCGCGGTTGCGAATATCGATGTCCGAGGGCCCGTTGTCGAACTTGATGTTGTTGGGGTCGGACGGCGCATCGCCGCCGTAGAAGGTGCCGCTGTTACCGCCCACCTGGCCGTCATCGGAGGAGTGCGCCCAAGTGTAGTTGAAGAGGAACTCCAGGCCGCTTGCAAATGGACGACGGACAGTGACAGCCAATGCGTTGTACCAGGTGTTGGCCTTGCTGAAGCCGGTGTTAAAGCTGGAGAGCGCCGTGTTGCGGCGATCTGTGGGCTTATACACGGGCACTTGGATGGTCTTGGTGATGTTGTTGTTCGCGTCCTGCACTAGGTAGTAGCCCAGCCCGCTGGGGGTCTGACCCACGAGGTTGGCATCGAGGAATACCGGCAATCTCATGCCGCGCGTACCCACGTAGCCAAGCTGCATAGAGAGCTTTCCCGGCAGGGCCTGCTCCACGCTCAGGTTCATCTCATGCGCCAGCGGCGGAACGAAGTTGGGATCCAGACCGTGGAAGCTGTAAGCTGGCGTAATGGTCAGAGGCGTAACGGTCGGCGCAGCACCGCCGGTGGGGTACAACGCATTGGCAAGGGACGGTCCGGAGATCGGGAAGGGCAGGTTCGGATAGCGTAGCTTGGCCGCAGTCGCACCCGTTCCCGGAACTGTCGGGCAGACAGTGTTCGTTGGCTGAGGATTGTCCCCTGATTTGCTCGAATAGCATCCCGAATAGGTGTAGTTCAACTGAACTGCGCCATTCTCCACGCGATCCGCATAGTAAGTGCTGCCCTGGTTGAGTGCGGAAAAGAGTCCGTAGCCTCCGCGAACCACAGTGCCGTTCCACGGTGTCCATGCAAAGGAAACGCGCGGCTGCAAACGATCCGTTACATTTTTGATCGTGGCCGTGTACTGTGTCGCAATCGGTTGGAAGTTTGCAAACAGGCCGCCGTCCGAAGTGGCATTGGGAATCTCAGCCGGGTTCTGGGCCGGCGTCAACTGCAGGTCGTATCGAATGCCCGCAGTGACGGTGAGCTTGGGTGTAAGCCTCCAGGCATCTTCGCCGAAGAAGTCGTACATCTTCATCCAGAAGTTGTCCTGACCCTGGGTTGCGGCTGTTTTGTTTAATTGATCGACGGTTTGTACCAATGTTGAATAATGGTAGCCGGCATAAGGGTCGGTGTTGCCGCCCTGGCCTGCGAAGGCATCCTGAATCCAGGACTGGAATTTAAGCACGGTGGTTGCATCGCCGTAGCTGTAAATGCCGCCGCCTTGAAAGAGATTGATCATGACTTCGTGGACGATGTTGGCATCGCCGCCGAACTTGAAGGTTTGCTTGCCGTGTGTTGTGGAGAAGACATCGCTCAACTGAAG
>Ga0182012_10001901_pt1 | contig 22764 bp, 19 predicted proteins | sample 612S2SmetaG_FD_120486 | JGI IMG/M metagenome (GOLD analysis project Ga0182012, IMG submission 120486) | Permafrost microbial communities from Stordalen Mire, Sweden - 612S2S metaG | ecosystem: Environmental > Terrestrial > Soil > Wetlands > Permafrost | place: Sweden: Stordalen | collected... | reverse complement strand
TCCGAAGATTCCGCTCCTTGCTGCCACACTAGCCCCGGGTTGCGGTGACCTCCAGGATTTCTACGGGTTCGGCGTCGGGAAAGCTGATGGAAATGCCTCGGGCCCAGTCTCCGGCGGTGAAGGGGCCTTGCTGCTTTCCGGTGACGACTGAGCGCAGGGTGTATTGGCCTGCTGGTAGCAGGGGTAACTGGACCTGAGCGTGAGATGCGTTGGACTTGTTGCGGAAGAGCACGATGACGCCGTTGCCTGCGCGGCCGAAGCGTGCGAAGCCGTCCCATGCGGCTGCCGAGACTTGCTCGAAACTGCCTAGCGGGAAAAAGCTCTCGCTGATTTTTGTGCTTCGGCGGAGTTTCTTGAACCAGGAGATTTTGTCGTGGTACCAGGCGCGGTCGGCCGGGGTGAGTTTGCGCAGGTCGCCGAGCAGGACGGGCGCCGAACCGATGGCGGTGGCAAAGGTCTCCTGAATGGTGGGCAGTTCGGCGTGGAGATTGCCGATGAGCATGCTTTCGACCGGCATGGAAGTGGCGCGCTGATAGAGCAGTTGGCGTGCCTGGCGTGGACCCGCGGAATCGGGCTGCCCGTCGTCCACGTTGCTCATCCAGTCAAGGTCGCCGTCGGCGAGCAGGCCGGCGTCGATGATGTGCTTCTGTCCCCATAGCTCGAAAGTGAGATCGAGCAGCACATCGGGATGGCGCTGATAGACCTTCGCGGTGACATACGCGATGCCTTCGTAGATCATGCTGAGCGATTCAGCCCAGGAGCCGTGCATGTGGCCGCTGGCCCAGCAGCCGGGCGCTTCGCCATAGGCGTTGAAGATGGTGGTGAGGTCGAGCTTGACGTAGGCGAGGCGGAAGCGCTCGATTGCGTCGATGACGCGGTCGGCGGCGGCATCGCGATAGGCGGTGGCCATGCACATGACGCCCTTGGCTCCGGCAGCCGTGCCGGTGATCTTGGGTTTGCCCTGCTGATCGAGCGCGATCCACTCCGGATGCTCGCGATAGACGGCCGTGGATGTGCCGACGGCGGCGAGGGGAATCCATAAACCGAGGCGCATACCGTTGCCTTCAACGGCGGCAAGAATTGGGTCGAGGCCTCCGGGAAAAGCATCCAGGTCAACGGCGTTCTCTCCGTAATCCTTCTGCCAGCCGTCGTCGATGGTGAAGACGTCCATGCCCATGGCAGCCGCCGCATCGACCAGCTCGAGGACAAGATCATGATTGACATTGCGGTTGAAGGGCTCCCATGTGTTCACGATCCAGGGCGGGCCTTGCGCGTCAACACGGCGCTCGAGAACTTGCGCGGTGTAGGAAGGCAGCAGCCAGTGGGGATCGTTGAAGCCGGCTCCATTTTGAAAGGCGATGAGCGATGCGTCGGCAGTGGTGAACTGCTCGCCGGGAGCGAGAGCGCGCTCGAAGGGCATGAGGTCAGTGTCGTACATGACGCCGATGCGCACATGGTGCGGATCGTAGAAGCCCTCAATCTCAGTGCGCTTCATGTAGCCGGGCACCTCACTTAAGACAGCAACACCGATGCCGGTGAGGCTGTTGGCCACCAGCAGGCATGCATCCTCAGAGCGGCCCGTGTAGAAGGTTTCGCGCGGGACTGCTCCGTACTGCGTAAGGAGCGTGAGCTCGCTGGCGGGGCCGAGGGCGAGACTGAGCGCCTCGACGTTGAGGTGAGAGAGATGGAGCGGAGCGGAGCCGGTGTTCAGGAGCACCAGGTGCTTGCGGATGGCGGGGTGCGCGTCGTAAATGCGATAGACGACCGAGACCTGAAGCGGAAGTTGCTTGTGACGGAGACGGACGGTGAGCGACTTGCCGTTGGGCAGAGCGGATGGCACGGCGTCGATCAGGGTGAACGACGCATTGGTTCCCGAGCAGACTTGTCCGTTCAACAGGAAGGAGAACTCGGAAGCAGGGTGCTCTTCGTCAGGGCCGATGAGATGAGCGTGCGTGGCTCGCGCGGAGAATTGTTGCGTGTAGAGGCCTGTGGCGGGTTGAAAGGCAACGGTCCGCGAGATGAGGTTGTTGGCTAGAGTCCAGGACTGCGAACCATCGTCTTTTTCGGCGTGGAGAATTTGTGGAGCGATGGCGCAGCCGCACGCAACAATGACTCCATTGCGAACGAAGTCTCTTCTGTTGATCTTGATCTTCTGGAAGGGTTCCGGGCCGTTCATGGGTATCGAATACCTCGCATTTTGTGGCGAGCGAATCGTATCACAGGGGGCGTGGGGAGGAGAGTTCTTCGTATCCCACCCTAGATCACCCCAGCGGACAAAGATCGTCCGCCGGGGACCCCGATAGCGACAAAAACAAAGACGTGGCGAGGATGGGGCACCCGGCGTTTTTCTTGAGTGAGCGAAAGGCAACCGCAGATCCTTTGCTTCGGTCTGGATGACAGTCAACTCTTATGCGAAGAGGTTGAAGGCCTTCTCAACCTTGGCTGGAAGGGTGGCTGCTGTTTCGTTGAGGTTCTGGCTGATTTCAAGCACGGTGGCGGGCGGGGTAGCGAGTTTCTTGAGAGCTTCTACGGTGGCCGGCCATTCGATGGTGCCGTCGCCGGGCCAGAGGTGCTCGTCTTTGAGGCCGTGATTGTCGTGCACATGGACAGAGGCGATGCGGTTGCCCATGGCGGCGATGGCATGGGCGACGCCGACGGTGATGTGGGCGTGGCCCAGGTCGAGGCAGAGGCCGATGTGAGCGAGATGGCCCATGTCGAGGATCATGACGAGATGCTCAGGCGTAGTGGCCTCGCTAAGGAGATTTTCAACGAGCACGCGCACACCGAGAGGGCGGGCAAAGGCATCGAGATGCTCGAGGGCCGTGAGTCCGTGCTCGATGGTGCGGGGCGACCAGACGTCGTCGCGCTCGCCAAGATGGACGATGAGATTGCGGAAGGGAATGTGCTCGGCGGCTTCAAGAGCGCGCTTGATCTCGTCCATGGCGTCGATGCGGCGCGACTTCTCAGGGTGCAGCACGTTGACAGCCGGCGCGCCGGCGCGACCCATTTCGCGATCGGGGTAGAGCGGGGCGTGCATGGAGAAAGGCTCAAGCGTATTGGAGCTGAACCATGCACTAAGCTCGGCCACGTGCTCGCGGCTGGTGTAGTCGAAATGCTGGCGGGCGGCAAAGATCTCAACAACCTGCGCACCCGAATGGGCGGCCAGATCCAGGAGTCCCGGATGCAGGCGTTGATTGAGGAAAACATGTGTAGAGAGGACGCGGAGCATGGTGAAGAGGTCCCTCGTGCTGGCCCGGGTTGAGTAACTTACCGGGGCTCTAGGGCCATTGTCTCACCGTTGCAACAGCTTGCGGCAGAGTGGGTGTTGCGCAGGTTGGGTCAGGATGATGAATCTTGCGCGAAGCGGGTGGCGAAGCGGGGTGGCGCCGCGAGCCGGTGATTCGGTGGAGGAACCACCGGCTCTTGCAACGCACGACTGAGGAATGGTGCTGCTATAAATCGGCCTGCCGTCAGAGGGACGCTTGCGTATTGCGCGCAGGGATCCCAGTGAGAGCCAGGTCGTGCATTGGCCCGGTTGTGCATTCACGGTTCGTTGTTTCTCCGCGATGCGACTGCGGTGAACCGTGTGTTTACACGCAAACAGCATACCCCCGTTTGAGGCGGGGCGAATGGGAAATTGCGCATGCGGCCTGACTTGCCTTTGATGGAGTGAACAAGGCGAAACGGCGTTTTTCGCCGGTCCGGGAGCGAGATGCATGGCCTTCGACTGCGGTGAAGGGGACCAGTCGGGTGTTAGTAGCCGGCGGCTTTGCCGTAATGGCTGCGCTGGTCCTGGCCGCCTTCAAGCTCGCCGGTTTTGTGATCGACCTCAATGCACTCGCCGTTGGACCAGTGGGTTTCTTCGAGGTCCAGCGTGTAGCCCATGGTGAGAAGGGCGTCCTGGGTGGCTTGCGGGAAGCCGGATTCCAGCGCGAGCTTATCGGGCAGGTATTGGTGGTGGAAGCGGGGCGCGTCCACGGCCTGCTGGATGTTGAGCTTGCCCTCGGCCGCGGAGAGAAAGATGTTGGTGACGGTGGAGATGATGCGCGAGCCGCCGGGGGAGCCGAGGACAAAGCGCAGGCGGCCATCTTCAATCACGATGGTGGGCGTCATGGCGCTGAGCGGGCGCTTGCCTGCAGCGATGGCGTCGGCCGGTCCCTGGATGAGGCCGTAGAGATTGGGCACGCCCATTTTGACGGCGAAGTCGTCCATCTCGTCGTTGAGCAGAATGCCAAGTTTGCCGGCCGTGACGCGGGAGCCAAAGTTGTCATTGAGGGTGGTCGTGAGGGAGACGGCGTTGCCGTCCTTGTCCACAACGGATAGATGCGTGGTGTGGTTGGACTCGCGGCGGTTGCCGGCAGCGGTGGGCGCGGGCGGAAGAAAGCCAGCGGGACGCACGAGCGCGGCGCTGGGTGTGGCGAAGCCTGGGTTGATGGAGGCGCGCCAGGCCCTGGCGTATTGCTTTGAGGTGAGCTCGGCCACGGGGATGTGGTTGAAGTCGGGATCGCCAAGATATTCGGCGCGGTCCATGTACGCGCGGCGAAAGGCTTCAACGATAAGGTGGATGGAGGCGGGGGAGCGATCACCGAGGCTGGCCAGATCGTATCCCTCGAGAATGTTGAGGGTGCTCAAGAGAACGATTCCGCCGGAGGAGGGCGGGGGCGCGCTGAGGACGGTGTAGTTGTGAAAGCTGCCGGAGACGGGCTCGCGCTCAATTACGTTGTACTGTGCAAGGTCCTCGAGCGTGAGTAGAGAGCCGCCCGGCGTGAGCTCTTCAATGAGCTCGTGGGCCATTTTGCCGTGGTAGAAATCGGCGGGGTCGTGGGCGATGCGGTCGAGGGTCCGGGCCAGCTCGGGCTGGCGGAAGATTTCGCCTTCCTTGTAGAGGTCGCCATTGCGCTGAAAGATGCGTTTGGACTCAGCAAAGGCCGCGAGGTCAGGATCGGAGAGCTCATGAGCTTCTTCGTGGCTGAGGACGAAGCCTTCGGCTGCCATGCGGATGGCGGGGGCCATGACGCGGGCGAGCGAGAGGCGGCCGTATTTCTTTTCGGCGCAGACGAGTCCGGCTACGGAGCCCGGCGTGGCGATGGAGCGGTAGCCGACGACGCTGGCGTCGGGGATGACGTTTCCGTGCGCGTCGAGGTACATGTCTTCAGTAGCGGCGAGGGGGGCTTTCTCGCGGAAGTCAATGAAGGTGGCGCGGCCGGTGTGTTCACGGAAGAGGATGAAGCCGCCGCCGCCGAGGTTTCCGGCGATGGGGTGGACGACGGCGAGGGCGAAGGCGCTGGCTACGGCGGCGTCAATGGCGTTGCCACCCTCGCGCAGGACCGCAACGCCGGCATCGGAGGCAAGGTGGTGAACGGTGACGACCATGCCGTGGCGGGCGCGGGTTGGCTGGGCGTCCAGATAGGAGAAGGCCTGGGGATAGGGATTCACCTTCTTCGCGGCCTCCTGGGCAACGGCATGGGTTGAGAGTGCGAGAATGGCTCCCGCGAGGGGAGCCAGGACGAGGCGCAAGGGCCGCGGATTCATGAATGTGATGACAGGATAGCGCGGAAAGAGGCGAGCGGAACCAGTCGGTTTGCTTGCCTTCGAGAATTCTGCGCGTCAAATAAGCCTGCCCACCAGACGCGTACCGGGACGGCCGAAATAAAGCCGATATAATCGAAAAGGCTTTTGTCCCTCGGTTTCCGGCGACGCGTGTTTGGGGCTGGGATGGATCGAAGAGCCGCTTTGTACGATGCCGGAGACGCCAAATTTTCTGGAGTACCGCTCCAGCAAGTCACCAAGCGTTCTGCCGCGACAGGGCAGGGAGGAGATTCTCGGCCGAGGCCCGGAGTCTGACCCCTTGGACGGCACTTGCACAACGCGGGTGAATACGAAAACGGAGACGAAGATGCGAATGAAGTGGATGCTGACTACCCTGATGGTGATTGCAATGGCAACGCTGACCGGCGCAGCGGCGCACGGCCAGGATTCCGGAGCCAAGGCGAAGGCTGCGAGACCAGGGGTAGAGACGGATGCGGGATTGAGCGGCTATGCGACGTTTAATAAGGCATCGAGCGGCAACGGCACGCAGCAGACTCCGACGAACTCCTTCGGCGGGTTGATCGAATTGCGCCAGATCCGCAGCAACTGGTTTGGATACGAAATGGCCGTCAACGACAATCTGGCGGCCCAGAAGTACGTGCCGAACCCGGGCGCGTGTCTGCTGGCGTGCGCGAATCCGCCAACCAGCATGAGCGCCGACGCGGTCGAGTTTACGATCGACTATATTGTGTCGCACCAGATGGGCAAGCTGCGGCCCTTCGCCGTGGGCGGCGCGGGCTTCTTTATTACTATTCCGGCCTCGACGCCCTATGGCAACAACACGTCGGTTCGCGGAGCGTATGTGGCGGGCGGCGGACTGGACTACAGCATCAGCGATCATCTGGGCATCCGGCTCCAATACCGCGAGACGTTCTACAAGGCGCCCAACATTTCCTCCATTTACCCGGCAACGGGCGTGCTGACCACGACCGGCGAGCCGATGGGCGGCGTGTTTTACCGCTTCTAACCGGCTTCAGGATCTGACAGTTACCTGGCAAGAGCCGGGATATTCAAAGCGGGGCGCGAAGGACAGGCCTGAGTGCCCCTGAAGCAGCACGCGCCCTGCCTTCTGGGCGTTCCCCGGCTGTGTTACCGTAGCCTTACGGCGTCCCAGACCGGGCCGGAGTGAACGGCCCGTACCGTGTGCCCTTTTCGAGAGGGGAAGTCAGCGGAAGACGCTCAGAAAAAAGCATGTCTCAGCAGCCGGAAAACCCATCGACCCAGTACGAGGTAGGCCCGGCGACACTGGCCGGAGAGCCGGTTGGACCTTTGCCCGTTGTTTCGGTGCCGGTTCCAGCGGCTCTGGTATCTGCGCAGATTCCCCAGCGTATTCCCCGATGGCTTGAGCGGATCGAATTGCTTTTGCGGGTGATGCTGCGGATGTACATCGGTCTTGCCGTGTGCTATGCGCCATGGTCGCCGGTATTCTGGGACCAGAATCCTATTTTTTTGCGGTATCCGACGCTTGCGGCTCTGGCCGGCAATGGAGCGGTGCGCGGCCTGGTGTCGGGGCTTGGCCTGCTGAACCTGTGGATTGCGCTCCAGGATGTACTTTACCGCCGGAAGGGATGAGGGATGAGCGACGGGGACCAGGGAAAAGGGAAGCAGGAGCAGGTGGTTGGCGCGGCAGCCAGGTTGCCCGGCAACGGCGTGCCACCGCCGCTGACGCGTGCGCCGCTGGCGTATGAGAACCCGGCCTTTTTGAACAGCGCCGATGGGCGGCTGATGCGCGTCATGAGCGAGTATCTTGAGCCGCTGGCGCGTTTCAGGCACGAACAGATCCAGGATACGGTTGTGTTTTTCGGCTCGGCGCGCTTTCGCGGGCGCGAGGAGGCCGATCACGAGCTGGAGCTGCTGGCCAATACCGGCTCGCAACAGGCTGCGCCCAGCCACGAGCAACCGGCCAGGATTCCCGACATTGCGGCGGGCAAGGCGACCGATCTGCAAAGGAAGCGCGCGGTGGCCGCAGTGGAGATGGCGCGTTTCTACGAGGATGCACGGCGGCTTTCGTTTTTGGTCACCAAGTGGGCCAGCAAGATTCCCTCGCGCAAGAGCCGGTTTGTGATCACGTCAGGTGGCGGGCCGGGGATTATGGAAGCCGCCAATCGTGGCGCCTGGGAGGCGGGAGGAAAGACGATCGGATTGAATATCCGGCTGCCATTTGAGCAGGCGCCCAACCCTTACATCACGCCATCGCTCAACTTTGAGTTTCACTACTTTTTCATGCGCAAGCTGTGGTTTGCGTACATGTCAAAGGCACTGGTGGTGTTTCCGGGCGGGTTTGGCACTCTGGACGAGATGTTTGAAATTCTCACGCTGACGCAGACCCACAAGCTGGCCAAGAAAATCACGGTCATCATTTATGGGTCAGAGTACTGGAAGAAGGTGTTCAACCTGGATGTGCTGGTGGACACGGGGGCGATTTCGCCGGCAGACATTGATCTGTTCCAGTTTGCCGACACGCCGGAGCAGGCGTTTGAGTTGTTGCGGAAGGGGCTGACGGAGAACTACCTGGCGGCAGAGCTGGCGGCGGCGCAAGGCGCGCATGCGGGCAATGGGCAGACGGCCAACGGCGAGGACCTGATGGCGGGTTGGACAGTGGAGGATTTTCTAAGCCCGGAGATGGCCAAGACCAGCATGTAGATCGGCAAATGATTCCTTTTCAGGCGCTACTTTAACTCCTTTGCCCAGGCGGGTTCATCAGAGTCGTCGTCCGTGTCATTTCCGTTTTCATCTGTGGGGTGATCCCAACTGGCCAGTGTCTTGCCTGACGCTATCTCTATCAACACGGATTCGCCAGACCATCCTCCATGCAAAGGGCTGTTGCGAAATGCGAGCTGCCCACCGTTCTTCAAGAAAACCCAACTCCAAATCGCCATGGACGGATTGACTCGGCGGATGACTTTTCCGGATCGCCAGACAATCAATTCAAGTGGGACGGGGTAGGATACGCAGCAGGTCGAACTGTAGACGAGCCAGCCTACTGTCTTTCCATCAGGAGCTACCTGAAGCTTCTCCGCTTCTTCCTGCTCCTTCTCGCGGGGGACCGCCCGGTCGCGACCATCAGAGGTCACAATGTGAACTGTTTTCTTGTTGTCCACATAGGTCTTTGTGACAGTGGGGCCGGTTGCTGCCAGTGCGCTCGCACACATGGGTGCGAGAAAGAAGATGACGAGCAATCTTCGCATGGCAGAATCATAACGCTCTGCCGGGGAGACGAACCCTTAACTGGCGCTGCGGTTCGCCTGGACGTATTCCCGCAGAACGGTATTCATGCGGCTCGGTCAAGCTGCGAACTGGAGGTGCGGCGCAATTGCGTGAACTTCGGTGCGCGCAATGAGGAGCTTCGCCGCGGCCCTTCGGGACGCGCAAGTGGACTGGTGCGGCTTCCCCCGGAATCCGCTTCGCTCCATCCGGGGCTACTTTCGTTCTCTCCCTCCGGGAGGAAGTGCAGAAGTCGGCTGGATCAGGCGAAGGGATGCGAAAGCAGTGGTGTCAAAACGGTTCATCGATACGATCGTGTTTGCATGCAATTGCCCTGACTGGCGGCACAACGGCGCGAGTCTCATTGGAAGCCGACGAATTAAAATAGATGGATGCAGGGGCTGAAGCCCTCGCTCCTTTTGGGTTGGTTACGGCCCGGCTGAAGCCGTGCCCTTGTTACAGAACAACGTCGCAGGGGGGGGGGTGCAGCCTGAAATCTCAGGGTATTTTGGGGTTTTCGCCTTAACTTAGTTGGTACATTCCTTAATTGAAGGGTAATTCGCCTTATATTAACCATCCTTTTACGGCAGGGCATCGAGACTGGAACCAGTAATCCGCGGGGCATCGCTAACACCACGATCGCGGATGAAGGAGCAGCCATGCCCAGTGCGACCATCTCCTATCTCTGGCGCGATGCCAAGGCGGCCAGCGCTTTCAGGACGGGCGTTTCTCTGCACAGCCACACCAACCAGTCGCAGGAGACGCTGGATTTTGTGGCCAGCTTCGGCAACCAGTTTCCGGTGGTTCGTCCGCTGCTGGCGCGTTTGGAGCGGCGCGCGGAGGAGATCCACGGCATCCGCATTGACTATGCGCGCAGTTACTGGACGCCGCCGATGACGCCCAAGCTCGCCTTCGACCTGGAGAGCCGCCAGATTCAAAAGCTTGGCCTCGAATCGATGGTGTCGCTCTCAGACCACGACAACATCAAGGCGCCGATGCTTCTGCGCACAGTACCGAGCGCACGGCAGATTCCTGTTTCAGTGGAGTGGAGCGCGCCATACGGCGGGGTGCAGTCGTTTCACCTGGGGGTGCATAACCTGCCGAGCGGGCGCGCTCAGGCGTGGATGGCCGAGCTGAGCGAGTTTACCGCGCACCCAAACGATGCGCGGCTGACAGAGATTTTGAAGCAGCTGCACAGCGAGCCCAATGTGCTGGTGGTCTTCAACCATCCGATGTGGGACCTGTACATGGTGGGCAAGGAGAAACACCAGTTCCTGGTGAACGAGTTCCTGCAGAAGAACGGTGCGTTTCTGCACGCGCTGGAGTTGAACGGCTTGCGCAACTGGGACGAAAACCGCGAGGTGCGGCGGCTGGCGGAGAAGTGGAACATGGTGTTGATCTCCGGCGGCGATCGTCACGGCGTGGAACCGAACGCGAACATCAACCTGACCAACGCGACGAGTTTTACCGAGTTTGTGCACGAAATCCGGCGGCAGCGCAAAAGCAGCGTGCTGTTTATGCCGCAGTATGCCGAGCCGTGGAAGCACCGGCTGCTGCGGTCGACGATCGATGCGATCCGGAACTATCCTGAGTTTCCGCAGGGCTCGCGGAACTGGGATGAGCGGGCTTATCATCCCGGTACAGACGGTGTGGTTCGGCCACTTGCCGAGCTATGGCCGAACGGGTCAGCGCCGATGGCGTTGCGGGGCGTGATCGCGCTGGTGCAGTTGATGGGCCGGGGACCGGTGGCCGGTGGATTGCGCATGGCGTGGAGCGAATCGCACGAGTTGCGGTTGGCACTCGGCGAGAATGACGGTTGACGGGAAGGTGCTGGGTGCCCCCGGTCCGTCGCATTTGGGGACCGGGGAAGAATTCCCTGTCCAGCCTGAAATCACTCGAATGAATCGTGATCTGATCGATCAATGACGGCCTCTCCCCCGCGCGTGGTTTATTTTCCGGACTCGTATCACGAAGTGAACGGCGTGGCGCACACGAGTCGTCACTTTGAGGCGTTTGCGCGGCGGCGCGATCTGCCGTTCCTGTGCGTGCGCGCCGGAGACCGCGCGCCGGCGGTCACCGAAGACGGCAATCTGTGGACGCTGGAACTGCCGCGCGGCTTTCTCTCCTTTGCACTCGAAAAAGACCTTCGCTTCGACCCGGCGTTTCTGCGTCACATTCCGCTGATTGAGGGAGTGCTGGAGCGCTTCAAGCCGGACCTGATTCACATTACCGGGCCGAGCGAGGTGGGGATGCTGGGCGCTGGACTGGCGCATCACCTGGGTTTGCCCTTGGCCGCAAGCTGGCACACGAATGTGCACGAGTACCTGGCGCGGCGCTCGAACTGGTTTTTGCGGATGCTTCCACGGCGCCACTCGGCCAGCACGGGGCGCAAGATTGAAGACATGACGATGGCCGTGGCGGCGCGTTTCTACCGATGTGCGCAGGTGCTGTTCGCACCCAACCCGCAACTTTGCGCACAACTGGAGCAGAGGACGGGTCGGCCCTGCCACCTGATGCCGCGCGGCGTGGATGCGGAGCTCTTCAGCCCGGCGAAACGGCGGCGCGGCGATGCGGACAGGTCAGGTGGGGCGGACGGGCAGACCGTGCTGGGGTTTGTGGGGCGGCTGTCGATCGAGAAGAACGTTGGCCTGCTGGTGACTGTGCAGAAGGAACTGATGAAGATGGGGCTCGAGAATTTCCGCTTCAGGATCGTGGGCCACGGGGGCGATGAGGATTGGCTGCGGGAGCAACTGCCGCATGCGGAGTTCACCGGCGTGCTGCGGGGCGAGGAACTGGCTTCCGCCTACGCCGGGATGGACGTTTTCGTTTTCCCGTCGCATACCGATACCTTCGGCAATGTGGTGCTGGAGGCGCTAGCGAGTGGCGTTCCGGCGATTGTGACTCCCGACGGGGGGCCGTGCACGATTGTGCGCGACGGCCAGACGGGGCGGATTGTGCCGGACGAGGGGTTTGCCGCGGCGGTGGCCGGGGTGCTGGCCGATCCGGCGAAACATGCTGAGATGCGCTTGGCGGCGCGGGCGTATGCGCTGACAGCGAGTTGGGACAGCGTGTTTGAAGGCGTGTACCGGGGCTATGAGCCGATTTTGGCGGGCCGAGCGGCCGTCTGCGAGCGTGCCTAGGGGACGCGCAGCCCGTTGCCAAGGTCGAGCGCAAATGGCGTCTCCTTATCGGTGAGCAGGTCCCAGCCGCGGCCCCTCAGCACTCCGCGCTCAACTGCCGTTACAGTTACACCTTCGTCGGAGAGCTTCCCTGATTCCCATGCCTGCCCGCCCGGGCCCCAGGCGAGGATGGAGCGATGGCCGATGAACAGGAGCAGGTTGTCGGCCGTGGCGGCGTGCACTTGAAGCACAGGGCGATAGGCGATCATGGTGAAATCCTCAGGCGCCGTGGTGTCGAGGATGTAGGCGTAGCCGCCGGAGACAGCGCAGAGTTCAAGAGGATTGGGTGCGGACCAGAGGCCGGTGGGCACGGCCGGATCGTTGAAGCCCAGCGCGCACGTCGCCAGAAACGGTTGCGCGTTCTTGCCTGCGGGGCGAACAAGCACTTCCAGTGCGCCGCGTTCCACTTCATCAGCGCTGGCTGGATAAACGAAATGGCGCGTGGGCAGGATGGCGGGCCGCGCAGGGAGGATCTCCGCCTGCCACGCATGCGGAAAGGCGAAATCGACGGTCGGCATGCGGGCGTTCACCGGATCACTCCTGACAATCATCCGAGATGGGCATCCACGACGGGCACTCCGGACAATTACTCCTGTGGCGTGTACTCGAGGATCCAGCACTCCTGCTCGAAGGTGTCGGGCACGAGGCATCCACGCGCAGCCCGCACGGCCTCCAAGGCATCGCCGGGCTTCCAGCCGATCTCAATGAGCGTGCAGGCGGTGGTAATGGTGGCGCGGCCAATGCTGCCCCGGCAATGAACGCCCACATTTTCGCCCTTGGTCACGCGATCGGCAATACCCAGAACGAAGTTTTGAAAGTCCTTGCGATTGCGCGGAACATGGGCGTCGCGGATGGGGTAAGAAAGATAGCGCAAGCCGATGTACTCGGCCATTTGTCCTTCCAGGCCAAGGCCAAGCATTTCTGCTTCGTCTTTTTCAAGCAGGGAGACCATGGTCTGGATGCCGCCCGCCTTTAGTTCATTGAGGGCTTCAAGCAGATAGGCATCGCCGCGCGGACAAGGCACGACGGCAAGGGGGGCGTGTGGTTCGCTTCCAATCCAAAAAATGCTCACTCGATTCAGACTCCTACAAAGCGTTCAATGCGCTCACGAACATTGGGGATGGGGAGGCTGAGGGAGGCGCCGTCTTCAATGAGTTGTACCAGATTGCTGATGCCGGGGACGGTGCGTGAGCCTGTGATTGCGATTGTAACCGGGGCGAGCAGCGCGTTTCCATGTGCGCCTGTGACTTTTCTAATTTCTTCGATCCAGGTGTTGAAAACTTCCGCGGTGACAGGTCCGACGTGGACGCGGACGCGGTTGGCCAGTTCCGTCAGCACGACGCGGGCTGAGTCGGCGGCCAGCAGGGCGGCATTTTCAGGTCGGGCGCGCGCGGCCTCCACGTCGAAACCGAAGAGGAAGGCCGCGGTGGAGGAAAGCTGCGCGAGTTGATCGGCACGGGGCGCGAAATTGTGGAGGACCTGCCGGAACCAGGCTTTGAGGGGCGCTTCGGCTGTGGCGATGGGCGGTAGCTGGGAGTCGAACAAGCTCCAGGCATGGGCGAACTGGTCACCCGATATGTCAAAAGGGGACAAGGGGATGGGCGACGATGGGGAGCGGGCGCGGGTTTGGCTGCCGGCCTTCACAATTCAGATGATAGCCGGGTTGCGGGTTGGCGTGGTTTTTTTGGATGAATGCGCGGCACTCAGGAGAAGTGTTCCCAACCTTGCGGCTGGAGCGGCTGGCTGCCTTCAGCGGTACACAGCGTAACGGCAGGACGGGATTTGTTCCGGCGAAGAATGCGGCCGATGCAGGTGACGGGAACTCCGGCAATGGACCGGGGGACATGTGTGCCGGGCGCGGCGGTAAAGAGGAGTTCGTAATCTTCGCCGCCATCGAGGGCCTGGGCTAGGGTGGCGTTGGGATGGATCGGGAGCCGGGCGGCATCGAGCTCGGCGGAGACGCCAGATTCCTGACAGAGATGGGCGAGATCGGTCGAGAGGCCGTCGCTGAGATCGATGGCGGCGGTGGCAAGGCGGCGTCGCTGGAGAAAGAGTCCCTGGGCGAGGCGCGGCTCGGGGTAAAGATGCGGGGCCAGGGAATCGAGCAGGCGCTTGGGGATGCGGAGCGGCTCAGGATTGGCGGCGAGCTTGGCGAGGGCTGCCGCGGCGCCTCCCAGGCTGCCGGTGACGTAGAGCAAGTGTCCGGGCCGTGCGCCGGACCGGAGAAGAGCGCGGCCGCAAGGAACCGCGCCCACCAGCACAATGTCAGCCACGGCGACGGGCGACTCGGCCAGATCGCCGCCGGCAAGCGGAGTTCTTGAGGGCTCGGCGAGGGAAAGGAGTCCATCGTAGAAGCGCGAGATCCAGGTTTTGCCTTTTGCCGACGCGGAGACGTCTCCGGTGAGCTCGCGGGGCAGGCCGAGAGAAAGAAATGCGGCCAAGGGGCGCGCGCCCATGGCGGCAAGGTCACTGAGCCCGCGGGCAAGGGCGCGATGGCCTATGGATTCAGGCGGATGCCAATCGAGACGGAAGTGGCGGCCGGCGATGGAGAGGTCGGTGGTGACAGCCATTTCCTCGCCGGGGCGCAGGCGGAGCAGGGCGCAGTCGTCGCCGATGCCGAGGCGGAGGCCGGGTGCCTTCGCGGTGGCCCTGGCGCGAACTTGGCTAAGGATAGCCAGCTCGCCCGGCTCGGTTGCGCGGGCTCGTCGAGTGGGGTTGGCAGGGCCTGGTTTCGACGGCATGCATTGAGCATAGGGCACAGAGGGCGTCCGGCGGGAGTGTCCGATTCTGGGACATGCCTTTAAAGTGGTGCAAATTGATGCCGATTTTGAATAGAGCGTGCCATAGGCTGAAAAAGCGATTGATTTAACTGGAGTTGGCTGGGAAGCGGGTAGGTTCCTGGAGTCCCGGAAAGAGGGCGGTTGGGTGCCTTAATGAGCCAAACCGCCGCACGGCATAACCAAAGTTTGACCTTTTGGGGGACAGTCCATTGACCCGGCCAAGGGCGGTTTGTTAACCTTTTAAGACATTCACGTTACTGTCCCCCAAACGGGATGTGCATGCTTTTGAGAGACCGGAAGGTTCCGGTTTCTTGCGCCATTTTGGCTAGCGGCGAATTGCGGTCCTGCGGGTCGCAGGGATGAAGGGCGAATATGCTACGCAAGCGCTATTACATTCTTTTTGTTGCCAGGGATGAGGACGGCCGGATTCGAAAGATTCCGCTGCCTATCCACTATGCGTATGGATTTGTTGCCGCGGCCCTGATCGGTGCGTTCACGATTGTGGGACTTGCCGGCTCGTATACGCGGATGCTGCTGAAGACAGAAAGCTTTAACCAGATGCGCGCGGAGCAGGACAACCTGCGCAAGAGTTACAAGCAAATGGCGCAGATTGCGCACGACCGCGATGTGCAGGTGGCTTCGCTGGGCGCGCTGGCCAATGAAGTGACGGCTCTTTACGGACTGCGGCAGAGCAAGCTGAGCGCAGCCAAGCGAGAGGCCGCAGCGAGCGCGGCAGCGCCCACACCAGCCGGCCTGGCGCAGACCGACCATCCCAGTCAGCAGCAAATCGCCGGATCGATCGACCAATTTAATACGTTGCGCGACGCAGCGCTGTCAGGACGGATTTCGCGTGCGCTTGAAAGCGGACTTTCGCCCGACTTTACGGGCGATTGGACGGCGCTCGCCGATGCGCCCTCCATGTGGCCGCTCGAGGGCCGCGTAGCCTCAAGCTTCGGCGAGCGCGAAGACCCGATCAACGGTGAAGGCGCATTCCACTCGGGCCTCGACATTGATGCGCCGTACGGCACGCCCGTGCGCGCCGCAGCGGACGGCAATGTTTCCGATGCAGCCATGGGCGCGGGGTATGGACGCGAAGTTGTTCTGAATCACGGGCACGACGTGATGACGATTTACGGGCATCTTTCCGCAACGGCGGTGGTTCCGGGCCAGCATGTGAGCCGAGGACAGGTGATCGGCTATGTAGGCGAGTCGGGCCGCGCAACCGGGCCGCATCTTCACTATGAAGTCCGGGTGCACAATGTGCCGGTGAATCCGCACAAGTATTTGCGCACGACCTACGGCGAAGTAGCCCAGTTGGACTCCGACACCACGGCCACGTCAGGGAACTAACGCGAGATTGATTGAAGCAACGAGCGGCTCCCGCAGGCGGGACCCGCTTTTGTTTTGAGCTGCTGGTTGAGGGCGATCGGCCTGCGCGGGCGATGATGGTGGCTATTTTGTGCTGGTGGCGCAGCCGTCGAGCGTGAAGTTGAATTTGCCGGTGCCGATCACTTCCATATTCAACTTGTCGGGGATGGGAAATCCGTTGATTTCCTGGTAGTCAATGTCGACATTCATGTCCTGTGCCTGGCCGGGCGGTGTACCGGCAGGCACAACGTGCGCCCTGAAGCTGGATACCAGCAGTCCGTTCGGCGTGGGTTTATAGGAGGGAGCGAACTTGATGGAGATGCCGCTCATGTTCACGTTGAACTGCTCGAGGATGAGGTCGCTCGAGAAGACCTCAGTGAGTTCCGTGTCGCCCTGCCTGGCATGAATGGTGTGCATGGTGGGTGTGTGGGTAATGTCGAGGCCGTCCGCGGAGTCGGGCACGATCGAGCTTTCAATGAACGGCGTCCAGAATTGCAGAAAGCCCTCGAGCATCTGCTCGACGGTCCGGTGCAGGCCATCGAGCGTGTCGATGGAATGTTGATCGGCGGGATTGTTCTGGTTCGTGTCGGTCCAGTCGATGGTGGAAGCACCCCTCATGTGGGCGTGAATGGCCACTTTGACGGATTTAAGCAAGATCATGCGCGGATCGTCGGCGGGCAGAGGGTCACCATGGGTGGCGCTGGTGATGAGCGCCTGCCAATCAGGATGCGCTTCGCAATCGAATCCGGTGAGCCCGGCTTTTGAGGAGGAGTAGTAGAGCTTCGAAGTTCTGGCGAGCCACGCATTGTCAGGATTCGATTTGGATGCGGGCGGTTCTGCGAGCTGATGGTCTGAAGGCGGCGGGGCTGGTGAAGCCGCAGGGGTCGAAGGCGCTTGCGCGAGGCTCGACGTTTGGGCAGGCAGGGAGAGCGCGGCAAGGCTGAGGGCGGCGAGGATGAGAATGCGCGGCGCCGATGGCCGGAAGGGGAGTCGATTCATTCATCACCCGCTTTCATCAATCTTTGAGTTATTTTGGTTCTTTTCCTGGCGTTCCGCAAGGCGCATGCGCGCGGGGCGCGTGGTATGGTTGGCTCGGATCACGTTTTGGCTTCAGGACTCACAGGAGGATTCATGATGCAACTTTCATTCCGCAGGCTAGCTTTCTTGTTTACCCGGAACGTTGCCTTGTTCTTGTTCACGTTTGCGCTTTGCACGTTGACGTTGGCCGCGCAGGACAGAAGCACGGAACTGCAGACAGCTTTTGCGCGCGCGCGCCATCTGCAGCATGGCATTAACGCGTCAGAGTGGTTTGCGCAGTCGGCCGACTACTCCGCGGCGCGCACAAACAGATACACGGATGAGAAGGACATAACGCTCATGGCGCAGCTCGGTTTTGACAACGTGCGGCTGAGCATCGATCCCGTTCCGCTGGAGCAGTATCCGCGCGGGGCGGATGGATTGAATGCCGATTTTGTGAGCCGGCTTGACCACGCCGTGGATGCAATGCTGGCCAACGGGCTTGCGGTCGAAATCGATATGCATCCTGGCGACAGCTACAAGCAGCAGCTACGCACCAGCGACTACCAGGTGGACGAGTTGGCGGCGCTGTGGCGCAAACTGGCCGCGCACTATGCCAATCGCGATCCGAATCTCGTCTTCTTTGAGATTTTGAACGAGCCGGAGGTGAGCGACGGTTACCGCTGGGCCGGCATCCAGGAGCAGCTGGCGGCGGCGATCCGCCAGGCAGCGCCGCGCAACACGATTATTGCCACGGGGCCGAACTACTCCGACATCCAGGATTTGCTCACGCTGCATCCGCTGGCCGACGGCAACGTGATCTACAACTTTCACTTTTACGATCCGCACGAGTTCACGCACCAGGGCGCGAGCTGGGGGCTGTCGTGGTGGATCTCGACGCATGGAATTCCCTATCCGCCGACCGACGCTGGAATGCAGGCGCTGCTTGCGGAGGTTCCGGATGCGGCGAACCGGTATGCGCTGGAGAGTTACTGGCTGGATGGCTGGAATGCGCGACGCATCCGCATGATGGTGGATGCGGCGGCGGCGTGGGGCAAGGAGAATCGCGTGCCGCTGATTTCGAACGAGTTTGGCGCCTACCGCGGATTTTCCGATCCGGTATCGCGCGCCAATTGGATCCACGATGTGCGCACGGCGTTTGAGGCTGATGGAATCGGCTGGACGATGTGGGATTATCGCGGCGGTTTCGGCGTGGTGACAAAGCAAGACGGTCAGCCGGCGCAGGTGGATGGCTCCGTTGTGGGTGCGTTGGGATTGAAGGCGCGCTAGACGGCAGTCGTCATCGCCGTGCGCATTGCAGGACGACCCGCGCGAGGGGTTCGTGAAGAATTAACGGATCGGTGTCGCGTTGCTCAGGTCGAGCCTGAGCGTGTTGGTCCCGGAGTGAAGAGTGACAGGCTGACCCCACGCGTAGGGCTGGTTGTTGCAGCGCGTTGAAACCATCAGGTAGTAGGTTCCCGGCAGCACGCCGGGCAATGTGGCGCTGCCATTGGCGTCGGCGCGGATGGCGGAAGCCGCCTGGGCCTGAATGGCGGCAGAGATTTTTTGGCAGTCGGGCGTGTGGGTGCCGCAGGCCTGGCCGGCATACATATATGGCGAGACTCCGGGTGGCACGGAGACGCCGCCGGCAGCAAGCGAATCAGCGTAGGTCTGGCGCAGCAGGATGTAGGGATGACCGGCGAGGGCATTGGGCGTGCCCGGCTGCGCGGCAAGTCCTGAAACGATGGAGAGGACGGCGTTGCCAAGTGGCGCCTGCGGAGTGGCGAGGCCGGTGCCGGTCGCGCCTGCAGCAGCAGAGCCGCCCAATGCGGCAGCGGCTACCATGCCGGGCGCGGAGCCTCCGGTCATGGGGATTTGCGCGCTCGGCACAAGGGAGCCGAGATTGCAGACAAGCTCCATGGGCGCGAAGGTGAAGTCGTCGTTGTCGTCCTGGCCGATCACGATGCGGCCATGCACCTGGTAAGCCGCGGAGCTGCCTGGGTCGAGCGATCCGTCTGGCCGAATGGCCAGCGAGAGCGGGTGGTCAGCGGCGTCGATCTTGATGATGGGTGAGCCCTCATCAGAAACGGTGTAGGGATAAGCGCGGGCAGCATCGGGGCCGCAGCCCAGGATCACCGATTCGGGATAGAACTCCAGACTGAAGCCTGTAGCAGCCGCGTAAATGCCCTCCATGCGGATGCCGGCAGGCGTAGGCGCGCCAGTGTCGCCACCGAACGCGGTCTTCAGCAGATTGGTCTGCATGGTTTGGATGCCGACTCCTGCGCCTTTTGACGAGAGATTGATGGCCGGGCAGGTGACGCGTTTGGGCGCAAATCTGGTGTAGCCGGCGTTGGCGTTCCCGGCGATTTGATTCTTGTTCGCATCGTAGAGGTTGCCGGCCGAGTCCTTGTAGGCTGCTCCCGTGCCCTGGGCTCCGCCAACGTAGCCGGCGGCGATGACGCCGTCAATGGTGACGGGGCCAGGCGGTCCAGTAATGCTATCGCCGTGAATGTTGAGCACCAAAGGTCTGGGTGTAGTGGCAATCGTGAGCACGGCGTGTCCGGTTTTGAAGCTCACGGAGTAGGTTTCCTGGTTGGGCGACAGGCCCGTGCAATTCACCAGCACGCCACCGTCAACAAAGTCGAGCCGCCATCCCCCCGCGCCCTGAAACACCCCGGCCATGTTCGGCACGGACGGAGGCGCTTTCTTTTGGCTGTCACCCGAACCCAGCACCGACGAGATCATGCCCGTGAATGCGCCCAGCAACTGGTTGCCGGTGCAGCTCGAAGCCAATCGGCCGGAGGAAACGCAACGGCGCATCTCGCGTTCTTCAGCATTTTTGGGCGGCGCAGGCGTGGCGTAGTCCGCGGCAGGCTGATTTTGCGCGGTGGGCCGTGCTGCCTGCTGCGCCATTTGCGGATTCGCCTTCAGCGTGTTCTGTTGCAGAATCTCCTGCTGCTTCTTCTGGAAGGCGTCCGCTTTGGCAAGCTCCTGCGCCGTGGGCTGGGTGCAGGTGGGCAGCAGCTTTTTAAGCGCGCCGCGGGTTTCAGAGGTGTAGGCCATGAAGCCGTTATGCTGGGGGCGGTCAGGATGGGCGACCTGGCAGGTGGATGCGTCAGAGGTGTCGCGGATGTTGCAGCTCTCAACGTATTCGCGCTCGCCGTTGCAGATGTACGTGACGTTGAGCTTGATGTCCTGGGCACGGGCGACGGCGCTGGCCAGGAAAAGGCAGAAGCCGGCGGTACACACAAGATAGGCAAAGCGATTGGAGCAGGACGGCTGCATGGGACCTCCTTTTGACTCGATCGAAGGGAAGTGCAAACGGCAAAAGAGCTTCCGGCAGTTTGGAGCACCAGTTCTGAAATTGCACCGCGAACTCAGCCGGGCTCCCGCGCTTTTGGGTCCCTTCCGGCTGCTGGGGAAACGGGGCGCTCGTTTGAAGTCGCCCGGCAAAGACCATTCAAGCAAAGAATTCATTGAAGGGCGTGCCGGTTTCAAGGTATCGTTACGTAGCTTGAGAGGTCAATCTTCCCAACTCTCCTAATTCCCTCTGGAGAGCGGCCCAAACAAGACTTGATTCAAACCTGTGCGGCTGCCCACCAGCCGGTGCGCAGTTGCCAGCCAGAATGTTGGTCGACTGTAAAGGACGAGCAAGCGCGGCCGAAAGCGAGTTGCGCGAGAAATGGAGATTCCCCATGCGCAATGTAGTTGCAATCGCAGTAATTCTTGGATTGTTCGCCGTGGTGCCGGCGCTGGCCGTAACGTGTCCGGGGACGGTGGTGTTTCACGATGACTTCACTACGCTGAACCCGACGCTCAACGCGGAGACGACGGAGGGCAGCAAGGTGACCGTGCAGGGAGGCAAGGCCGAGATCACCTTTCTGAAGGCGCCGATGGGGCGCGCGATGGAGTACCAGGGGACCCAATATGGCGATGGAAATGTGTGTCTGACGGTAAGCCCGCTGGCGAGCGACAAGGCGGAAGACCAGACCGCAGGGATCATTTTCTGGGCGTCAGACCTGAACAACTTCTACGTCTTCGAGGTTCAGGTGAACGGTGCATTTTGCGTTTCCGAGCTCTCGCTGAACGGAACCTGGACGTTCGCCGTGCCGTGGCAAGCCAGCGCGGCAACAAAAATGGGAGTGGGCGTAGCGAATACGCTGCGCGTTCAGACTGCGGGAAACACGGCAACGCTTTTCATCAACGATCAACAGGTGGGAACGTTCACGGGTACTCCTCCTGCTGCGACAAGTCAGGTGGGCTTCTTTACCGGGAGCTCATCCAAGACCGCGGATACGTGGGATGTCTCGGATTTGACCGTGACCAAGCCTTGACAGAAAACCGGTTCAATCCCGGTGCCAGCAAGCGAGAGGAGAGGGGAGTGACGATGCGAATGAGAAGGGCAACAGTACTGATGGCAGGGCTGGTGTCGGCATTGCCGGCAATGGCCGCAACCTGTCCTGGAACGGTCGTGTTTCAGGATGCTTACACGACGCCGAACCCGGCCCTCAATGTCGCTCCCGCACCAGAGAGCACGGTGACCGTTAAAGACGGCAAGGCTGAAGTGGTCTTTCTGAAGCAGGGAATGGCGCGCATGGGTGAGTATCGCGGCGCCCCGTACGGAGACGTGAACGTTTGTCTCACGTTTGCGACGCCATCGACGGACAAGGCTGAAGACCAGACCGCGGGGATTGTTTTCTGGGCGACCGACGACAACAACTTCTACATCCTTGAAATTACGGTAAACGGCCAGGTCGCGGTGGGCCAGCAGGTAAATGGGGGCGCTTATACGCACCCAGTTCCATGGGCGGTGAATGCCGCCGTAGCGACAGGGACGGGAGCGAGCAACACGCTTCGCGTGCAGACCCGGGGCAATGTGGCTACAGTGTTCGTCAACGATCAGCAGGTGGGCACAGCGACCGGAACTCCGCCGCCGGGAGGCGGCCTCGTGGGATTCTATGCGTCGTCGTCCGTCACCAGCTTGTCCACCTGGGACGTTTCAGGACTTACCGTGGCAACGCCGTAAGGGGGAAAGTTTCAGATTCGAGAGCTTGACGCCGAGGTAGCAGGAAAGGGAACTGAAAAGTGCGGAGTGCAACGGCAACAGCATTGGCGATGGCAATCTTCGGAGTGCTACCGGCGATGGCGACCACCTGTCCGGGAATTGTCGCATTCCAGGACGCATTCGCTGCGCCCAATGCCGCATACAGGAGCGTGAAGCCCGTGGACTTTTCGCTGACAATCAGCGGCGGCAAGGCCGAGGCAAACTTTCAGAAGCCAGGCATCAGCATTCCCATGCAATACATGGCCGCGCAGTTTGGCGACGTGAGCGTGTGCGCAACGGTGAGCGCGCCGGCTACGGACAAAGCGGAAGACCAGGCTGCGGGGGTGATTTTCTGGGCTGTGAGCAGCACCAATTACTACTGCTTTGAGGTTTCGGTGAACGGCCAGTTCATTGTTGCGCACCAGAATGCGCCCGGTGACTGGGATGTTCCGCTGCCCTGGGAGCCGAGCGACGCGATTCAAAAGGGAGTAGGCGTGACGAATGTGCTGCGCGCGCAAACGGTGGGCGGCGTGGCCACGTTTTTCATCAACGGCCAGCAGGTGGGGACCTTTACCGATACGCC
>Ga0182012_10001899_pt1 | contig 22770 bp, 15 predicted proteins | sample 612S2SmetaG_FD_120486 | JGI IMG/M metagenome (GOLD analysis project Ga0182012, IMG submission 120486) | Permafrost microbial communities from Stordalen Mire, Sweden - 612S2S metaG | ecosystem: Environmental > Terrestrial > Soil > Wetlands > Permafrost | place: Sweden: Stordalen | collected... | reverse complement strand
GATGATTCCAAGCTGCCTGTGCGGCTGGCTGCGGCTGCCGCCTATATCGACTGCTTGGGCAGCAGTGCAAAAACCGGAACTCCGCATCGATAACACGGCCACCAGTCAATGGGCAATCGACGACTAAATTGCCTCGATCAATGGCTCAGGAATGGCGGGAGTACTTCAGGTATCGTAACGCTGGACTCCACCTGCAGAACGACTTCAAGAGGCATTCCGGCTCAACGGCCAAGATGTTTGTCAAAGAATGCGGTGATTTCTCCAAATGCCTCCTTGGTCTCCGGCACGCGATCGTCGAACTGATATTGGGCGTGCGATTCGCCTTCAAAGACTTCGAGTTGAGCTTCGACGCCGGCCTCACGCAGCTTGCGGTGAACGCGCACGGTGTTGCTGAGCAGCAGATCGCGTGTGCCGGTGGTCAGGATGGCCGGAGGAAAGCCGTGCATATCCCCGTAGACGGGGGAGAGCAGCGGATCGCTGAGAGGGGCGCCGTGCGCATACACAACGGTCGCCGCGTCGCAGAAGCCGTCGCGGGATACCAATACGTTATCGACCATTTCGTTGGTATAGAACGTGTCTCCGGTCTTGGTAACATCCGCCATCGGGGTGCCGGGCGCGATGGCTCCCGGCAATGGAATCGATAGTTGCTTGGCGCGCAGCATCATCTCCAGCACCAGAGCTCCGCCGGCGGAGGTGCCGAAAACCGCGATATTCTTCGGGTCGGTGGTCTTGAGCGCCGCCTTGTATACGGTCATGGCATCGTCGAGCGCGCCAGGAAAGTAGGCCTCAGGGGGCATGCGGTAATCGACAGACACCACCTTGAAGTGTCCCAGCCCCGCCATCATGATTGCCTCGGCTGTTCCCGACTCACCGGGATAGAGCACATAACAGCCTCCGTGGACATGAATTAGGAGTTTGTCGCGGTGTTCGGGCGGAATCACATCGGGCGTCACGATATAAACTCTCACGCCGTCCATCGTCTCGGGCCGCACCGAGACGTGAAGCCGTTGTCGCATCGCCGGCAGGGCCTGCACGGTCTGAGCAGCTTGCGCATTGGCGGCCGTTCTCCATTCTTCTCCGCTCTTCCACAATTGATTCCAGATGGGATTGCGCGGCGCCCCGATAATGGTTTGCATTGCGGGGCTGACGTCAGCTGGCACGGGCAGGGTCTTGGCCGGCACCTGCAAAGGCAGATGCGCCGAATCGTTGCTCTGCGCCGCGCCATAGGTTACAGCGTGAGCGGTCAAGACCACCAGAAAGATCTTGGGCAGGTTCATCCATCTTCTCCTTCGCCTGAATTGATTCGATGGCCTCCTCGACGGGTTGAGTTTAGAACCTGAAGTTTGCTTTCAGTTGCAGGATGCGGGCGGAGGCGTTGCCGCCGAGGGCTGAACCGAAAACGCTTGTGGGTGCGCTGGCCGTTGCGGTAATCACACCAAAGCCGGGGCCGTCGGAGAAGTTGGTGTCCGGATTCAGGAAATTCGGATGGTTGAGGATGTTGTATGCCTCAACTCCAATCTGAAAGAGGCCGGATTCCATTCCGGGAACCTTGAAGCCCTTCAACATCGTAAAGTCGGTGTTGAAGTAGCCGGGACCGGTGAACTGGTTCCTCGACTGGCCAATAAATCCGGTTGGATTCGCGAAGTCGGAGCTGTTCGTGGTAGCTGTGCTTCCGAAGCAGGAGGTAGTAGGAGACGCCTTATTGATTCCGCAGTGACGCGGGACCGAAGGGTTCATCACCGCTGCCAGGACCTCGCCGCCGTAGTTCGGTTCAAGGGACGCACTGACATCTCCGTCGGTGACGCTGAAGGGAAAACCAGTGTGCCAGAAGGCTGTGCCGCCCAGGGTCCACTTATCGGTGAGCACGCGCGGGCCACCGAAGTAGGGAACAGTGATCAAATAATCTCCATTGAGGCTATGGCGAAGGTCGTAATCCGCATTGCCGTAGTTCTGGAGCGCGAGATTGAACGGATCGATTGTGGTGGGGTTGGCATAACCGGCACTGTCGTATCCGAAGGGCAGGAAGCCGCCATTCGAGATTTCGTCGAGGGCGTGGCTGTAGGTGTAGTTGAATTGCAGAGTGACATACCTCGACTGGTGTTTGATGGAAGCGACCAGGCCGTTGTAATTCGAATTGGCTGCGCTCTTGATCTCAGTCACTTCAGCGAAAGCTGGGAGTGCGGGCGTTGTTGGAGCGCCACCAAAGCCGTAGACATTGACTCCGGTGTCGAGCCAGGGCTCATGGTATCCGTGGTTGCCCACATATCCAATCTGGAAGCTGGTGTGCTTGCCTACCTGTTGTTGAAGTTGAAGGCTGTACTCCTCGTAGGTGGGGTTTTTGATATTGGGGTCGACGTTAGCGATATTGGGCTGCGAGAAGTACGGATCGGCGACATAGATCGTGTCATAGCTGCCACCGGCGGCATATGCGGCCTGGAAGGCCTTGTTGCTGCTGACAAGTGTGCTGGATACACTGCCCGGCACAGTTGGAGCGGCATAGCCGGTGGCGGTAAACATCGCACTGAAGGGAGGATTTGAGAGCAGGTAGTCGGCAACGTCTGCCGGAAAGATGTCTGTGAACATACCGAATCCGCCGCGAATCACGGTATTGGGATGGTTGGCGGGCGAGAAAGTGAACCCTATGCGCGGATCGACTGCGGCCGCCTGAAGGCCATTGAAGGCCTGGTGCAGTCCGGAGGCGATCACGCTGTTGTAAGGTGTGGTGAGGCCGGCGGCGACACCGTTATAGCTGGTGTTGAAGCGCGCGAAGCAGTTAGTCTGGCACACCGCGTTCGAGTTATGTTCGACGCGAATGCCGGCGGTGACCTGGAAGTTAGGCGAGAGCTTCCACTCATCCTGTGCGTAAAAGCCAAGATTGTAAACGGCGATGGGAGCCGAAGGCCGCTGGGGAAAGGCCTGTGTGGCTTGCAGGATAAGGCCGTTACCGAAGTAGTCGGCGGAACTGAGGGGCGCCGCAGCCGCGTTGGCAGCCAGCGAAGAGGCCGGGCCATACTCGGCGGCATTAGAGAATTGGGAATATTGCTGGGGATCGTCGTCCGTCGTGTCGTCGCGCTTTAGGGTGAATCCGAACTTCAGGGTATGCCTGCCTTTGTTCCAGCTCACATCGTCGTTGAACTGATACTGGGTTACGTTCCTGCCTTCGGGGAAGTAGGTCAGTTCACCTCCGAACGTGGTGAACGACCCATCGGCGAAGCCCAATGTGTAGGGCGTGAGAGCGAGAGCTGCGGTGGGATTGGTGTTGACAAACACGGCGCCGTACCAGGCTGTGGAGAAGATGAACTGATTGATCAGATTCGGCGAGAAGATGTGCGTTTCCTGGATCTGTCCCTCATAATCAGGCTGCTTGCTGTCGGCATCGAAGTTGGCGCTGATGGGGTCGACATAGGTGGGTTGTGTGCCGATGTCGTACTTGAAGTGAGCAAACATGGTGTCGTTGGAGTTGAGCTTGTAGTCAACGCGGGCTGTGATGAGCGATTCGGCCAGATTGCTTCTTGCGGTGCCTTCAAACGCATTTGCATAGGTAGTTCCGTTGTAGGGCGTAGCCGCCGAAGCACCGGGAGCGTTGTTATAGGTTGAAAAAATCTGCTGATAAAACGGGATCTGATTTGCCTGGCCGGTGTTCAAGAGGTTAGCGAGGACTGCGCTCTGATATGCGGCGTTCGGGAGGATAACCTGCCTGGCCTCCGAAGTCAAAAAGCGCATCGTCTCATAGTTTGCGAAGAAGAAGGCCTTGTCCTTGACAATGGGGCCGCCGATGGCAGCTCCGCCCTGGTTGGCATTGGAATAGGACTCCGGGGTTTGAAAGTAGTCGTTGAACCACTGGTTCGCATTCATGTCGCTGTTGGTCCAGTAGTATGTCGCATTGCCGTGGAACTGGTTGGTTCCAGAGCGGGTGAGGATGTTTTCCTGGATACCACCCAGGCTGCCATACTGCGCGCCGTAGGCGTTGGCAACAACATTGATCTCATCGACATCATTGGAGCCCAGCAGCATGTTGCTGGGCCCGGAGTTATTGAGGTTGAGAAATGGATCGTTATCCTCTGCGCCATTGACAGTGAAGTTGTTCGACGTGGCGGGCAGGCCGAAGGCCGAAGAGTTGCCATAGCCGCCCTGGGTGTTCATGACGACGCCCTGGGTCACGTTGACAGGGTAGGTGATATCTCCACCGGGATTAGGCAGATTCTGCATCTGCTCCTGCGTGATGGTGGTCGACATTTCCGAGGTGTCGGTCTGCAGCAACGGGACATCGCCTCCTACAACCTCTACTGTCAGCGCGTTCTGCGCGATGGGCAGTTTGAAGTTCAGGCTCGCGACTTGACCGACGATCAGGGTAAGGCTGGCCTGCGTGGTCTGGAATCCAGCAGCGGAGACAGTCAGCTTATAGCTGCCGGGCTGCAAGAGAGAGATACGGTAGTCGCCTGCCGCGCCAGTAAATACTTCATTCACGGCGTCTGTTCCAGTATTGATAGCCTTCACGTCCGCGCCGGGGATCACAGCGCCGGACGAATCTTCGACTGTACCGGCGATATCGCCCGATGTCAGCGTCTGGGCTTTGAGAGGGCAGGGAACCAGAATAACAGCGGCAATACTGAGAATGAGGGGAAGGAACAAGCGAACCGATGCGGCTTGTCTTTTTATGATGGGGGTCATTAGCATTCTCCTGAAATGTTATGCGCAGGAATAGACTGGGCTTAATCCAGAGATCTGAACGGACACTCTGAGTTCCCAACCTCCTGAGCACTCTCGTCGTAAGTCATTCGCGCAAGCTTCGTTTACACAAGCCGCGTTCGGACGGAGTAGGTGATGCCGTTCAGCGAGTCTCTCGACACGCCGTACACTCGCTGAACTCCCGCATCAATTGAGAGATCATCAACGGAGCCAGTAACTCTTTTCTCCATCTCACTCCTCAGCCAAATTCCGCTTGAGCTTTCGCACGCTTTCAAGTGGACATAATGCAATCAGACTTCCAAATACCTTACTCGGCGAAACTACTCATTTTTGAGGTTCACAAGCCGGTTCATTGAAGAAGCTGACCAATCCCGCAGGGAAATCGAGGCCGGATTTCAATGGATAGTCGAAAGCTAGACATCCGCTGTCGGGGGCCCGACAGCGGATGGTTTCACTCGGCAGCCGCGATCGGATTCACGCGTTTTCAAGATGGATCGAAATGCGCAGCGTGCGGCAATTGCCAGCCCGTGAGACGTGTGGTATCTCAATTGCAAGACGAGATGGGTGTTAGGCAGTTTTGGAGGACACTATGCGTTCCGAATTGGTCTTTGGCGCAATGAAATATGTCTCGAACCGCTATCTGCTTACCCGGATCGCAGCCAAGGCAACCCGCAAACTTCACCGGCCATATACCCGCATCGAGGACACGTTCAACGATGTCCTCGTGCGATTCAATCAGGCCGACCCGCTCGCAAACCAGAAATTGGTCCAAAGACCTGCTAAGCAAAAACTGCGTCAAGCAGCCTAGTCGCTAGGCTAGCAGTATTGATTTGTTCAATTCTGCTGATTTTGCGCCTCGCCGCCAGTTGACGGACTGCCGCGAACAGGAAAAGGTGATGTACACGCCAATTAAAGTGGGCTCGGTTGTTCCTTCGGCACCTGCAGGCGTTGTCGCATGGATCGTTAGCGCCAATCCTCGCGGCAAAGATTGCTTCCACGGTGCATGACACTTTCCATACGGCAATGCTCGGAGAGCTTGATTTGAATGGGGAGGTCACGCCGGAGTTCTTTGAGATCATCAACCTGCGACTTGCACAATCCGTGACTGCCAGGAACGCCCTGGGCCGGGACACGGCCGACAGTTCCCGCGAGCTCGCGACCATGGTCTACGGGGAGATTCATTCCGGCGGGCTCTTTCGCTTTGTGAACTTCGGTCACCCACTTAGCCGTGGGTCGGAGCAATAATCAACCTCTCCTCGCCGATGCTTCCTACTCGGTGAACGGACTCACAACCAACTCCGCAGCCAATGCGGCTGAGCGGGTTCCTTTCGTCGGGTTGTCTCCGTTGCTTTACCGTCTCGAAAGCAGTGGGAATTCAAACTACGATTCGCTTCAGGCCACGCTGAAGAAAGACATGAGTCATGGCTTTCAATTCCTTGCAGCGTACACGTATTCCAAATCAATCGACGATGCGGGGGATAGTCTCGGTGCTGCTATCTCTGGCACATTCGGATTACCGATCACTGGGCAGGTGGTTTACAACGATCAAAACGATGTCGCTGCTCAGCGCGGTGTGTCTGATTTTGATCGAACTCACCGATTGGTTTTCAGCGGCACGTGGAGTGTGCCCGGCCCCGACCACGCGACAAGCGCAGCCATTCGAAAGCTCGGAGGTGGCTGGGGCATCTCGGGTATCGCCACGCTGCAGTCCGGACGCCCATTCAGCATCCTGGACAGCGCAGCCGGTACACTGTTTGGTCCCGCAACCATTTACACCACAGGAAGCTTGGCTACTGGAGCGACACTCGGCGATGCCGGCCGCAGTGGAAGCGTCGGCAGCCGCGTGAACGAATTCTTCAACACCAAAACATTTGTTCCGGCTCCGTATATTCCAGATGGTGGCCTTATTGATGGCAAATATCCGGGTTCCGGCGGAGGGACGGTCTTCGGCAGTCTTGGAAGGAATATCCTGAGAGGGCCTGATCAACAGGACTTCGACATGGCTGCGATCAAGACCACTCCCCTGACGAATCGCGTAAAGCTGACCTTTCGGTGGGAGATCTTCAACGCTCTGAACAGGCCCAATTTCGCGAATCCATCCAACGATGTTTCGACCTCCAGTACCTTTGGCGTGATCAGCGCCTTAACGGTGAATCCCCGAATCATGCAATATGCGCTAAAGCTACAATTCTAGGACGTTCGCTCGGGCACGTTTAGCTCGGGGACCCGAAAGCTGTCAAAATGAAAACCCCGAGGAGGTGCAGCCGTGGCGATCAGCATGCCGTCCATCACAGAGCCTTCCGAGTACGTGCTGGAGCCGCTCAGGGCAGGCGCGGACGTCACTCTTTGCCGTGGCCGGCAGCCCGGCAACCCGTCCCCGGTCCTCGTGATCGCGCTAACGACCGAACAGCCTTCGCCTCAAAGCCTCCGGCGGCTCCAGCACGAATACTTGCTCGCCGCAGAACTTGAACCTGCGTTTGCAGCCAAGCCTCTGACTCTTGCTCGTCACGAAGGACGAGCGATCCTCGTACTCAAAGATCCTGGCGGCGAGCCCTTGGATCTGGTTCTGGAGCGGAGCAAGGGACGGCCGCTCGATCTGATCCGTGTCTTGCAGATAGCTGTGGGCTTGGCGGCAGCACTGGGCCAGGTCCATCGGCGAGGCCTCATCCATAAGGACATCAAGCCTGCGAATGTCCTCGTCGACGACGCCGGTAACGTCTGGCTCACCGGCTTCGGGATCGCGTCCCAACTGCCGCACGAGCGCCAGGCGCCTGCACCGCCGGAGATCATCGCCGGCACCCTCGCCTACATGGCGCCAGAACAAACTGGCCGCATGAATCGCTCGATTGATACGCGCAGCGATCTCTACTCATTGGGCATTACGCTGTACCAGATGCTCAGTGGCGATCTGCCGTTTCACGCTGCTGATCCGCTCGAGTGGGTCCACTGCCACATTGCGCGCCGACCGACACCGCCAGATGAGCGAGTTACAGTCCCCGAACCCATGTCTGCGATCACGATGAAGCTCCTGGCCAAGAGCGCCGAGGAGCGCTACCAGACCGCGTCTGGCCTCGAAGCCGATCTTCGAAGGTGCCTTACAGAATGGGAAACGTAGAGACACATCGCACCATTCCCGCTCGGCGCGAGCGATGTGTCTGACCGTTTGCTGATTCCGGAGAGGCTGTACGGGCGCGAGCGCGAGATTGATGCTCTGTTGGCTGCGTTCAACAGGGTATTGAGTCACGGTACACCGGAACTTGTGCTCGTCTCTGGTTATTCCGGCGTAGGCAAATCTTCCGTAGTGAACGAGCTGCACAAGGTGCTCGTCCCGCTGCGCGGTCTCTTCGCGTCAGGCAAGTTCGACCAGTACAAGCGCGACATCCCATACGCGACCCTTGCGCAGGCCTTCCAGACTCTGATCCGCCAGATCCTCGTAAAGAGCGAAACGGAGGCGGAGCAGTGGCGGGGCGCCATTCAAGAGGCGGTGGGGCCGAACGGGCAGTTGATCGTCGACCTCATTCCAGAGGTGGAGATCATCATAGGGAAACAGCCGTCCGTTCCGGACCTTCCCCCACGAGATGCGCAGAATCGCTTCCAGATGGTGTTGCGGCGATTCCTGGGCACATTTGCCCGGCCTGAACATCCGCTTGCGCTGTTCCTCGACGATCTGCAATGGATGGACGCGGCAAGCTTGGAGCTTCTTGAGTACCTGGTCACGTACTCTGACGTGCGGCATCTGCTGTTGGTCGGCGCGTATCGGGACAACGAAGTCGGTGCCGCACACCCGCTTATGCAAACGCTTGAGGCGATCCGCAAAGCAGGAACGCGGGTCGAGGAGATCGCGCTCCCGCCTCTCGGGCTCGGCGACATTGGCGCGCTCGTCTCCGATGCGCTGCATTGCACGCCTGAGCACGCCCACTCCTTGGCACAACTGGCACACGAGAAGACGGCCGGGAATCCATTCTTTGCGATCCAGTTCCTTACGGCGCTGGCCGAGGAAGGGCTGGTCAGGCACGACCCGGATTCGGGAGCCTGGGTTTGGGAATTGGCTCGAATTCGCGCGCATGGCTACACCGACAACGTCGTGGATCTCATGGTCGAAAGGCTAAAACGATTGTCCCCCGCAGGGCAGACCGCTCTCCAGCAGCTCGCCTGTCTCGGGAACGTGTCCGAGACTGCGAGCCTGAGTCTGGTTTTTGGGGAATCAGAAGAGACAATCCACGCTTCGCTCCTGGAAGCCGTCCGCGCCGGGCTAATCTTTCGCATGGAGAGCTCCTACGCCTTCCTCCACGACCGCATTCAGGAAGCGGCGTATTCCCTTATCCCGGAAGGAGATCGCGCGGGGGCACATCTTCGGATTGGCCGTGTGCTTTGGACGACCATGTCGGAGGACCAGCTTGCTGAGTATCTGTTCGATGTGGCGAATCAGCTCAATCGAGGCGCCGCGCTGTTAGTCGACCTGGACGAGAAGGCGGACATCGCGAGATTCAACTTGCGTACCGGGCGAAGGTCGAAGGCGTCAGCGGCCTATGCGTCGGCACGCACGTATTTTGCGTCAGGCATCGCGCTGTTAGATGGGCAGGACCGGAGTAGTCTGCATGATTTGAAATTCTGCCTATCCCTCGAATTCGCTGAGTGCGAACTTCTCAACGGTAGCCTGGAAAAGGCCTCACAACTGATTGCGGAGCTGCTGCAGCGTGCGGCTTCAGATGTCGAGTTCGCGAATGCCTCCTGCCTGAAGATCAATTTACATGTTTTGACGGGAGAACACCCCCTAGCTATCGAGAGCGCGGTCGCCTGCCTGCGTCGATTTGGCATTGACCTGCCGACACACCCCAACATCGAACAGGTCCAGGCCGAATACGAGACGGTCTGGCAACTCTTGGATGGGCACACAATCGAGAGTCTGATCGATTTGCCACTGATGACCGATCCGGAGATACAGGCAGCCATGCAGGTGCTCTCAGTTCTTGCTGGCCCCGCGACTTTTACCGACTTTCAGTTGTTCTGTCTGCTGGCGTGCCGCATGGTGAACGTCAGCATCCAGCATGGGATGAGCGGCGCTTCCGCCTACGCCTATGCTTGCCTCGGGTCTGTCCTTGGACCGAACTTTCACCGGTACCGCGAAGGCTACCGCATGGCCAGGCTTGCCTGCGACCTGGTTGAGAAGCACGCCTTCACCGCCTTCGACACGAAGGTCTACCACGCGATGGGACTAGCCGCTTTCTGGACGGAACCGCTCACGAGCGTGATCGATCTCCGTCGAGCGACCACTCGCACCGCGACTGAGAGAGGCGATCTGACCTTCGCTTGCTATGGCATGCACCAATCCATCACATATTTGCTGATGAGGAACGATCCGCTCGACGCAGTGTGGCGTGAGTCGGAGATGGCGCTGGACTTCGCTCGGACAGCCAAGTTCCGCGATGTCGTGGACCTCATCGAGAGCCAGCGACGTTTCATTGCGAGCTTGCAGGGTCGCGATGCGAACTTCTCTGCCTTCAGCAACGAGCTATTCGACGAGGCGGAATTCGAAGCGCAACAGACGACCGTGCGGATGCCGACCGTGATTTGCTTGTATTGGATTCGCAAACTCAAGGCGCGGTACCTCTCAGGCGACTACGCTGCGGCTCAGGCGGCAGCCGATAAGGCGAAGACACTGCTTCGGATCTCAACAGTACAGTTACAGCAGTTCGACTACTTCTTCTACACTGCGCTGACGGTGGCGGCGCTCTATGAGAACGCTTCGGCCGACGAGCAGATCAGGTTGCAGGAGCTCCTTTGGGCGCACAGAGAACAACTACGCGAATGGGCGGAAAACTATCCACCCACGTTCTCTGATAAGCACGCTCTGGTGTCGGGAGAGGTCGCCCGCATTGAAGGCCGGGAGGCCGATGCCATGCGTCTGTACGAACAGGCCATTCAATCCGCGCGCGAGAACGGCTTCGTCCAGAACGAGGGCCTGGCCCATGAGATCGCGGCTGGGTTTTATGCCGCACGCGGTTTCGAAGCAATCGCCCACATGTATCTACGCAACGCGCGTAACTGCTACGACCGCTGGCGCGCTCTTGGCAAGGTGAAGCAACTCGACGAACGCTACCCACGCATGCATGAGGAACAGATTCCTGCTTCTACCACCGCCACAATCGGCACGCCTGTCGGCCAATTGGACGTCGAGACTGTAGTCAAGGCCTCACAAGCACTCTCAAGCGAGATTGTCCTAGCTAAGCTGATCGAGAAGCTAATGCAAATCGCGGTGGAGCATGCAGGTGCCGAGCGAGGGTTGCTTATCCTTCTAAGAGGCTCCGAGCCCCAGATTGAGGCGGAGGCCACCACCATCCACGGCAGAGTCGAAGTTACCGTTCGACAGAAACGCATCACGCTACTTGATCTCCCCAATCCGCATTTCTTTACGTCATCCGGACAAAGGAACGAGTAGTCCTCGATGATGCTTCGGCATCAAACTTGTACTCGAAAGATGAGTATGTGAGGCAGAAGCACCCCAGATCGGCGCTTTGCCTGCCCATCGTCAAACAAACGAAGCCGATTGGTGCGCTTTATCTGGAGAACAACCTGACGCCGGGCGCCTTCACATCTGACCGGATTGCGGTGCTGGAGGTGCTGGCTTCACAGGCCGCAATTTCGATCGAGAACGCAAACCTCTATGCTGGTCTTCAACGCAGCGAGGCAAACCTGGCTCAAGGTCAGAGAATAAGCCACACTGGAAGTATCGGCAGGAACCTTGTCACCGGAGAAGTCTACTGGTCGGACGAGACCTACAGGATCTTCGAACTCGACCGATCGGTTATCGTTCTCGCGTTGACCTGGGTTGCCATCGCGGGAGAATCGCATTTACCGAAAATTGTCCCGGCCGATGGCCAACCGTATACCAAACTCCAACATGTTGGTGCGATCCTAATACTTTTTTCCGCGGCCACCGTCCTCTTGCTTTGGTCTCGACGGCGGTCGGTTCTTGATCTATGGCTTTTGGTGGCAATATGCGCGTGGCTGGCAGAAGGGATCACCAAGTGGCTTAGTACTTCCTTCAGGTTCGGTCTCTCGTATTATGTGGGCGGCACGCTCTTTATTGTCTCATCGATAGTGCTGCTTGTCGTTTTGCTGAAGGAGACGATGACCCTGTATGGTCGCCTTGCGGTCTCTTTGGTCACAGTGCGCAGGCTAAGTGCCGAGAATCTGCAGCGGAGCGAGGCCTACTTGTCTGAAGCACAGGCGCTGAGCCACACGGGCAGCTTCGGCTGGAAAACTTCGAATGGCGAAATCCACTGGTCGGAGGAAAGCTACAACATTTTTGAATTCGATCGAGCGGTAAAACCCAAGTTGGAGTTTGTATTCCAGCGAACTCATCCCGACGACAAAGATCTGGTGCAGCAGAAGATAGACCGCGCACCTCGTGAAAGAGCAGATTTTGATCTTGAGCATCGTTTGCTGATGCCGGACGGTTCGCTCAAATATATCCACGTTGTAGCTCGCGCTTTGGGGTCTTGCCCCGGCGACCTGGAATACGTCGGCGCGGTCACCGACATCACGGAGCGCAAGCAGGCGGAAATGAGGCTTCGGGAGAGCGAAGCAGACTTAGCAGAAGCGCAGAGGCTCAGCCATACCGGCAGTTGGGCATGGAACCCGGCTACGGGCGAGAATAGGTACTGGTCCGACGAGTGCTTCCGCCTGATGGGCTTTGACCCGGCAGCCGGGATGCCACCATTCGAGACAGTCGCTCATCGTTTTCATACGGATGATCAACCAATATTTGCGGAAACATTGGGGCGAGCGAGGCGCGAACGGGCAGAGTTTGAAGTGGACTACCGAATCATTCATCCCGGTGGCGAAATCAGAGATATCCACGGAGTAGGGCACCCGGTTCTCGGACCATCCGGCGAACTTGTTGAGTTTGTGGGCTCCGTAATGGATGTCACCGAGCGCAAAAGAGCAGAAGACAAAATCCGGCAAAGCGAGGCGTACCTAGCAGAGGCGCAGGGGCTTGCGCGTATGGGCAGTGGGGTCTGGAGCGTGCCGGGATGGGATCCCATATATCTCTCCGACGAGTGGTATCGCATCTATGGCTTTGACCCAAGACTTGGTCTGTCAGCCTGGGAAGACCGACTGCAACGCATGCATCCCGGCGATCAAGCCAAAGTGCAAGAGGCAAAAGACCGAGCAACGAGGGAAAAGTCAGATTACAAAGTCGATCACCGAATCGTTCTTCCCGATGGCATTGTTAAATACACCCAAACAGTTGGCCATCCTGTTCTAAACGCATACGGGGATGTGGAGCAATTTGTGTGTACCATGATGGACGTCACCGAGAGCAAGCGGGCCGAGGAGGCGCTGCACGCAGCTATTTCGGAACGGACTCGCCTCGCTGGCTTCCGAGAAGAAATTGGGCTTGCACTCGCGCACGGGGCAAATCTGCGAGGCATTTTGCAGGACTGTGCTGAGGCAATGGTTCGAAATCTCGATGCGGTTTTTGCCCGGATCTGGATACTTAGCAGCGACGGCCGTGAACTGCAATTGCAAGCGAGTGCGGGGATGTACACACGCCTGGACGGTTCCCGAAGTCGAATTCCATTTGGCCAATTCAAGATCGGTCTCATTGCTCAAGAGAGAAAGCCGCATCTGACCAATGATGTTCAAAACGACCCGGGGGTTCATGACAAGGATTGGGCGCGGCGGGAAGGGATGGTGTCATTTGCCGGCTATCCGCTCCTTGTGGAGGATCGGGCCGTAGGGGTTATGGGCATGTTCTCTCAGAGAGCGCTTCCTCAGAGCACAGTTGAGACCCTCTCTTTCGTCGCTGACACAATCGCACAAGGCATAGAGCGCAAGCGCGCCGAAGAAGCGTTGCGAAAGGCCTTTGAGGAAATCAAGGGCTTGAGGGATCAGCTCTACCAGGAGAATATAGCTCTCAAAGAAGAAGTCGACCGGGCATCCATGTTCGAGGAGATCGTCGGCACTTCTCCCTCCCTGCGTGCGGTCCTCTCTCGTGTATCCAAGGTCGCCCCAACGGACTCAACGGTTCTGATCACCGGCGAAACGGGAACGGGCAAAGAACTGATCGCGCGTGCGGTCCACAGACGGTCTGACCGTTCCTCACGTCCCTTTGTCAGTGTGAACTGCGCCGCTATCCCTCGAGATCTGCTTGCGTCGGAATTGTTCGGCCATGAAAAGGGCGCCTTCACGGGAGCGATTCAGCGGCGCATAGGACGCTTTGAGCTGGCCGAAGGAGGCACGCTCTTCCTCGATGAAATCGGAGAGCTTCCTGCCGAAACCCAGATCGCTCTCTTGCGTGTCTTGCAGGAGCGTGAGTTTGAGCGTGTCGGAGGGATAGGTTCCATCCGGACTAATGTTCGAGTGATTGCCGCCACCAATCGCGATCTCCAGGCGGCAATCGCCGCGGGCACATTTAGGAGCGACCTCTTTTACCGACTCAACGTCTTTCCGATCGAGGTGCCGCCTCTTCGAGAACGACGGGAGGACATTCCGGTGTTGGTTGGGTATTTCATTGATCGTTTTGCGAGGAAAGCAGGAAAGAGCATCCGAAGCGTTGACAAAATGACCATGGAATCGCTTCAGTCGTACCCCTGGCCGGGTAATATTCGCGAACTGCAGAATATCATCGAGCGATCGGTCATCGTGTGCGATACCGAGAATTTCTCCGTGGATGAGAGCTGGCTTTCGCGGCCGCCACTTGCAAGCGAGCCGAATGGCCGTCCCGAGCTATCTCGAAAGCTTGCCAACAAGGAGATAGAGATGATTGAGGCTGCTCTGCGCGAGAGCGGAGGTAGGGTGTCAGGGCCCTCAGGTGCGGCCGTCAGGTTAGGTATTCCAGGTTCTACCCTGGACTCAAAGATCAGATCGCTCAGGATCGACAAGAATCGCTTCAAATCTACCTAACCTTCAACAGATCGCACTTGATTGTCTTCCGCACGACTCTCCCGAAATCCCGGCTATAAAGCTTCGAAAATCTCGTAAAAATCGAAAATTTCCGAAACTTCGAGATTAAGTCAATTGTTAAGACGTGTGTTTTCAATATATTAACATTGGGCCTGTGATTGCAATCACACTATGCGTAACGGAAGCCACAAAGATAAAAACTCTCAGGAGAGGATTGATGTTGAAGATCACGAGGGCCTCGAACGGAGAGGTGGTCTTTAAGCTAAGCGGTCGAATGGACGCAGAAAACGTAGGCGAGTTGGAAGCACCGCTCGACGCAGAATCCAACGATAGCATCATTGTACTCGATTTAAATGACCTAAGACTTGTGGATCAGGATGCTGTCAGTTTTCTGAGGCGCTGCGAAACGAGCGGCATCCAGCTCAGGAATTGCCCGCCATACATCCGTGAGTGGATCAATGGTGAACAGCGATGAGGTAAGAAAACAGATTAGTAGGAGGTCACAATGGAAACTTCCCAGATGCTAAATAGTCGTGATCGAGACTCTTCCCCACGTGAATTTGAAGAGATCATAGGCAGTAGTGCCGCGTTGGAAAGGGGGCTCGAACAAGTCAAACACGTCGCACCTACGGATTCGACCGTGCTTGTCGGGGGCGAGACAGGCACAGGCAAGGAACTCATCGCGCGTGCAATTCACAACTCCAGCTCTCGGCGTCGGCGGGCCTTCGTGAAGCTGAATTGCGCTGCCATTCCGTTGGATCTGCTGGAAAGTGAGCTTTTTGGACACGAGCGAGGTGCGTTCACAGGCGCAATCGCGCAGAAGATCGGCCGTTTTGAACTGGCCGACAAAGGCACGCTTTTTCTGGATGAGGTGGGCGACATTCCGGCGGCATTGCAGCCGAAACTCTTGCGCGTGCTGCAGGAACAGGAGTTCGAACGCCTGGGTAGTAATCGGACTCATAAAGTGGACGTTCGGCTGGTGGCAGCAACAAACCGAAATCTGGCAGAGATGGTAAAGCAGGGAGAATTTCGGAGCGACCTATACTACCGCCTGGATGTGTTTCCGGTCCTGCTACCGCCGTTGCGCGCGCGCCGCGAGGACATTCCAGCGCTAGTGGCTCACTTTGTCGAGATTTTTGGCCGCCGGATGAGAAAGCAAATCGATTACATTCCTCGGGAAACGATGTCTGCACTTTGCTCTTACGACTGGCCGGGCAATATACGCGAATTGCAAAATCGAATCGAACGCGCCGTGATCCTTTCAAAGGATGGAGTCCTTTTCAATCCCTTGCCGGTGCCAGAGTCTCAAGCTGTCAATTTCTATCCATTCCCAACTACTCTGAAGGAGATCGAACGAAATACGATCCTCAGTGCACTTGAAGACCGTGGTTGGGTTGTGGGCGGCTCGGAAGGTGCGGCTGCAAAGCTTGGCGTGCCGCGCACGACGCTGATCTACAAGATGGAGCGGTTCGGGATCTGCCGGCCTGTCGCGACTGAGGCGGCCCTGTGATCGGAGACAAGGGCTGACTCGTTTCATCCTTTGCAGAAAACCGATTCGCGAATGGCTCGGAAAAGGCTCGACATGTGTCGAATCGCTCGCAGGTCTGCAGCCAATACTAGTTTCATCGAACTTCGGCTGGATGAAAATCGATGCCGGTGTCCCTGATACCAAGGGGATGGGATTGAATCGCAGAATCTAGGGCAGGTATCCGGAAAAGAGCCATTTGATGCTGGCGGCTCGGCCGCAGCTCCTTGAAACGCCTGCTTACTTTCTGCAGGACCTGACGCACACTTTGCAACGTATTGTCATGAAGATGCTGAAATCAAGATTACACAGGAGAAACTGCAATGCACACCACGTCAAACGTCCAGGCGCCGTCACTAACTCTCACGTCCGGTGTAACGATCCCCGACAGCAAAATGGCTCGCGAGGTCACCGAATTGGTTCGCGACATCGAGAGCCCGCTGCTGTTTAACCATTCGAGCCGCGTCTACTACTTTTCCGCCATAACCGGCAAGCGGAAAGGTCTCACATTTGATCCTGAACTGCTGTATGTGAGTGCTATGTTCCACGATATGGGTCTAACTCCGAAACACAGCAGCGCCACAGATCGATTTGAAGTAGACGGCGCCAATGCCGCTCGCGAATTTCTTCGTCAACACAAGATCCCCCAGCAAGACATCGACGCCGTGTGGACCTCGATTGCCCTTCACACCACACCTGGCATCCCCCAATATATGCATCCGGTGATTGCGCTATTGACTAACGGTGTCGAGATGGACGTGCTCGGAATCGCCTATTCGGAATTCTCCGACGCTGATCGCGAAGCGATCGTCGTCGCTTATCCGCGTACCGAGCACTTTAAAGAAGACATCATCCAGGCATTTTACGACGGCATTAAGCACAAGCCTGAGACGACATTCGGCAATGTGAAAGCAGATGTACTGGCGGACAAGGATGCCAAGTTCAATCGCATAAATTTCTGCTCTGCCATCCGCGGTTCGCAATGGAGAGGATAATGGCATCATTCATTAATCCGAAACTCTCGAAACTTTAGAATCCACAATTCGTCTTCCTCAACAGGAGAAGCATGCCCTGTTGCGTCCGGGCGCGTGCCAGCGCGCAGTCTCAGCGTGTAAGATTTCGAATTGATTCCGTAGCAGAAGTCCAGGAACACTCTGTTTGCAGGTTGGCCGGGCCGGCAATCAGGTCGAACTCATCCCGCAGCCATCCTCCATGCTGCTTTGCAGGCGTTGCATGTTTTAGTTCGCAACGCAAAAAGGTTCGGATACCCACTCCTATGTCCAGTCATTCAATGTTCGCGTGGCCCAAGGCCATCCCATTCGCTGTCTTGCTTGCGAGTTTTCTCGTGGCCTCCGCCGACTCCCAGATGAAGGTGACCGACAACGGTTATCTGGATACGCAAGGGTTCAGCGTGGTTCTCTATCAAAGCACCTATCACCCGGTCTTCGTCGATGAGAAAAACGCCGCCATGCAGGTGATTCTCCATGGCCAGCGCATTGCCACCAATGGCGACGTGCGCCTGATGCCTACTCCCGAGCAGTGGGATCTGGTGGCAAAGCTCAAGGGCACCAAGGTCGACAAGGAGAACAATCGCCTCACGGCCGATCTCTCCTTCCCCACTTACCAGATGGACTATACCCTCGAGGTAACTGCCGAACCCGGTGGCGTGCGAGTGAGCGTTAACCTCGACAAGCCGTTGCCGGAAAAACTGGCCGGACGCGCGGGGTTCAATCTGGAATTCCTGCCCTCTATTTATACGGGGAAGAGTTATGCCGTGGATGGCAACCAATTCGGCGTGATTCCGCGCAGCCCCCAGAGTCCCATGCAGCAGGTTTTGCCGTCTCCCGACGACCCGAAGAAGCTGCCCTACCAGGAAGAATGGGACAGGGACAAGGGCTATACACAGCCTCTTCCATTGGCGGGCGGGAACAGCATTACGCTGGCTGCGGAGGATCCGCTCTACCGCGTTACTGTCAGCTCCGAAACCGCACCCGTGTCGCTCTATGACGGACGCAATCGCGCCCAGAACGGCTGGTTTGTGCTCCGAACCTTGATTCCATCCGGTAAAACGGCGGGAGCAGTCGTTTGGCACATTCATCCCAACCTGATCCCGAACTGGACGCGGCCTCCCATGGTCGCGCACAGCCAGGCGGGCTATGCTCCCGACTTCCCGAAAGTCGCGGTGATCGAACTGGATCCGAACTTCGATGCGCCGAAGACGGCGAAGGTGCTTCGCCTGGACACGGATGGTTCGTTCAAACAGGTCTTCGAGGGGCCGATCTCCGCTCCTGTGCCGTGGTTGCGCTACCGCTATGCGCAATTCGATTTCTCTGCGGTGAAGGAGCCCGGTCTGTACGCGATTGAGTACGCCGGAGCGCGAACGGATCAGTTTCCGATCGCCAGAGATGTATACAGTAGGACTTGGCAATCGAGCCTGGACGGATTTCTTGCTGTTGAGATGGACCACGTTTCAGTACGCGAAGGGTATCGGCTGTGGCATGGCGTTTCTCACCAGGACGACGCCCGTCAGGCGCCGCCGAACACGCAGCATTTCGACGGCTACTCGATGGGACCCAATCTTGATTCGAACTTCAAACCGGGCGAACACATCTCAGGATTGAATGTAGGCGGTTGGTTTGACGCCGGGGACTACGACAACATCGCCCCTAGCCAATATTCGGTGATTGAGAACCTGTCACTGGCATACAAGGAGTTTGGGCTGAAGTGGGATGAACTTTCCGTGGATGAGACCGGCCGCACGGTTGAGATGCACCGGCCCGATGGGATCCCGGACGCTGTGCAGCAGGTCAAGCATGGAGTACTGCAGGTGCTGGCTCAGTACAAGTCCATTGGTCATCCGATCCTGGGCATGATTGAGCCCAACCTGCGTGGGTATACGCACCTGGGCGATGCCGCTTCCATCACCGACGAACGCATTTACTCAGACAAGCTCGGCCCCAATGAGGTCGATGGAAACTACTCCGGCAAGCCGGACGACCGATGGGCTTTCACTACCAAGATGCCGTTCCTGCAATACGGCGCCGCAGCCGCGCTGGCCTCTGCGTCGCAGGCGCTGAAAGGCTGGGACGACCCGCTTGCCAAGGAGTCCCTCGAGACCGCCATCAAGCTGTGGGATGAGGAGCACGCGCATCCAACACCCAGCCAACGGCCTTCCTTCGGACCTCCAGGAATGGCTTCGATGGGCGAGTTCAGGGCCGCACTTGAGTTGATGATCGCCACCAATGGCGGCGAGCCGTATAAGACACGAGTCAAGGAACTGTTCCCCACCGCGCGCCAGTTTTTCGGGTTCGGCGGATGGACGGTTGTCCTGGCCCTGCCCTACATGGATGCCGACTTCAAGCAGCAGGTCGAGGAGTCGGTCAGAGCATACAAGGCCGAAACAGATACCAACCTCGCCAAGACTCCCTTCGGCGTTCCGCCCAGCGCAGGCACTTGGGGCGGATCTTCCCAGGTGGCGAGTTTTGGCGCGCAGATGTACTTCCTGCACAAGGCGTTCCCACAGATCGTGGGTCCGGAATATACGCTGCGCGCAGCTAACTATTTGCTGGGTACACATCCGGTGTCGAGCACGTCGTACATCTCATCGGTCGGGACAGTTTCCAAGATGAAAGGCTACGGAAATAACCGCGCGGATGGAACCTTCATTCCCGGCGGCATGATTCCGGGCTATATCGTCATCAAGCCGGACTTCCCGGAGTGCATCGACGACTTTGGCATGTTGTGGTTTGAAGACGAATACACCATCAGCGCGGCAGGTGAGTGGATTCTGGTGGCAAACGCCGCAGATGCGCTGGTCAAATAGCACGGTTTTGGACTCCTGGATGTGGGCATCGCGCTGGCGGCGTTCGCTATTCTGTATCTGTTGATGCCCGAGACTCATAACACGCGTTTGGAGTCAGCATGACAGGCGGCCCACGCATGGTCGTCACGCTGGCCGTCTTCGCGGCCATGCTGGTCCTGATGATGCTGCGCCCGCGCCGCTGGAGCGAGGCCTGGTGGACGATGCTTGCGGCCATTGCGATGCTGGCTTTGGGCCTGGTCACTCCGCACGAGGCGCTCGCAGCGGTTCTTTCTGGAAAGAACACACTTCTTTTTCTGCTCTCGCTACTCGCACTTTCGCAACTGATCGGCAAGAGCGGCTTCTTCGACTGGGCCGCCATTCGATGCGCGCGCATTGCCAAGGGGGACGCGCACGCGCTCTACCGCAATGCATTTGTCGTTGGCGCAATCATTACCGCAATCCTCTCGCTGGACACAACGGCGGTAATGCTTACGCCCGTGATGCTGGCCCTGGTAAAGAGGCTCAAGCTTCCGGGGGCTCCCTACGTGCTGCTCTGTGCCTTCGTCGCTAACGTCGGTTCGCTGCTGCTCCCCATCAGCAATCTCACCAACCTGCTGTTCGCGGACGCCTTCCATCAGACCTTCGCTGCCTTCGCGGCGAGAATGATCGTGCCTCAAATCGTCGCGCTCGTCACCACATACGCCATTCTGCGCTGGCACTTTCGCCGCGATCTGCCCAGTACCTTCCGCACCGAATCGTTCCCTGACCCGGCTAGCGTGGTTCCAAATCGCCCCTACTTTCTCGTTTGCGTCAGTGTCCTTGGAGCCGTCCTCATTGGTTACTTTCTGGCTCCGCTGCTTGGGCTTGAACCCTACGTGTTTGCCTTGGCGGCCAGCGCTGTGCTGCTGCTTGCCGGCATGGCGAATGGGCGCGTACAAATTCGATTCGTGCGCGAAATAGCATGGGACTTATTCCCATTCGTCATCGGGCTTTTCATTGCCGTGCAGGGGCTTGAAAATCTGGGCATCGTCGGCGCCTCTTCCCGGAAGCTTGCGGAGATGAGCCCTGGATCGCCGCAGATGCTTCTCGCCGCAGCGGGCGCCACGGCCTTTGCCTCGAACATCGTCAACAATCTTCCCGCCGCGCTAATTGCCCGCAGTGTCCTCTTAGGCGCACACGCCCATACGGGCACGGTGCTGGCCGCGCTCATCGGTTCCAACGCGGGCCCCATGATTACGCCCTTCGGGTCGCTGGCAACCATGCTGGTCCTCGCGCTGGCGCGGCGAGATGGGGAAGAAGTGCGCATTGGGCAGTTGGTGGTGCTGGGACTTTGGGCGGTGCCGATCATCGTGGTACTGACCGCGCTTTCCCTGTCCCTCACGTACGCGCTGGCTCGGTGACGAGTAGCTCCAGTCTAAGACCTGCACGATGCGCCGGAAGGTATGATAAGGGTCGAAGTAACTCGCGGAAGAGCGATGGCTCGAGAGTCTGTGAAGGGAGAAGCATGACAGTCGATGGCATCGATGTTTCACCCGCTTCTGACACAGACGTTTATCAGGCAGTAAATCCTGTCGATCTGCCGCGCATCGATCGATCTTCGATAACTTCAGGCGCAAGTGACGGCATTTACTTTGAGGGAGACCAGCCCCACCGCATCTTCCAGCGATACGGGGCGGCGTTTGTCGACGACCCCGATGAGGTTGGGCTATTTGCGGACGGAATTGGACCCGGGATTTACTATTATCCGCCGGTCTTCACCGCAGTTGTGCACGATGCGCTTCTGGTGGGCTACCGAACTATCCTGACGCCCGAGAGGCAGTTTTTTACGGACGAGGGCTATGCCGAACCTGAGGTGTTTGAACGTCAACTGGCACGAATCTCCAATCCGGATCCGTTCGCGAATGAAAAGACCGGGCTCAGCCCGACGGGAGCGAAGGAGGCGTTTCATTTCGATGCAGGCGACCGTGCGCATCGCCATATCGAAGGCAGCGCCCTGGTCTTGTGCTCCGATGAGCCACTGAGTTACGGGTCGTTTCTTTTTCGCATCGCTCCCAAAGTCAAAACCATTCGGGAGTTGGGGCTGACTCACCTTCCTTGCATCGTCTATGCCCAACAAAAACCGTTCATGGATCTGCTGAACTACTCCGGTCTCCCTGCCGAACGGATCATCTTCCACGAGATGGATGTCGTCACGCGGATTGACCGCGCGATTGTGCTTTGCATGCGTAATCCGCACGCCTACCTCGATCCGGGAAGTTTCGAGTTTTTTGCGGAGTTGCGTGCTTCCCACGGCTCTCCGCGCACCGGCCGCAAGGTCTACGTCTCGCGCCTGGGACTGAACAGGAGTGGAAGAGGCGCAACCAGGACGATGCTCAACGAAGAAGAACTTATCACGAGGTTGGAGGGGATGGGATTTGAAACCATCGAGCCGGAGACGATGACCGTGCAGGACCAAATAATGGCTTTCTCTTCGGCTTCCATGATCGTTGGCCCTTCCGGTTCCGGCCTGTTTAACGTGATGTTCTGCCATCCCGGAACCAAAGTGATTGACATCCAGTCCGAGCATCACTGGATCTACAGCTATACCGGAATGTATGCGTCGTTGAAGCTGGAATACGGGATTTTCATCGGAAGACCCGACCCCGAGGATACAAAACCGGTGCATCGCCGATTCACAGTCAACATCGAGGCCCTGCTCAATCGTGTCTCGGCCTTTGTCGGGGATGCGAACTGGTAGAAAGCATTTACCAGCGCAACAGCCACTCGCGCAATGTCGACTTTATGAGGCTTCACTCTCGGTTTCAATCCGGGCCGTCGAAACCGTGACCAAGTCCTGCGCAAT
>Ga0182012_10001898_pt1 | contig 22777 bp, 23 predicted proteins | sample 612S2SmetaG_FD_120486 | JGI IMG/M metagenome (GOLD analysis project Ga0182012, IMG submission 120486) | Permafrost microbial communities from Stordalen Mire, Sweden - 612S2S metaG | ecosystem: Environmental > Terrestrial > Soil > Wetlands > Permafrost | place: Sweden: Stordalen | collected... | reverse complement strand
GCCATCGTATTTTCGCAAGACGTTCTTCACGACGGCAACGAGCAGATCGTCATGGAGAACGGCCGCGTTCGCATGATCTTTTCTCCGCAGGCCGGTGCGCGCGTCTTTGCCCTGCAAGCTCGCGTCGCCGCCGCGAGCGGCGCTGAGATCTGGGGCCCGAACGTCGCTTCTCCAGCCGGTCTGCTGCGCGACGACGTCGCCGACGCGCCGGCGCCCTCGAATCGCGACTATATCGCCGCGTACACGCATCCGTTTCCGGCCGGGACGTTCAACCGTCCGTACCACTGCGACGTTCTGTCGAGCGGCGGCGCGCAGGCGTCGGTGCAGTGCTCGTACGATGCGCCCGATCTTCCCACGGGAGGAGGACGCTTTACGCGCAACCTGACGCTCGCAGCGGGTGCGCGCGAGATTCGCATCACCGAATCGCTACAAGCGCGCGGCGCCAACGAGCGGCTCGTGAGCGTCAACGCCTTTGCCTGCCAGGCGCCGCCCGATGCTTGCCTTCTCGATCCGCTGGAGCGCGGCTTCGCGGTCCTATCGTCTCTGACGCCGATAGCGACCATCGTGGGGTCCGGCGGCGTACAGATCGCGCCGGGCCCCGGAGACGGCGTTGTTTCGGCCTCTTTGCACGCAGGCGACTGGTTCACGATCGGCGTTCCCGGCCCCTAACGAGAGGCGTCGCGAGCGACCCGCGCGAATGCGCGGGGTCGGCACTCGTGGGGAAGTGGCGGAACGGCAGACGCAGCCGCCTCAAAAGCGGCCGGGGCAACTCGTGTGGGTTCGAATCCCACCTTCCCTACCACGTTCCGCGCATGAACGTGCAGACGACACCCCACTGCAGGCGTTCTTGCGGCGCATCCACCCGCTCGCGCAGTCGACATATGCCAGGAGCAACTACCTTTTGTAGGCGCACTGTTAAGAAATTCCCGGCCTCTTGCCTCTCAATTTACGCTAACGTAGAGTAATGACAGCGCGAACCCAACGCTGATCCTTTCCTATGGGGGCCTCCCTTGAAGTTAACTCTTGCCGTCGCCAATGCCGCGTGCTTTACGACCCTTCTCGTGACAACGGGGTGCCAAGGCGCAGAGGTCGCTACGCCTCCCGTCTCGGACGCTTCGCTCCAGGGGACTCAATTCCAGATCGGAAGCCTTCCGGCGAGCAAGGCGCAGGCCATCGCCGCGTTCACGCAACCGCTTCCCGAGCCGCTGATCGCGCTCGGCCATGGCGCGTCCCGGTATATCACGTCACCAATCATTGACGACTCGGGCGCCTATACCGACGGCCCGATCATTCGAGCAACCAACACGACGACTGGGTACGGGCTGGAAGGCGTTACGGACGTTACCGGAGCTGGCATATACGGTCACGCCGCTTCCGGCAACACCAACTCGTACGGCGTCTACGGGTTCTCGCCCGGAGGAGCCGGCGTCTACGGCTACGACGCGCAAACGGGCGCGGGCGTGCTCGGCTCGTCAATGAACGGCGACGGCGTAGAGGGGATCTCCGCGGGCTCTCAGACGTACGGAGGGTACTTCACGAACACCGGCAGCGGTGGAGCGCTCTACGCGCAAGCCGTTGGCGGAACGGCCGTGAAAGCGATCTCGAGCAGTGGGTTTCCCGTCATCTTCGCATCCTCGAACAACTCGACATCGGTCTCCGCGACCACGACCGGCTCGAAGCCTGCGGTATATGCGGTCGCAAGCGGTCCCCTGAACAGCGGCGGCGGAGCATTTGAAGGCACGGCCTACGGTCTGATCGCCCGCGCTCCGGCCGGAACGGCCTCCTACCCGATCGTCGCACAGGATTTGACCGCAAAGAACGTCTTCTATGTAGACGGCAACGGTGACGTCTTCGCGCACGGCTACAATGCCCTAAAAGCCACGTCAACCCGCCAAAAAGCGCTGGGGTACGCGGCCGCGGCGACGACGCCGGCGGTCGAGGACACCGGGTCGGCGCAATTAGTGAACGGCTCGGCAACGGTCCGGCTCGACCCGACGTTCGCGCAAATGATGGACTCGACGTCCACCTATCACGTCGCGCTCACGCCGGACGGCGATACGCTGGGCCTCTATGTCGCCGGGAAGACCGGCAGCGCCTTCGTCGTGCGCGAGGTACAGGACGGACGCGATTCGTTGGCATTCGACTATCACGTCTACGGGACGGCGCAGGGTCACGCGCGCGATCGAATGGGTCTCGCGTCGAGCGCCGGTCCTCGACCGCCGGCCAGGCCGCGCTAGGCCGTTGAGGGAGACGTCATGAACGATCGAGTCGTCCGTCACTTTGCAGCCGTCGCCGCGGCGCTCTCCCTTGCTGCGTGCGGCGGCGCCGGCGGCGGATTCGCGACGGGCGCGGACGCGAGCGCCCAGCGCAGCGCGTACGTTCCCCAGTCGACAGGCCCCGCGTTCCCGCAACCGGTTCCCGAATCGCCCAGCGCCGCGCTCGCCGGCGGCATCTCACGGAACATCACGTCGCCCATCATTGACGACTCCGGCGCCTACACCAACGGCCCGATCATTCGAGCGACCAACACGACGACCGGATACGGAATGGAAGGCCTTACCAATGGGGCCGGCGCGGGCGTCTACGGTCACGCCGGCTCGAGCAGCTCGGCGTCATATGGCGTATACGGCTTCTCGCCCGGAGGAGCCGGCGTCTTCGGTTACGACAGCACGAACGGCGCCGGCGTTCTCGGTTCGTCCGTCGGCGGCGTCGGCGTCAAAGGGGTCTCCGCCGGCCCTAATGCCTGGGGCGGCTACTTCACAAACACCGCTACGGGCGGGTGGGCAGTCTCGGCCGCTGCAACCGGTTCGACCGCGTTGCAAGCGATCTCGGTCTCAGGGATCGGCGTGGAAGCCGAAACGAACAGCATCTGGGCAGCACTCATCGCGGGATCGATCGGAACGGGGCCCGCACTTCTTGCACTCGGCGGCGCGCCTGGTTCGGGCAACGGTACCGGCGGTTACTTTAAAGGAACGGACCTCGGACTGCTCGTCCAGGCACCGTCCTCGGTGGTTTACGCGATCCTCGCCACCGATTCACAAGGTAACAACGTGTTCCACGTTGACGGCAACGGCAACGTTGCCAGTCACGGTACGTACACCACGCTCGTCGCCACGAAGACGAGCGGCAGAACGATCGCATACGACGCAACGGCGATCGCTCCGACGATCGAGGACACCGGCTCGGCGCGACTCGTGAACGGGTCGGCAACCATCGCTTTGGACGCGACGTTCGCACAGACGATCGACCGGCAACGGCCGTATCACGTGATGATCACGCCGGATGGCGAAACGCAGGGGCTTTACGTCGCGGCGAAGACGGCCGGCGGCTTCGTCGTACGCGAGGTTCGGGGCGGACACCGTTCGTTAGGCTTCGACTACCACATCTATGCCACGGCGCTCGACGCAGCGCGAGAAAGTGCCGGGGCGCCCGCGAACGTCGGCCGTGGAATACTGCCCGGGAACCCGGCCGATCGCGCGGACGTCTCCAAACCTGCGCTCGGGAGTCCCGACCGTCGGGGGGCGAGCATGCAAACCGTGGCGGAGGCTCGGCAGCCCGCAGGAGCGTTGCCGCCGACGGTTCCCGGAAAAACGCCGGCCCTCACCGTGTTCCCGCAGTCGCCTCCCGAGCCGCTGATCGCACTCGGTCGCGAGGTTTCGAGAGACCTCACGTCGCCCATCATTAACGACTCGGGCGCCTATTCCAACGGTCCGATTATTCTTGGAACCGACACGACGAGCGGATACGGCATGGAGGGCATTACCGATGGCTCGGGCGCGGGCGTCTACGGTCACGCCGCATCCACCAACGTAACGTCGTACGGTGTCTATGGCTTCTCGCCCGGCGGAGCCGGCGTCTACGGCCACGACGGCAAGAACCGCTCGGGCATCCTCGGCTCGTCGGTGAGCGGCTACGGCGTAGAGGGTATGTCGGCGGCAAACAACTCGTGGGGCGGGTACTTCACCAACACGGGCGGCGGCGGTGCGCTCTACGCCCAAGCGACCGGAGGAACGGTCGGAACGGTCATTCAGGCCTATTCAGCCAACGCGGTCGGCTTGTCCGCTCAATCGACGAACAATATCGCGCTCTACGCGACGAACGCCGGCGACGGCGTTGCCGTGTCCATCGGCGGTAACGGAATCGCCGTTGGCGGCGACATCGAGGGAACGAAGATCGGCGTCGTCGGCGCCGGCATCGATCCATTCGTGGTCGAGAACACCGCGGGCAACGACATCTTTTACATCGACGATACCGGGCAAGTGTACGCCACGGGAACCTACGCCACGTTTATCGCTACCGCAACTCGCGGAAAGGCGCCCGCGTTCGGCGAGACGGCAACGACGCCGACGATCGAGGACGCCGGTTCCGCGCGCTTGACCGACGGCTCGGCGGTCGTTCCTCTCGATGCCGCATTCGCACAGACGATCGACACGAGATCGCCGTATCAAGTGATGATCACGCCGGAAGGCGACACGCGTGGGCTCTACGTGGCAAGCAAGACCGGCAGCGGCTTCGTCGTGCGCGAGTTTGGCGGAGGTCACGGTTCCGTAGCCTTCGATTATCACATCTACGCTACGGCGCTCGGCCGCGGAGGCGAACGGATGGCCATCGTGCCGGGCGGCGCTGCCGCAGGCGCGCCGAGAACGCCACTGGCCCAGCCGCACTCTCAGCGATAGGCACTGCGACCCGCCCAGATCGCACGACGCGAACTGCAACGGCGATCTGCCGCTGCAGATCGGAAGTGACTGGATCTCAGCGTCTTTGCGCGCCAATTTGGCGTCGAGGGCCTCAATCGCAGCGAGCGCCACGCCATCCTCGTCGATCGAGGTGATATGCCGGTTATCTTCGCCGACGTTGAATGCCGCATAGAAGTCCTGAGCCATCGGGCCGACGTGCCGCACGCCGCGTTCGGTCGTGTAGCTCCACTCGCCGATCGGGAACGGCCAGCCGTTTGAGCCTGGATTTGGGAATCATCCCAACCATGCGACCTTTGTAGGCACCGTCCGTCGTTAGGCGGCACACCATCAAGATGCTGGCCCGCACGGGCGTCACGCGACTCGGAGCCTCTCCACGAGACTCGTTAGGAGACAACCATCATGGCTACATCCGCGCAGCCGAACATCGTCTACATCATGGCAGACGACATCGGCTGGTTTAACATTGGAGCGTATCATCAGGGCATTATGTCCGGCCGCACGCCGAACCTCGATAGGCTCGCCACCGAAGGCATGCGATTTACGGACTACTACGCTGAAGCGAGCTGCACGGCGGGGCGCGCTCAGTTCATTACCGGCCAACTGCCGATACGCACCGGACTTACTACCGTCGGCCAAGCCGGCGCGAAAGTCGGCATGCCCGCCGAAGCGCCCACCATCGCGACGGCACTCAAGTCCATGGGCTATGCAACCGGTCAGTTCGGAAAAAATCACCTGGGCGACCTGAACGAGTACCTGCCGACGCTTCACGGCTTCGATGAGTTCTTTGGCTATCTGTATCACCTCGACGCCATGGAAGATCCGGCGCACCCGAACTACCCGCAAGCGCTCAAAGACAAGATCGGTCCGCGCAACATGCTGCACACGTGGGCGACCGACACCGACGATCCGACCGTGGATCCGCGCTGGGGCAAAGTCGGCAAACAGAAGATCAAAGATGAAGGCGAACTCTTTCCAAAGCGGATGGAGACCGTTGACGACGAGATCCTCGCCCACGCCTTAACGTTCATGGACGGAGCGAAGTCGGCCGGAAAGCCTTTCTTCCTCTGGCTCAATCCTACGCGGATGCACGTCGTGACGCACCTCTCCGACAAGTACGAGAAGATGCGCACCTCGGAAAACGGATGGTCGATGCAAGAGGCCGGCATGGCGCAGCTCGACGACATCGTCGGCGGCGTTATGAAGTACCTCAAGGACCAGAGCCTCGAGGACAACACGATCGTCGTCTTCTCTACCGACAACGGTTGCGAAAACTTCACCTGGCCGGACGGCGGGCAGACGCCGTTTGCCGGCGGAAAGGGCACCGTACTCGAGGGCGGCTTCCGCGTTCCATGCATCGCGCGCTGGCCGGGAAAGATCCCCGCGGGGAAGGTAGAGAACGGCATTATGTCGGGTCTCGACTGGTTCCCGACGTTCGTGTCCGTCGCCGGCAACGCAACGATCGCGGGCGAACTGACCAAAGGCAAGAAGCTCGGTGACACGACGTACAAAGTGCATCTCGACGGCTACGACCAGACGCCGCTTCTCACCGGAAAGGGGCCGTCGAATCGGCACGAGATCTTCTACTTCGCGGAGAGCACGCTCGGCGCGGTGCGCGTCAACGACTACAAGTACCGCTTCATCGACCAGCCGGGCGGCTGGCTCGGCGGTACGGTCAAGCTGGACTGGCCGTCCATCTGCAACCTGCGTCTGGACCCGTTCGAACGAACCGGCCTGGGCGGATCGCTCGCGTTCTACAACTGGTTCGCGTATCAGTTCTGGCGCTTCGTTCTCGTCCAAGAGGTCGTGGGCAGATACGCGCAGACGTTCGTGGACTTTCCGCCGATGCAAGCCGGTGCATCGTTTAACATGGAAGCCGTGAAGGCGCAAATCCAAAAGGCCATCGCGGCGCACGCCGGAAACTAGGCTCCCGAGCAAATACGATCGGCGCCGTCGCGTCATGAGGATGCGGCGGCGCTCTTTCTTTTTGCGAACTCTTTACACGCCGGGAAAAGGAGACCGCGGCGCGCGCGTTCGAACCTTTCCTTCCCCCATGAGGAGCCGACCTATGCGACAACTCGCCCTCGTCCTCGCGATCGCCGTTCTCTCCGGCTGCGGCGGGCCGCGCGGCGTCGGCCTGGGCGGTTCGCCCGTGCTTCCGGCCGCCGGCGCCGCCGCGACCGACCTCTCCTCTGCCGTAACCTCGAGCGTGCCCGTCGTCGGCGGCTGCCAGATCTTCCCGGCGACGAATCCGTGGAACACGAACATCTCCAAGTATCCGCTCGACCCAAACTCGGCCGGCTACATCAGAGAGATGACGGCGTCCACCAACCACTTGCATCCCGACTTCGGCCAGGACCCGACGTACGGCATCCCGTTCGTCGCGGTTCCGAAGACGCAAAAGCTTGTCCCCATGGTATTCGGCTATGCCGATCAGAGTGATAAGGGGCCGTATCCGTTCCCCGCGAACGCGCCGATCGAGGGCGGTTCCAGCTCGACCGGCGACCGGCACGTGTTAGTGCTGCAAGAGGGCACGTGCAAACTCTACGAGACGTGGTCGTCGTATCCGCAGAACAAAGGCGCGTCCTGGACTGCCGGGTCCGGTGCGCTCTTCACGCTAAGTTCGAATACGTTGCGGCGCGACGGCTGGACGTCCGCGGATGCGGCGGGCCTGCCGATCTTCCCGGCGCTGGTCAAGTGCGCCGAAGTCAAAGCCGGCGTCATCAATCACGCCCTGCGCGTGACGTTTAACCATACCCAGGCCGGGTTCATCCACCCGGCGACGCACTTTGCCAGCAGCAGCACCAACGTCGACTATCCGCCGATGGGCCTGCGTTTGCGCTTGAAAGCTTCGTACAACATTTCGGGATTCAACACCGTATCGCGGATCATCCTGACGGCGATGAAAACGTACGGCATGTTCGTGGCCGACAACGGTTCGGATTGGTTCTTCCAAGGTGAGGGCACCGGAAACAACCCGGCCACGTGCTGGAACGACAACGCCCTCGACCAGCTCAAGTCGGTTCCCGGTTCGGAGTTCGAAGTAGTCAAGACGGGGACGATCCTTCGGACTCACTAGCTTCGCGAACCCCCGTTACGTTCGCCCCCGGGCGGATCCAAGGCGAAATCGCGGTACCGGGCGATAAGTCCATCTCCCACCGGGCGCTCATCGTCGCCTCAGCGCTTGACGCGCCCGTTGCGATCGCGAACCTCAACTCCGGTCGCGACGTGGCGGCGACGCTGGGCGCCGTTGAAGCACTTGGTGCGCATGTGGATCGCACCGGTGACGCAAGCGTCGTCGTAAGGGGCGGCCGCCTCCGCGCGCCCGAGGCGGCGCTGGATTGCGCGAACTCGGGTTCGACCGCGCGCATGATGCTCGGCGTATGCGCGGGCGCAAACCTTACCGCTGCGTTCGACGGCGACGCGTCGCTGCGCGCGCGTCCGATGGAGCCGGTTGCCGCCCAACTGCGCGCGTTCGGTGCGAAGATCGAAACCTCAGACGGGCGCCTGCCGATGACGATCCGCGGAACGCCGCGCATCGAGACGCGCGACTTCATTCTTCTCTCGGCTTCGGCGCAGGTCAAGACGGCGCTGCTCTTCGCGGGACTCTATGCGCGCGCGGCCGTGACGATCGCGGGGGATCGCCACTCGCGCGATCATACCGAGCGTCTGCTGCGCTTCCTCGGCGCCGGCGTCTCGTGGGACGGGCGCACCGTTGCCTTGCATGGATTCGATCTGACGCCTCGCCCGATCGACGTCGCGCGCGACGCGTCGGCCGCGGCTTTCTTCATCACCGCAGCGACGATTACGCCTGGCAGTCGCGTCTCGCTCCCCTCATGCGGCGTCAATCCGACGCGCACGGGCCTGATCGACGCCTTGCTGCGCATGGGAGCGGACATCGCGCTCTCGAACCAACGCGACGTCGCCGGTGAACCGGTCGCCGACGTGATCGTCCGGTACGCTCCGCTTCGGGCGATAAGTGTCGACTCGGACCTGGCCTTGCGCGCGATCGACGAGATCCCGCTGCTTGCGGTCGCGGCCGCCTTCGCGAGCGGCACGACCAAAATCGCCGGCATCAAAGATTTGCGAACGAAAGAATCGGATCGCGTGGCCGCGATCGAGGGGCTGCTGGGGGCCGCGGGCATTCGCGCCGCGGCAACCGGCCCAAATGCCATGGAAATCGAAGGCGGCAGGCCGGCGGCGCGCGAGGGCTCGATCGTCGAAACGCACGACGACCATCGCATCGCCATGGCGGCGGCAGTCCTGGCGTGCGCGTGCGGACCGCTCACGATCGACGGCGACGCGAGCATCCCGGTCAGTTTTCCCGGATTTGCCGAGCGGTTGTCGCTCGCGCAGCGCTAAGCCCGGCGCCCGGCTCCGAGCGACCGCACCGTGGCGACGAGCATCGCGATGCGCTTGAAAAAGAGATAGCTGCGATTGAGCGAGTCGATGGCGATCTGCGAACGCGCGATCAGATCGTTCGCTCGAAGGCTCGCGGCGCTAAACTGATCGGCGCGCGCTTGAAACGCGGGCAGATTCAGGCTGTCGACCGAGTCGTTCACACGCTTGACGAATTTGGCGGTGTTGCCGGCCGCCAGAATCAGCAGGACGATCGAGTACAGCAGCATGATCGCCGACGCGACGCACGCGACGATGAGAAACCCAATGGCGATGCGCGACGTCGGCATCATCATGCGGCCGAGTCACCCTTTGACGGGGTGCCGCCGGACGGCTCGGGCGCCTTGGCCGGGCTCGCCGAGCTCTCTGCGGGTTTGGCGTCGGCGGGCTTGGAGTCGCTCGTCTTGGAGCCGCCGTCGCTCGAGGAGGCGGACTTCGACCCGGACTTCGGGCGGGAGTCGGTCACATAGAACCCGGAGCCCTTAAAGACGATCGGCGCGGGATTGAAGACGCGCTTGAGGGCTCCGCCGCAGGCCGGGCACTTCTCGTCGTACGTCTCGTCGAAGCCGTGGCGGACCTCGACGACGTGGCCGCAGTCGGAGCAACGATAGTCATAGAGAGGCATGGGCTAAAGTATAGTCCGCCTAGCAGTCGAGGTCAATGACTGCCAGCGACGAGGTCTCTTCGTGTAATTCGACCATTCCCTTGAAGTGGACCAGGGCGTCTTCCAGCGCCGTCCCGATCTTCCGGCCGTGTTTCCAGCGGTCCATCAGGGCGCCGAAGCGTCCGTGATACGACGGATACGAGACGCGCGCATGCACGCGCGAGATCGCCGTCTTCCGTTCGATCCGGAACTCGATCCGCCGGCGCACCGAGTAGGCGCCGACCAGCGAGAGATGGTGATTGGTGATGTACGAATCCACCTCGAAGAGTTGCTCCTCTTCGCCGGGGAGCAGCGAACGCACCAGGATCTCGCTCCCCAACCCAAGCGGCGCGTCCCGGTCGAGGAGACGCGCGCTCCGCACGAACGAAAGCCACGCGGGCCATTTCTCGACGGCGCAGATCAGCGCGAACGGCGCCTCGGCGGGCGAGGCGATGTCGTGGGTTGCCGTGAAGCTGCGCAGTCCCGGGCGCAGCAGAAGATCTTCAGTCGCTACGGCGGCCATGCTGGGTCACTTTTGGAAGCCGCGCGCGCGTGCCTGCCGCCGCGTCCGGCGTTGCCCTCACGCCAGAGGAATCTCGCCGCTCGCCACGCCGGTGGCAAAGGCGACCAGCGTTCGGATGCCCAGGGGCAGCGCGTTTTCGTCCACGCGGAATTCGGGACTGTGTCCGCTGTGGACCGCACCGTCGCGCTCGCTGCGCACGCCAAGCCGCACGAGCACGCCGGGAACGCGCAGCGCGAAGTACGCAAAATCCTCCGCGCCCATGGAAGGTGCAAGCCGCTCGACGCGCACACCGGCGCGCTGAAGATACTCCGAGAACGCCTGCGCGAGCGGCACGTCGTTGACCACCGGTGGATATCCGTAGAGGACGCGCAGCTCCGACTTTACGCCGTAGGCCGCCGACACGCCGTCTACGATGCGGCGCACCCGCTTCTCCCAACCCTCACGGATCTCCGGATCGAACGCCCGAATGGTGCCGGAGAGTTCGACGACGTCGGCGATGATGTTGTTGCGGTAGCCGCCTGCGATCGTGCCGATCGTCAGCACGACGCTCTTGAGCGGGTCGGTCTCGCGCGCGGCGACGTTCTGTAGCGCGAGCACCATCGCCGCAGCGGCCGGAATCGCATCCACCGCCGCGTGCGGATGCGCGCCGTGGCCGCCCTTTCCGCGCACCGTGATGTACAACTCGTCGGCCGCCGCGCAGACGGGACCGGGCGTGATACCGATCCGGTCGGCGGGAATGCGCGTGTCGACGTGCAGCATGGCGATCGCTTCCACTTTCGGATCGTCCAAGGCGCCTTCGTCGATCATTGGCTGCGCGCCGCCGGGGCCTTCTTCGGCCGGCTGAAAGAGCAGCACGATCGTGCCCGCAAGCGTCTCGCGCATGGCGGCGAGAATTCGCGCCGCGCCCAGCAGCATCGCCGTGTGCGCGTCGTGACCGCATGCGTGCATCTTGCCCGCAACTTCGGATGCAAACGGTAAGCCGGTTCGCTCGGTGAGCGGCAGCGCGTCCATGTCGGCGCGTAACGCGACCGTGCGCCCGGGGCGCTTGCCTTCGATCACGCCGATCACGCCGGTGCCGGCGACGCGCCGGTGCCGGATGCCCAGGTCGTCCAGCTCGCATTCGACGAGCGCGGCGGTCTCGTTCTCCTCAAAGCCCAGTTCGGGCCGGCGATGGATGGCGCGACGGATCTCGACGGTGCGCGCGAGGACGGCTTCGCTCGGTTCAACGATCATGCAGCACCGATTCCGGAGGGAGTGGCCGCCTTCCCTGTAGCGAATGAGAACGGGAGATGATCATCCCCGACGTCGCGCTGGCCATGCTGGTCAACCGGACCGCGCAAGCCTATGTCAGCGGTACGCCCGCTTATATGACGTACCGCGAGACGACGCGCATTTCGGCGCCGTCCATGGGTCGCACCCAAGAGATCGACCGCTCCGTTGCCGTTCGCGTGGCCGACAACTACGCCGTCATGCGCGACTTGCCCGACGGCGGCGAGCGGACCGGCGAGGCGTTCCCGATCATCGCTCAGTTCAATCCGTTCTCCGCCTATCAGTTCAGCTATTTCGCGAACCTCAAGAACGTCGAGATTCATCTCCAGCGAGGAGCTCCGGTCACGTTTCCGATTCCGGCGCCCGATCCCGGCGTGGACGTCCTCGTACCCTACAACAGCTTCTGGGCGGCGCGTTATGCGCCCGACTCGACCGAGCAGCACTTGCATCTGCTCGTGGATCCCACCGCGCGCGTCGGGCAGGGTTTCTACCCGAGCGAAGTCATCGAGGATCCTCAAACGCAATTGCCCTCACACGTCGAGATCCGGACCGCGAACAGCGACATGGTCATCGCGCTCGACTATCAGGTCATCCAAGGCCACTGGGTGCTCACGCACGGACGCTTCTCGGCAACCGAACACGTGATCGTCTCGACGTTCAAAGTGATCGCCGACGTCACGTACGATGACTTCGCGTTTCCCACCCAAGCGCCCGATCCGCGGCTTGCCGGAACTCCGGTGCCCACGGTTACGCCTTAAGAACGAGAACGCAAGCGTGCTGGCGGAGAGGGAGAGATTCGAACTCTCGAGACGCTCATCACGTCTGCCCGCTTTCGAGGCGGGTGCCTTCAACCACTCGACCACCTCTCCACGCACGAAGCACGCTTGCCCCAAAGCGCCCCTAACTACAGCGCCGGGCCTCCAATACCTTCCCCCTCGCGATTCCGGCGGGCGCGAAAGAAGCGTTGCAACTGCGCGGCCGCCTCGTGTTCCAGGACGCCCGCCTCGATCTCGACACGGTGGTTCGTCTTCGGGGAGCGCAAAACGTCGAACGCGCCGCCGTCGGCGCCGCCTTTCGGATCGCGTGCACCGTAGACCAGGCGTTTGATTCTCGCGGCGATCATCGCGCCGGCACACATCACGCAAGGCTCTTTGGACACGTAGAGCGTCGCGTCGGAGAGGCGCCAAGCCCCCAACCGCTCCGACGCGCGGCGAATCAAGAGAATTTCGGCATGCGCGGTCGCGTCGCGATCCGTCTCCTTCTCGTTCTTCCCTTCGAGAACGAGGTCGCCGCTCACGAGAACCGCGCCGATCGGCACGTCGCCGCACGCTTCGGCGTCGTTCGCGAGTTCGAGTGCGCGACGGAGGAACGCCTCGTCGCTCGGACTTGCCGCCATCGAAGCGCTTACGCTCCTCGCTGCCGGATCGCGCAGACCGGCACGGTGCTCGCGCGCAGGACGCCTTCGGCAACGCTGCCGAGAATGAAACGCGGGATACCGGCGCGTCCGTGCGTACCCATCATGATGCAGTCCGCCTCTGCACCCGCCGCCGCAGCCAGGATTTCGTCCGCCGCTTTGCCCTGACGCAGCGACGTCGCGACGTCCGCGCCGAGCGATTGAGCGAGCGCCTTGCTCTCGTCGAGCAAACGCTTTGCGTGTTTCTTTTTTTCGACTTCGAGGAACTCGCTGCGATCCAGGTCGTCCCAGCGCGAATCCACTTCATCGATAACGACGCACAGCGTCACGCGCGTGCCTTCGGCACGGGCCAGATCGCATGCGAAGCGCAACGCGAGTTCGGCCGCCGGCGAACCGTCGACCGCGACGAGCGCGCGCGTCAGCGGGCCGGTCCTGCGCTTGTCGGCGCGTTTGGGAACGACGAAAACCGGAACGCTCGATGCGCGGATGACGTCTTCCGCCGTGCTGCCCACGGCGAAGCGTTCGAATCCGCGCCGCCCGTGCGTCCCCATGACGATCAGGTCCGGGCAGATGCTTTGCGCCTCGGTGAGGATCGCCGATGCGGGCGAGCCTTCGAGCTCGGCCCGTTCTGCGACGACGCCGGCCCGCTTGGCGCGCTCCTCGGCCGAGGCGAAGATTGCGTTGGCCTCTTTCTCGAGGGCGTCCAGGAGCGGCCGCGGGTCGGTGACGTCCGCGGGCTCCTCCGACGAAGCGGCAATTTGGACGATGTTCATCGAAAACGCGATCGTCAGCTGCGCGCCGTGCAATTTCGCGCGCTCGATCCCGAAGTCCAACGCCTTCGTCGCGATATCCGATCCGTCTACGGGGACCAATATGCGCTTCATCGCGCTCCTTGTCGGCAAACCAATGGCGCGCCCGGAGGGATTCGAACCCCCGATCTCAGCCTTCGGAGGGCTGCGCGTTATCCAACTACGCTACGGGCGCCTGGTGGCTGCTAGCTCTTTGGAGCGTCGGGCGACGGTCCCTGGCTGGGCATGTGTTTGAAGAGATCGAGTTTATGATCCACCAGCGTGCGATAGAACTTCCGCACGCAATCGGGATGCCCGAAGAAATACGTCCGCGCATAGGCGAGATCGTCGCCGGAACTATCGGGAACGTAGTGCGAGATTTCGATCTCCTCCATCTGCGTCCGGTCGACGGGATGGGGACAAAAGTCGCACGGGATGGTGGACATCGGTATAAAAAACCCGCCTTGCAAAAAAATGTGGCTCGGGTAGGACTCGAACCTACGACCAAGGGCTTATGAGTCCCCTGCTCTACCACTGAGCTACCGAGCCGTAAGCCGCGGGCTAACGTTTCGACGAATCAGAATACCACCCCCGCGGGCAGGCTTGCAAGCGCCGCTGGGGGCGCTCAAGGCCCCGGCGGGGCGTGGACGGCCCGTCAGTTTTCGGCGCAGTTCACTGCGCTCCGACAAGGACGATCGTCGGCCGCCACCGCCGTTACGGCGTATGAAAGCCATAAGGCGCACGCCGCACCCCAGCACACGTATGGAATGCGAAGTCCGGCATCGCCAATTGCAAAGCCGGTGGCTCCGAGGCCGACGAAGACCGCAGCCGTGACGTAATAGGCCGGCGCGGGAAGCCAACGCGCCAGCAAGACGAAATGCAGACCAACGATGATGGCCTGGACCGATACGGAGAATTCGACGGACTGCATGGCGGGAAGAAAAACGAACGCGGCGAGGATGGCCAGCCCTTCTAGGCCGCTTGCAAGACCGACGACGCGCCCGATGTGCCGCCGTTCTTCGGGGCGCGACGCCGGCCGATCTCGACGCATTGCCGCGAGCAGCATGAGGACGAACGCAATGCACGGCACGAGATACAGCAGCGGCGGCGCGTTCGAACCCCAAACTCCCACGCTCCACCAAAGGCTAGCGAATACACCTGTGACGACCGCGACGACTCTCATGACGCGTCCCCGTCTTTCTTACGTTGTAAGGCGCGGCATGGCCGAAGACGCAGAAGAGCCGCGGCGATAAGCCGCGACTCTTCCGACGAGATCCGCGGTCGGAGGGACTCGAACCCCCAACCTACAAGTTCGTAGCCTGTTGCTCTATCCAATTGAGCTACGACCGCGCGTTCTCAGACCGTGCCGCTCGCGCGACCATCCCTGATACGCGCGAACCGAATTGCAATCCTGTGGTCGACTCGGAGAGAGAGGGATTCGAACCCTCGATACGACTTGACATCGTATAACGGTTTAGCAAACCGCCGCCTTCAGCCGCTCGGCCATCTCTCCACGCCAGCCCCGACGATTCTCGCCTGCCGGCCGCCGAGCCTGCGGAGCGCGGCGCCCGCCGCCGCTACGACTTTGGTGCGGTCGGCCCCGACAGCGGCGGCTCTTCCACGAACTCGACGCGCGCCGCAGGTGACGTCGGCGCCGTGGCTGCGGCGGGCGCAGCCGGCGGCGTCGCGGGAACCGTGGCGCGCGACCGGCGCGCAAGCAGCGCATCCACCCCCAGCACGCGGCCCGCGGGCAGCACCAGGAACAGTGCCGTGAGCACCAGCGTCGTGCCGTCCAAACCCGTCCACGATCCGAACTTGTCCATGCCGTGCGATGCGATGTAGTTGAGCGTCAGGAAGACGCCGCCCAGCGCGCCCACGCGCGTGAAGAGTCCGAAGACCAGCGAGCAGCCCACGAGTACTTCGCACAACCGCACGAGCTCGGCGACGAGACCGATGTTCGGTTGCACGAATCCGGCGAGAAAATTGTGGTAGGGACCATTCGTGACGGCGATCGCCTGCGTCACGTACTGTACGATGACGCCGGCCGGCGGCATGAACTGCTCGCTGTGCTTGAATTTTGGTACGCCGTGGCCGAGCCAGATAATGCCGGTCGCAACGCGCGCGAGCGCCAGCCAAAAGCCGTACCGCGCGGGTGAGGGCAACTTCACGCAACGTTTTCCCGGCGCGTCCGCGCCAAGCTCAGCACGAACTCGGCGACGTCGCGCGCCGCGTCCGGACGGCCCGCGCTCGCCGCCGCCGCGATCATCTTCTTCCGCCGCTCCGAGTCGCCGAGCACGCTGGCCAGCGTCTCGCCCAGTTCGGGCAGCGTCTGAACGTCGGTCGCGGCGCCGCGTTCGATCAAGAAGCGCGCGTTGCGCTCTTCCTGTCCCGGAAGCGGTTTGCACAGAATCATCGGAATGCGCGCCGCGAGCGCCTCGGCGACGCTCAGCCCGCCGGGTTTGGTCACGAACGCGTCACACGCGTGCATGTAGTCGTAGACGTTGTCCACGAACCGCAGGACGCGCACGGGATATTTCACGCCTTCGGCCGCGGCCAAGATGCGCCGCTCCTGGCGCGGGTCCGGTCCGGCTACGACCACCGCGCCGATCGGCGTGCCGACGTCGTCGAGCGCACCGAGCATTTTGGCCAGCGGCGCCATGCCCAAGCCGCCGCCCATCATGAGCACGAGCGGAAGGTCGAGGGGCAGACTCAAGCGTTCGCGCAAGGCGCGACGGGGTTCGAGCGTGGGCGCGAAGCGAGCGTCGATGGGAATGCCCGAGGCGAGGATCCGCTCGGGCCGCGCGCCTCGCGCGATCATCGCTGCGCGAACCGACTCGTCGGCAACGGCGTAGCCGTCCACGTTGTGGTGCACCCAGAAGGCGTGCACGGCGAAGTCGGTCACGATGCCGACGACCGGGGGCGCGTCCGCGTAGGCGTTCTTGTATTCCGCCATCGCGCCGCATGGGAACGCGTGCGTGCAGACCACCACGTCGGGGCGCTCGCGCACCATCAGCTCGCGCAAGTTTCCGGCGGTGAATTGGTGCGCCCACGTTCGGAACGGACCGACTTCGGTGGCCCGCTCTGCGCGCTGATAAACGTAGCGATAGAGCTGCGGGATCGTCTTGACCATTTGGAGATAGCCGTCCGCGACGACGCGCGATACGACGAGCGCGGCGTACTTATAGGAATCCACCACGTTCGTACGCACGTCCGGATCGATCTCTTGCAGCCCGGCGCATACGGCTTTCGCGGCCGACTGATGGCCAACGCCGACGTTCGCCGAAAGAAACAGGATGCGAATTAGGACTTGCTCCCCTCTTTAGTCGGTTCCGGCACGACGCCGCCTGACCGAGGAGGCGTATCGCCGAACGGAGATTCTATCGCCGTGCTCTGCTCTGGGGAAAATCGCTGCGTTCCGTCAGCATTGCGCGCCGGCGTGTCTTCCAGTCCCGCTTCGAGCGGCTCGCCGGCAGCCTCTTCGGCAAACGCCATGAAGTCGTCGAGGATCTCTTGCGCGAGCTCGTCGCTTTCGATCAGTTTTCCTTGCAAATCGGTAACGATGAACACGTCCTCGGCTTCATCCGAGCCGGCGGCGGCGGTACCTTCGTGGAGGAGCACGGCGTACGCGTCGCCGCCCTCTTCGTCGTCCAGAATCCCCACGACCTCATACTCCGTCTGCTCCTCACCGGGCACTTGGATAAAGAGCTTCTCGCCGAGTTCGAGCGCCGTTGGTGGGACGCCGTTGATGGAAGTCATGATGTGGCTCCTCTTCATTTGAGACACCGTGCTACGTTGGCTTGGTGCTCCGCGAGCGTACGCGCGAACACGTGGCGCCCGCCACCGCAATAGACGTAGTACAGGGCATCGGTCTTCGCCGGATGGAGCGCCGCCTCCACCGAGGGGAGGCCCGGATTGGCGATCGGGGTCGGCGGAAGGCCGGCGTGGAGATAGGTGTTGTAAGGCGAGTCCATCGCGAGGTCCGACCGCGTGATCTCCGTTTGGTGCTCCGGGAGCGCGTATTCGATCGTCGCGTCGATTTCCAGCGGCATCTCCAATTTCAGGCGGTTGTAGATCACTCCCGCGATGAGCGGGCGATCCGCCTCGACCTTGGCCTCGCGCTCGACCATCGATGCCACCGTCACGGCCTGCGGCACCGTGACGTGCAGGCCGCGCGCGCGCTCGGCCGCGTCCGCGGGGAGTTTTGCGAGAAACTCGTCGGTCATGATCTTGGCGACTTGCGCGGGCGTGGCATCGGTCGGCACCAGGTAGGTGCTCGGAAAGAGAAAGCCTTCAAGGGAGGCGGTCTTGGTGCCGTCCACGTCGAGCGAACCCCGCGAGAACGCGTCGGCGAAGGCGTCGGAGGAGCCGAATCCTTGAGCTTGCAAGCGTTCGGCGATTTGCTTGGCGGTAAAGCCTTCGGGTACGGCCACCCATCGCGCGACCTCCGCTCCGCCGCTCAGCAGCGCGTGGAGCACCTCGTTCTCGCTCTCGTGCGGCGGGAAACGATACTCGCCTGCACGCACGTCGGCGTCCTCGTGCCGCAAGCGAACCAGCAGGCGGAACGCAAGCGGATCGGCGATAACGCCCGAGTCGGCCAGTTGCGCCTCAACCCGGGTGAAGGAGCTGCCTCGCTCCACGACGACCTGCGTCGACTGCGCCGGGTGGGACGCGTCACCGTACACCGCGTGCCACCACCACACGCCCGTTGCCAGCGCGAGCAGCGCCAGCAGTCCGGCCGCGGCGGCTGCAATGCGCATGAGGGTACGAATCACGAACGCGCGTCGCGGCCACGGCGCGCGAGAAAGCTTTCCAAAATCAGCGCCGCGGCCATCTTGTCGACGACGTCGCGCCGCTTGCGCCGCGACACGTCCGCTGCGATCAGTGTCTTGGTCGCCTGTGCCGTCGTCAGGCGTTCGTCCACCCGATGAATCTCCCCAGAAAACACGCGCGCGAGTTGCTCCACGAACGCGTCCATTTTTTGCGCCGCGACGCCGCGTTCACCGGTTAGCGAAATCGGATCGCCGACCACGATTTCGCCGGCGCCGTACGAGGCCGCGAACTCCAGCACGGTCTCTAAGTCGCGCCGGAGATTGGTTCGTTCGATCGTACCGACGGGAAGCGCGAAAGTTGCAGTCGGGTCGGCCACCGCGATGCCGATCCGCTTGCTTCCGACGTCGAGCGCCATGACCGTCACGGCTGGACGAACTCCGCGAGGTGCGCGTTGGACTTGGGCCTGCGCCCCAGGTGATGCGAAACCAGCGCTTCGATCGCCGCGGCGATGCGAGGCGGCGCGGCGGTGGATGCCCCGGCGCCGCGGGGCGCGGCGAGCGCCCGCACGATCTCGAGTTCGCTCGCATCGAATTCCGGGAGGTCGCGCCAGTTCTCTCGGCACTCCGCGCCGACGAATCCGCCGTCTTGCGCATCCAGCCAAGCCGGAGCTTCGAGCGCCACGCCGCAGCGCACGCAGTTCCGCATCGGTGGCGCCAAGCCGAGTTCGCCCAGCAAGCGCATCGAATAGCGCGGGACGAGCGCGCGCGGCCGGTCGGTTGACGCGATGCCGCCGAGCATGCCGCGCAGCAGCGCGTATATTTCCGGGACGGCGAGTTCGGGTTCGCAGAACGCATCAACCAGTTCCACGGCAAACGTCGCGGCCGCGAAGCGTTCCGGTTCGACCAGTTGCATCCAATGTTCGAGCACGATCTCCGCCGATACGATCACGTCGAGGCTTCTGCCGCGATGCATCGTGAGCGCGCACTCGTTGCCGAACTCCAGCCGGCCGCCATAATGGCTTTTCCCGCGCCGGATTCCTTTGGCGACCGCATCGAGTTTGCCGCGCCGATCGGTAAGCAGGGTCAAAATCTTGTCCGCTTCGCCGAGATTGCGCGCGCGCAAAACGATCGCGTTGGTCTTATACGAGCGCTCGAGCGTCACGGTACGGCGGGCGCTTGCAGGCCGGCTTCAGGAGACGGCATGCGACTCGCCGGTCGCGCCGCCGGCCTTTCCGTCGCCGCCGTTCGCGCTCCCGTTGGTGTAGACGCGCACGGCCAGAATGCGGCGGCCGCGCGTGCGTTCGACGCGAAGCCTGGTGTGCTCGTCGACGTCGATTTCTTCCCCGGCGCTCGGAAGGCGGCCGAAGAGCCCGATCGTGTATCCGCCCAGCGTCTCGAAGTCTTCCGAAGAGAGCTCGGTACCGAGCTTGGCATTGACGTCGTCCACGTTCGTGCCCGCTTCGACGACCGCTTCCGTCCCCGAAATGACGTGGATCGGTTCTTGCTCGTCCTCGTCGTGCTCGTCGCGGATCTCGCCGACGATCTCCTCGAGCAGATCTTCCATCGTCACCAGGCCGGCCGTCCCGCCGTATTCGTCGGCAACGATCGCCATCGAAAACTTGTCGCGCTGCATTTCGCGCAAGAGCTCCGCCGTCTTCTTGGTCTCCGGCACGTGAGCGACCGGCCGCATCAATTCACTCAAGGGAGTTTCTGCAAGCCGCCCGCCCGCAAGACTGATGAGCAGTTCGCGATCGTGAACGACGCCGACGATGTCGTCCTTGGACTCTTCGTAGACCGGCAGTTTGGAGTAGCCCTCGGCGATCACCAGGTCGAGCGCGCGCCGCGCGGAGTCGCTCACCGACACCGCGACGATCTCGGGGCGCGGCGTCATGATCTCGCGCACGATCGTATCGCCGAACTCGATCACCGAGTGAATCATCTCGCGCTCTTGCTCTTCGATGACGCGCTGCTCGGCGCCGACGTTGACCACCGCCCGGATGTCCTCTTCGGTGACGAAATGATGGCCGGTCTTGATTCCGAAGGGCCGCAGCACGAGTTCGGTGAGCCAGGTGAAAAAGCGCGCGACCGGCGTGAGCACGATGACCGCTGCGAGCATCGGTTTGGCCAGGCGGATCACCGAGCGCTCCGGGTCCGACGTTGCCAGCATCTTCGGCAGAATCTCGCCGAAGAACAGAATGACGACCGTCATGACGACCGTCGCCAGCACCACGGGATCGGGCAGGCCCATCTGGATGGAGATGTAGGTCGCGAGCGAGTCGGCGGCGAGCAGAACGATGGTGTTTGCCACCAGGATCGAGGTCAGAACCCGGTTCTTGTCCTCGACCAGGATCTCGACGTCTTTGGCGTACTTGATGCCGCGCTGCGCCATCGCTCGCGCGCGCAGCCGCGAGATGGACACGATCGACGCCTCGGAGGCGGCAAAAAATGCGGCCGCGATCACCAGCGCCACCAGGCAGCCGATCCGAAGCCAGTCTATGGCGGACATCAGGCTACCCGGCGCCGGGAGCCGGTACTTCGGGGTAAGTCGCTAGTCAAATCGGCGCCATTATAGCACATGGGGGCGTACCAGCAGAAAAACCGCGAGCGCGACGGTCGTCCCCAAAATCGCGCCCCACAGGACCTCCCAGGCGCTATGGATGCGCCCTTCGACCCGGCTTTGGGCTACTAGGAAGGCTACGCCGTAGCCCAGCAGCGCGGCCAGGGGCCGTTGGTACAGGAACGCGAGCAGGGTGGCCGCGGCAAAGGCGACCGCGGCGTGCCCCGAAACGGCCCCGCCCTGGAGCGCCGAGCCGCGCCCGACCCAGGCCTTGGCGAAAATCGTCGCGATCGCCACCAACGCGAGGATGATGAACGCGACGTTGGTGTTGACGTTCTGCACCGCAAAGAAGACGCGCTGGCCGCCGTTGATGATGCCCTGATAGAAGACCAGGTAGCCCACCGCGACCGACGCCAGCGACGCGACCAGCACGGCTCCGGCCGCCGCATCCTTCGCCGACTTGGCCAGCGGGTGGTGCGCGACGGTAAGCAAGTCCACCAGCGATTCCATCGCGGTGTTGATCAGCTCGAGCGCGAGCACCATTGCGATGAGAATGATGATCGCAACGACGTAATAGCGGTCCAGGCGCATGAATAGCAACGCGACCAGGACCAGGAGTGCGATGCCCAAGTGGATGCGCATGTTGGACTGCGTACGCGCGGCGTACATGATGCCTTCGAACGCGTGATGAAACGAACGCCAAAACTTGCTCTCGGCGATCGGCGCGTAGGCCGGGGGCGCGGGCTGCTCGCGACGCTCGTCCGGTTCCATCATGCCGCTAGCCCAGCGCGTCGGCGTACGGCCACGGCATCCCGATCGCGTCCGCCAAACGCCGCTCTTCCGACTCCATCGCGGCGCGCTCCGCCGCTTCCTCGTGATCGTGGCCCAGCACGTGGAGGATGCCGTGAATGAGCAGGCGTTCGATCTCGCGCGCGAGCGGCGCGTCGTACTCGGCGGCTTGCCGACGCGCCGTGTCGACCGAGATGACGACGTCGCCCAACATCCGTTCGGGACTGACGTCGCGGTCTCCGATCATCGGAAAGCTCAAGACGTCGGTGGCACGGTCCTTCCCTCGATGCTCGCGATTGAGCGCCCGAATCTCTGCGTCGTTCACGAGCGTGAGCGAGAGCGAGGAATCGCCTTCGTCCACCGCCGCAAGCAACCGTTGCGCCGCGTTTTTCAGCGCGCGGCCGTCTACGCCGCTGCGCTTGACGTCGTTGCGATAGTAGATCACGGGTTTTCGCGGCCGTAGGCGCGGATGATCGCCGTCACGAGCGGATGGCGGACCACGTCGGTCTCGTCGAGTTCGACGATCGAAACCCCCTTCACGGACGCAAGCCGCTCGGCCGCGTCGCGCAAACCCGAGCGCGCCCCGGACGGCAAGTCGACTTGCGTCGCGTCGCCCGTGACGACCATCTTCGAAGCCGTTCCCAGGCGCGTCAGGAACATCTTGATCTGGTCGCGGGTCGCGTTCTGCGCCTCGTCCAAAATGACGAACGCGTCGTTGAGCGTGCGGCCTCGCATGAACGCCAGCGGCGCGATCTCGATCGTCTCGCGGTCGAGGTACTTCTGCACCACGGTCGCATCGAGCAACTCGCCCAGCGCGTCGTAGAGCGGGCGCATGTAGGGATCCACCTTCTCCTTGAAGTCGCCGGGCAAAAATCCGAGGCTCTCGCCGGCTTCGACCGCGGGACGGGAGAGAATGACGCGCGAGACTTTGCG
>Ga0182012_10001897_pt1 | contig 22777 bp, 19 predicted proteins | sample 612S2SmetaG_FD_120486 | JGI IMG/M metagenome (GOLD analysis project Ga0182012, IMG submission 120486) | Permafrost microbial communities from Stordalen Mire, Sweden - 612S2S metaG | ecosystem: Environmental > Terrestrial > Soil > Wetlands > Permafrost | place: Sweden: Stordalen | collected... | reverse complement strand
CTTCACGCGCCTCAATGGTCTCGGTAAACGCAGTGCCAAAGCGCGAGGAGTTCTGCTGGGTCATGGGGAAGAGGCGGAGATGGTCGGCACGCTCCTCGGTCAGCGTCAGGCAGATCAACCCGCGGCCGTAACGGGCCATGAAGTTGATGGCCTCGGGGGTAACATACTCGGCGGCCAGGGTCAGGTCGCCCTCGTTTTCGCGGTCCTCGTCATCGACCACGACCACCATCCGTCCGGCGCGAATGTCGACAAGCGCGCCGGGCACGTCGGTAAATGGAGGCTCGAAGCTGCGAGGAGTGTCGGGCATGGCTGCGTCTTTATTTTCGCCGATGGCAGCGGGTGGGGTAAAACCGGGGCGGAAAAGTTGGCGGTTCAGAGCCGGGCCAGAACCCGGTTCCGTCGCGAGTTGCGGCCTGTGTTCCAGCCCACGTGCGTAACTCCGAAGCCAGTGCTACATTACTTGTGGGTACGCTGCCGAGAGCCGTCTGGAACTCGCCGGGTTTTTAAGGGACAATATAGGTAGAACCATGCCATCATTGCTAACTAGACTGCTGAAAGACGAGCCGGGAAACACGAAGGCCAAGATTGCCTTCCTGTATGCCTTTCTGGCGTTATTCAATATCGCGGCTTGGTGTTGGGCGCTGGTTGCGTTTCATCGTTTTCCGGTTCTCTTAGGCACGGCATTTCTGGCTTACAGTTTTGGCCTGCGTCACGCGGTGGATGCCGACCACATAGCCGCCATTGACAACGTAACCCGCAAGCTGATGCAGCAGGGTAAGCGGCCGGTAGCCGTGGGCCTGATGTTTTCGCTCGGCCACTCCACGATTGTAGTTGTGGGCTCCATCGCGCTGGCCTCGGCCACGCTAGCCCTCCAGCACCGCATCGATGGAGTCAAGGAGATCGGAAGCCTCATCGGCACCCTGGTCTCCACGCTGTTTCTGTTTGCCATCGCGCTGATCAATCTGGCGGTTCTGATCTCGGTTTACAAGAGCTTCAGACGTGTGAGGCGCGGGGAGCCTTATATTGACGAAGATTTCGATCTGCTGCTGGGCAATCGCGGCCTGCTGGCGCGAATTTTCCGGCCCATGTTTCGTCTCATTCGCGCCAGTTGGCAGATGTATCCGCTCGGTTTCTTGTTTGGCCTTGGCTTCGATACGGCGACCGAGATCGGTGTGCTCGGCATTTCGGCGGCGGAGGCCTCAACCGGCCTGCCGATCTCTTCCATTCTGGTTTTTCCGATTCTGTTTGCCGCCGGCATGTCGCTGGTCGATTCGACTGACAACATTCTCATGCTGGGTGCTTACGGATGGGCCTTCGTCAAGCCGATTCGCAAGCTCTATTACAACGTCACCATCACCGCGGTATCGGTTGTGGTGGCGCTGGTTGTTGGAAGTATTGAAGCGCTGGGCCTGGTCGCAGGGCGCTTCCACATGCAGGGCGGCGCGTGGAATTTGGTGGCGAAGCTCAACGAAAACTTTGGCCTGCTCGGCTACGGAATCGTGCTGTTGTTCGTGTTGAGCTGGGCGCTCTCCATCGCGATTTACAAGTGGCGGCACTTTGACGAGCTGGAGTTCGGCGCCGAGGATGCCACCTAGGTATTGCACAGAATTCGTTTCATAAATGGAACGCCTGCGCTCTCTGCCAGGCCTTTTCAATCACCATCACTGTAATCGGATCCATTTCAAGCGCGCTGTGGCTGTTCCACTCGGCGCGTTCCACCCAGCGCAGATCTTCTGCGTCGGAAGCCGCCCTGGCCTCGCCGCCTGTAACCCGGCACAGATAGTCGGCAATCACGTAGTGGAACTGCACACGTTCTTCTTCCCGATGAATGCGGTCGAGCAGTTCAACGAACTCAACCGGCTCGACAATCAGTCCGGTCTCTTCCCGCATCTCGCGCACGACGCCATGATGCAGCGACTCGCCAAGCTCAAGAACCCCGCCGGGCAGCGTCCAGCGGCCTTTCATCGGAGCCGAGCCTCGCCGCACCAGCAGCACTCGGCTCTCTTTCACGATAATTGCGCCCACAGCAATGATAGGCGCGGATGGAAACTCTCTCTGCATCATGTTCGCGGGTCCTCCTTGATTTATATCCAGCGTAATGTCTCCCACCCTTTCGGCGCCCATGGCTGATGGGATGGGGTGCCCTGCGCCTTGCAAGTTAACGCTGCAAAAGGGATGTATTCCCTTGCTCTCCTGAATCCCTCGCCTCCATCTATCATCAAAAAAGAGGAGGGTGTCATGTCGGAGTTTACGTTGAAGATCGATGGGATGCACTGCGGCAGTTGCGTGAAGCGGGTGAGCCAGACGCTCGCGTCGGCGGGCGATCTGGAAGTGAGAGAGGTCCGGATCGGCGCGGCCAGAGTTTCTTCGACTGGGCAGGGGCCAGCCGATACCAGTGAAGCAAAGGCCATTGCCGCCCTGGCCAAAGCCGGCTTCTCGGCGCATTTGGATCAATAGTGGCCACTGCTGCGCGCGAAACTTTGACGCTGCCTGTGCTGGGCATGACCTGCGCCAGTTGTCAGCATCATGTTGAGGCGGCGCTCTCTGCCACGCTTGGCGTGGAATCGGCGCGCGTCGACCTGATGGCGCATCGTGCCAGCGTGGTCTTCGATCCGGCTCAAACGCAACCTGAAACATTGGTCAAGGCGATTCAGGCGGCGGGATACGATGCCGCGCTGCCCCGCGCGGGCGATTCCTCCAGTACAGTGAAAGACGATGAGACAGCAGGCTCGGCGCGCAGGGCCTGGGTAACGATTACGGCCGGCGCAGCGGCCATGGTGCTGGCTATGCCGATCGAGAGCCAGATGAGCGCGACGGGCAATGAGCGAATGGGCTGGTTGATGCGGGTGTTGCCATGGTTCTATGCGCTGCCCGCGAATTGGGTGCGCTGGTTTCTCCTGGTAATGACCGCGGCGGTTGTGGGCTGGGCCGGGCGCGGCATTTACCTAAGCGCGCTTCGCGCCCTGCGTCACGGCGAAACCAATATGAATACGCTGGTGGGTCTGGGCACGGCAGTGGCCTTTGCTTACTCGGCGTATGCCACAGTGCGGCCGGGGGCAGGGCGGCAAGTTTACTTCGATGCAGTCCTGCTGATTGTTGGATTTTTGCTGCTGGGCAAGAGTCTGGAAGCTCGCGCGAAGCATCGAGCACTTGCAGCACTGAATTCGCTCTCGCAGTTGCAGCCGGTGACGGCGCGAAAAATTGTGGACGGTGTGGAAGCTGTGGTTCCGCTGGGCCAGATTCTCCCAGGAGACAACATTGTCGTGCTGCCCGGCGAGCGGATTCCCGTGGACGCCACCATCCTCGAAGGCCGCACGACGGTCGACGAGTCCCTGTTGACCGGCGAGTCCACTCCACTGGCCCGAGAGGTTGGGGACCGCGTGTTGGCAGGGTCGTTGAACTACGACGGGGCGGTAACGTGTAGGGCAGATTCGCTGGGCGAGGCCACGGTACTAGCTCAGATCACGAAGATGGTGGAGCAGGCGCAGAGCTCGCGCGCGCCCATGGAGAGGCTGGCCGACAGAGCCAGCGCGATCTTTGTACCCGTGGTCCTGGCGCTGGCGCTGATCACGTTTGTGGTCTGGCTTCTTGTGACGCACTCCATGTCCATGGCGTTGGCCAATACAGTCGCCGTGCTGGTGATTGCCTGCCCCTGCGCCATGGGGCTTGCGGTTCCGGCGGCGCTGACCGTCGCGGTGGGGCGCGGGGCGCAACTCGGTGTGCTGTTCAAGGGCGGGGAAGCGCTGGAGCGGCTCACGCACCTTGACGTGGTGGTTCTCGATAAGACGGGCACGCTGACAGTCGGTAGGCCTGTTTTGGAGGCAATCAAAGTATTTGCGCTCGATCCCCTGATAGAAAAAAGTAAAATCCCAACGCCAAACCTAAACTCAATTTCTGACAAACAAAAAGCCGTGGGTGCCCCCGGTCTCGATTCTGAGACCGGGGAAAGCACGAACCCAGGCGCGCTTGAACTTTTGCGCATCGCCGCATCGGCCGAGGAGCACGCGAATCATCCCCTGGCTCATGCGATTGTCGATGCGGCACGCAGCCGTGGATTGACTTGGAAGCCCGCGGAAGAGGTGACAGTGCTGCCTGGGCGCGGTCTGACGGCGCGCGTCCAAAGTCGCAACTGCATGTTGGGCAATGAGGCGCTGTTTGCAGAAATGTTTGTACCGCTGCCAGCCGATGTGCCTGCGCCCGAGCCGGGTGTGACGCGACTGTGGATGGCACTCGACGGCGCGGCTGCCGGCTATTTTGATGCGAAAGATGCCCTGCGGCCCGATGCGGCGACGGCGATTGCAAGTCTTCGCGCCATGGAATTGCGCGTCATGATGCTGACCGGCGATTCGGCCACCGCTGCCGCGCCTATTGCCCGTCAGGCCGGGATTACCGAGGTTGAGGCCGGACTCGATCCCGCAGGCAAACTGGCCCACATTCGCGAGCTGCAAAAGAGCGGCTTGCGCGTGGCCATGGTCGGTGACGGCATCAACGACGCTGCGGCGCTGGCGCAAGCCGACGCTGGCATCGCCATGGGCTCAGGCGCGGACCTGGCGCAGGAGGCCGGCGATGTGCTGCTCCTCCGCGCGAACCCGGCAGCGATTCCATTGGCGCTGGGGTTGGCAAAAAGCACACTGCGCATTATGAAGCAAAACCTATTCTGGGCGGCTGCGTACAACGTCGTCGGAATTCCACTCGCCGCAGGCGTGTTTTATCCGTGGTTCCATCTGCTGCTTTCGCCATGGGTGGCAGCAGCGGCCATGGCGCTCAGTTCGGTCTGCGTACTGTCGAACAGTTTGCGGCTGCGCGGATGGTCTGCGGCTGGGTGAGTGGGGAGTGTGTTGATCACAGTCCTAATTGGAGGTGAAAAACATAGCGCATAACGAGATAAAAGATCGCGAGATACAGGGCCATGAATCCAAATCTTCGTCAGTCTTTGTCAGTCTTAGTCCACCAAACCCAGAAGTTTAAGAACCCCAGCAGTAGGTTCGGCCCCAGAACAAGAATTTGCAACCAGTTTGGCCAAGCTGAGAAGGGCGTTATCATGCAATCCATTTTAAGCCGAGAAGTTGTTCACCGTGGCGGCAAGCTAAACTAACCAAAGGACCCATCCGTGCGCATCCTCACCCGCTACATCCTCGGCGAGATTCTCTCCCACACGCTCATCGGGTGCGCGCTGTTCACCTTTATCCTCTTCATGCCGCAGCTTCCCCACATTCTAGAAGTCGTGGTGCGCAACAGCTCCACGCTCAGCAACGTATTTGAAATTTTCCTCTTCACCCTGCCGAATCTCTTCAAAGTCACTCTGCCGCTGTCGGTTCTGTACGGAACTTTGCTGGGGTTGACACGGCTGGCTGCTGACAGCGAGATCATCGCCATGCGCGCCTCGGGGCTCGGCATCGGCTACTTTGTGCGCGTGGCATCGGTAATTGCGGTCGCGGGTACGATACTGGGCCTGGGCAATTCGCTGTTTCTCGCCCCGCGCTCCAACCAGGCCATCCTCGATATGGAGCGGGCACTTGAGACGCAGCAGGCCTCTTACGAGATACAGCCCCGCGTATTTTACGAGGACTTCAAGAACGCCGTGCTCTATGTCGAGGACGTGCGCTCCGGCACCGGCGCGGCCAACTGGCGGCAGGTCTTCATGGCCGATGTTACAGACCCGGCCAACCCCATCATCACCACTGCGGCATCGGCGACGGTGGCCGACGACAGCGCCCAGCAATTGATCATGCGCCTGCGCGACGGCGCGCGACACGAAACCGTGGCCGGGCAGCCAGAGCAGTACAACATCTCCACATTCACTGTCACAGATATGCCGCTCTCCTTGAATCAGCAGAGCGACGTGCATCTGGGCCGGCTGGACACGGCCACCTACGCGCTTCCGATGACGGAGCTGATGCAACGCATACACGGGCCCGATCCCAAGCGATTTCTGATCGAGCTGTACAACCGGTTTTCCTACCCGATGGCCTGCCTCGTATTAATGCTGGTGGGCGTACCGCTGGGCGTCACGTCGCGGCGCGGCGGCCAGAGCTTCGGCTTTGTCTTTACCCTTCTGCTGGTTTTCATTTACTACTTTCTCTCTTCCACCGGCATCGCGCTGGGGCGGCAAGACAAAGTGCCGGTGTTTCTGGCCGTGTGGTCGGCCAATATGCTGTTTGCGGCGGTGGGCGTGTTTCTGCTCTGGCAGATGGCCAGCGGCGGCCGCGTGTTGAGCGCCATCTCGGGCTTCCGGCTTCGCACGCCGCAACAGGAGAACGCGGAAAACGGAAAGCAGAAAGGTTTTTCGCTCGCCGTTTTGTGGAACAGATATCAAACGCGAACGCCTAGAAGCCGTCCACGCGAAAGCACGCTCCCCCGCATCCTCGACGAATATGTAATGCGCGAGTTCGGCTCCATGTTCCTTCTCGTGCTCACTGGATTTGTGCTCATCATGCTCATTTTCACTTTCTTTGACCTGATCGGCGACATCATTCGCAATCACATATCCCTGGTTGTGGTAGGCGAGTACCTGGTCAATCTGACCCCCTCCATGCTCTATCAAATTGCTCCTCTGGCGGTGCTGATTGCGGCGCTGGTGACCTTTGGCGTGCTCAACCGCAACAGCGAAATCGTAGCCATGAAAGCCACCGGCATCAGCCTCTACCGGCTGGTCATTCCGATCGTCTCCATCGCGGCCATGCTCTCGATTTGCCTGTTTCTCTTCGATCAGTACTACCTGCCCCAGGCCAATCGGCGGCAGGAGGCTCTGCGCAGCACCATCAAGGGCCGGCCGCCGCAGACCTTCCTGCATCCGGAGCAGAAGTGGATATTTGGCGCGCCTGCCGCGGGCGAACCCGCGCGCATTTTTTACTATCAATATTTCGATCCGCGCAGCAATGAGTTCGGCAACCTCTCCGTATTCGAATTCAATCCGGCAACCTTTTCCCTTACTCGCCGCATCTTTGCCGGGCGCGCGGCGTGGGATGAGAGCGCAAAGTCATGGATATTCGAGAACGGCTGGCTGCGCGACATCGCAGGCGCAAACGTTACCGACTATCGTACGTTTGTGAAGTCCTCCTTCACCGAAATTCACGAGCCTCCAGATTACTTCGTAAAAGAAGACCTCGAATCGCAGGAGATGAACTTCGGCCAACTCGATAACTACATTCGCGACCTGGGCCAGAGCGGATTTGACACCATGCGCTTGCGGGTTGCCCTGTGGCATAAGCTTGCCTATCCGCTGGTGGCCATCGTGATGGCTGTGCTGGCCATTCCGTTTGCGTTGTCCATGGGCCGGCGCGGATCGTTGACTGGGATTGCGGTTGCCATCGCCGTCGCGCTCGCCTACTGGGTTGTGGACGGCCTCTTCGGCGCCATGGGCAATGTGAATTATCTGCCCGCGGTCATGGCCGCCTGGTCGTCTGACGTGCTCTTCGGCCTGGTAGGCGGCTACCTGCTGCTGAAGACGCCCACGTAGCCCATCCGATGATCCGGACCCCACTCGCCACCCTCATAGTCTGGAGAGTGCATTGCGATACCGCCAGATTAAAATCGCGGGAATACCCAGGATTACCAGCCAAATGAGAATCGACAAGATGTACTTCACCAGAAACAAGATAATCCCCGCCACGATTTCCGAAGCATTGCGATAGCCGGCAACGGATGCATTGTGGAGGCGCAGAGAAAAGGCTGCGGAAGGCATCTCTGCCTTGTATTCCTCATTCAATTGCAGCTCGATGGTCGCGTAATCGACGCGATGTTCAAGCCTGGTCTGTTCATCCTCCATGCTTTCAATCTCGCCGCGTACGCGTGCGATGGACTGCTCCACTTCAAGAACGTCGGAGATCTTCCCGGTGCGTTGCTGAAGGACGCCGCGGAAACTTTCTTCGGTCGCCAGAGCTGTTTTGATGCGCTCCGCCAAATCGGCGTGCTGCTGGGAGACATCTTCGCCGGATAGCGATTCCCTATCAACTCGGCCGAGAGTCTTCAGATCGTTGATCGCGTTGGAAAGGCCTGAAGCTGGAATCCGCAGCGACGCCGTCAAGCTGCGGGGTGCATCGGCATTTGCTTCGACAGTGAGCTGCGCCGCATAACCCTGATGACGGGCGAGCGTCGCATCCAGCGAAGTGCGGGCGGCTGAAAGATCCTTGACTGTGATCGCCAGCGATGCCGTGCGGGCGATCCTGGGAGCGGTAGACAAATCCAGATGGTAGGACTGCGTGATGGCGGCAGGATTGGCGTCGGCATTCATGGGTACGACATTGCCGGCAGCTGCCGGCTGAGCCATCGCTGGGAGTGCAGGCAACGGGGCATTCATTTGAGGCTGTTTGGGTACAGAAGTACTAACAGATGCAAGATTTCCTGGAGGAATGCTGTAACCTGCGGTATCTTTATCCCCGTCTGGAAGATGCACAACCTCAGAGGCGTGTGGGATTACGCGTTCGGAATGATGGCTGTTCGAGATTTCAATCCCCGCCAGCAGTAGAGCACAGGCCAAGGCTCCAGAGACGGCAAATACCCAGGGCTTGCGGCTCGTAGTTGCTGCCGGTGTCATCGCAGCAAGTTCCTTCACGGCCTCTTCCACACTTTGCGAAACCGGCGTAACACTCCACTGGGCAAGTGACTGCGACAACTCACGAAATTGCGCAGCCAGACCGGCGCAGTCCGAGCAGCCTTCCATGTGAGCGGCAACATTTTGCGCATCCTCAGCAGAGAGTTCTCCATCAAGGAAAGCCATAATCTGCTCCTGTGCCACGGGATGTTCGGCAATGGTATTCATGCGCTTTCCTCGATTCTCGCTGGTTCCGCGCTGGAGTTTGTAGCGGGAGCGGCAAGCAGATTGTGCAGGGCCAATCGTGCGCGAAACAGCCGCGAGCGCACTGTATTCACCGGCAGATGAAGAAGTTCGCCGATCTCGGTATAGCTCAACTGCTCAAACTCACGCAGCATCAGGATCTCTCGCTCCAGCCGGTCCAGTTTTCCCACAGCTTGGTGCAGGAAGTATTCGGTTTCAAGATTGCCCAGTGCCGCTGGTTCCCGGTACGTATCCGGCGCTCCCGTAAACGTGGCGCGGAAGGCTGCTTTCCGCCGGTACGCGCTGAGAATCTTCAATCCGATGGCGTAGAGATACGTGCGAAATAGAGCACTCGGCTGGTAATGGGAGGCAGCGCGAATCACGGCGACAAAAGTCTCCTGCGTTAGTTCCTCCGCTTGTGCCGCATCGGCCACGCGCCGCCGGAAAAAACCGAAGAGCGGCTGTTGATAGCGCAGGAATAGCTCATTGAAAGCATCCGGGGAACCATGGCAGAAGTCAGCCATGAGATCTTCGTCACTGCTCTCACCGTCGGGCTTCGCCGCGCTCGATCTTCGAGTCGTGTTCTCCATGGAGACGGGTCTCGCAATCTCCGAGTTTAGTACGAACCGCGGCAGTGCGCCTTCCATATGCTCACCCTTGCGCTACATAACCGGTAATGCTGTGAGAAAGCGAAAAGTTCCCGGAAATAGAAATAATTTTTGAAAATCCTTTCCCAACTGCCAGGTGGCCCGGTCCCGGTTGTCCCTCGCACGCCCTCGCCTGCATAGGATCTCCCCGACAGCAGGGACACTTGTCCCTCTCGTGCAGTAAATCCACGCTCCGCGATATTGCCCCGCAGGTGCACCTGGTCCTGACAATTTTTTCCTCCCGTGCTGAGGGTGCCCCCGGTCTTGGGGAAGCAAACTCACCACAATGGAGCGAATCCCTAGAGACGAGACATGCGCTACCCCGGAGATTTGCATCTTTACCCGCCTGCACTCTGTGTGCCAGGCCCCCGCCTTCACCTCGGCGATTTGTTGGATAAACGTGCACCTGACGCTATCAAAGCATCCGAGGTGGTCACGCAGCGAGATTACTATAAGTTTGGGCGCATTCCACGCGCAGCAGGCCAGATATCCGGGGTTCTGGGCTGACTTCATAAAGAGGACTTAGGAGGATTGGTAATGGGTCTAGCCGCAGTTAAGTTGGCAATTGCGCAAAACCTGGAGAGGCGGTTTCCGCGTCTCTGGATGGAACGGAGATTGCGCTTTAGGCCCAATCAGTTCGAGGAAGAATTTTGGCTGATTCCCATTTTTTGCAACAAGCAAAAAATTGCAATTGATGTCGGAGCAAACATGGGAAGTTATTCCTACTCCATGCAAAAGTACGCCAGGAGGGTGATTGGCTTCGAGCCCAATATCGATCTTTGGCCGGACCTGCGCAGACTGCTTGGGCGAGACTTTCATTTGGAGTCCGCGGCACTCTCGTCAGGAACGTACAAGGCAACGTTGCGCGTGGACCGCGGCAACACTGGAATTTCTACGATTGAGGAGAAGAATGATCTGAGCTGTTCGGATAACAAGGAGGCAATCGTCTATCGGGAGTTGGAGACCAGGACGCTCGACAGCTTTGGCTTTACTGAGGTTTCGATGATCAAAATCGATGTAGAGGGCCATGAAGAGTCGGTGGTTGCCGGAGCTGTCGAAACCATCCGGCAGAACCGGCCCGTTTTCATCATCGAGTCGGAGGATCGCCATAACCCGGGGGCGCCACAGCGGCTCGCCGATACGTTTTCCAAGCTGGATTACAAGGTTTTCTACATCAAGGATCATCGGCTTATGGAATTCAGCAGCTTGCTCCCCGAGGATACCGATCCGGAGAATCTAAGCAGGAGCGGAGTGCCGTATATCTACAACTTTGTTTTCATTCCAGGTGAACAGCCCTCGACCATTGAGCGCGCCCGATCGCACGTTGCAGCGCGCTAGAGCGGCGTCGAGCCGGCCAGGCATCCACGGAGTGGGTTGCCCTGGATATCCAACTCGTCAGGTGGAAACGGGGCATCTCAATTGCTCACTTGCCATTGTATTGAAAACGGAGCGACTGCCAATCGCTTTCCGAATGCCCGTTCGGCGAGCGTACAGATACAATGAATTCATGTTGCGCGAGATGTCTCCGCTCTATCCCTTCATGCGCCGGTACAAGTGGGCCTACGTGCGCGGCACGCTGGCCTGCATTGCCACCAACCTGGCAGCGGTACAGTTTCCGCGCGTGCTGGGTATGGCGGTGGACGCGCTCAGCAAGGGCGTTACGCGCAACACGGTGCTCTTGTATGCGGGGTTGCTTGTCGCTATTTCGCTGACCAAGGGCATCTTCCTCTATAGCCAGCGATGGATTTTGATCGGCGTCTCTCGCGAGATTGAATTCGACCTGCGCAACGAACTGTTTCGCAAACTGGAAAAGCAGGACTCCGGGTTTTACCAGCGTTATCGCACCGGCGACATCATGGCGCGCATGACCAATGACCTGAACGCGGTGCGCATGTTGCTGGGCCCGGCTTTGATGTACAGCGCCAACACGGTTTTTCTTTCCGTTTTCGCTCTCTACTTCCTGCTGCATTACAGTCCGTATTTAACTCTTGTCGCGCTGGCGCCCATGCCGGTGGTTAGCATACTGGTGCAGTACTTTGGCAGCCGCATTCATTCGCGCTTTGAGCGGATTCAGGCCAGCTTCTCCGACATCTCTTCGCAGGCGCAGGAAAATTATTCCGGCGTGCGGCTCATTCGCGCTTTTGCTCGCGAGGAGTCGCAGATCGGCCTCTTCGAGCGGCTAAACAAGGAATATATCGGCCGCGCGCTTCGTCTCGTCCAGTTGATGGGGATGCTGTGGCCCACGCTTGAGTTTGTGCTGGGCATCTCGATGGTGATAACGCTTCTCGTCGGCGGGCATCTGGTGATTTCGCACCATATCTCGGTGGGCGATTTTGTGGCCTTCAACACCTACATGATCCAGTTGATCTGGCCCATCATCGCCGTGGGCTGGGTCATCAATATCTTCCAGCGCGGCACAGCATCTGTAAAGCGCATCGACGAGATCCTGAAAGCCGAGCCTGAGATCGACGACCGCTCCGCCGATTTGACTTTAAGAACGGATGCGCACTTCAAGGGAGAGATCGAGTTCAGAAATCTGAGCTTCAGCTATGGCGAGACTGAGGTGCTTCACAACATTTCACTGCGCGTGCCCGCCGGATCAAGTCTGGCCATTGTGGGGCCAACGGGATCAGGCAAGACGACGCTCGTCAATCTGATTCCGCGCATCTACGACGCGCCTTCTGGCTCTCTTCTGATCGACGGCAGACCAATTCAGGATTACCCGCTGGCCGTCTTGCGCCAGAACATCGGTGTCGTGCCGCAGGAGACATTCCTCTTCAGCGAAACGATTCGTGAGAATCTGCTCTTTGGCGCGCCGCAGGCCGGTGCCGAAGAGATGCTTAACGCCGCCGAAGCCGCGCACATTCGGCAGGAGTTCGAAGAGTTTCCTAGTGGTTTTGACACGATGGTGGGCGAACGCGGCATGACGCTCTCCGGTGGCCAGAAACAGCGCGCGGCAATTGCGCGCGCTCTTTTGCGCAGGCCGGCCATTCTGATTCTCGACGATGCGCTAGCCAGCGTCGATACGTATACCGAAGAACGCATCCTGAGCGGACTGCGCAGCTACACATCCACAGCGACGACCATCCTGATCTCGCATCGCGTATCGACAGTGCGCAACGCCGACCAGATTGTGGTGCTCGACCATGGCCGAATCGTAGAGGTTGGCGGCCACGACGAACTGATGGCGCGCGCGGGGTACTACGCCGGACTCTATCAGAAGCAGCAGCTCGAAGAAGAGCTCACAGTTGCCGGGTAGCGCCCCCCAGAGCCATAGTTGCGCTCCATCGGATATACTTCTCCCGCTGCAACTTCGCTCATAAAGATATCAAGCTGCTGAATAGGAAGAGACGTTATTTATGTTTGCTTTTCAAAGTTCCAACAAGTGGATTAGGCATTTTTCGATCGCGGCGGCGGTTGTGATTTCCTCAACTGCAGCTTGCATGGCTCAAACCGCTAGCGGTCCGGTGGTTTCGGTAACCGGCGGCAAAGTCCAGGGCGTAACTCTCCCAGCACCGGGCGGAGCAATTTTCAAGGGCATTCCCTTTGCCGCGCCCCCCGTGGGCGAACTGCGCTGGCGCGAGCCGATGCCAGTGAAGGCGTGGGCGGGCGTGAAAGACGCGTCGGAGTACGGCAACACCTGCGAGCAAAGCGACGGCGGATGGAACAAGAACTCCGCGGCCAAGGCAAGCGAAGACTGCCTGCTCCTGAATGTTTGGACGCCGGAGTGGCCCGCGAAGGGCAGGCACGCCGTGATGGTGTGGATTCACGGTGGCGGGAACTCGGGCGGATCGGCGCTTGGCGCGGGCGGCATTGAACCTCCGTTTGACGGAGCGAGCCTGGCGCGGCATGGCGTGGTGCTGGTGACAATCCAGTACCGGCTCGGCCTGTTTGGATTTATCGGCCACCCGGAGCTGACGGCGGAGTCGCCGAATCATGCGTCGGGCAACTATGGATTGCTGGATCAAATTGCCGCGCTGAAGTGGGTAAAGGAAAACATTGCCAAGTTTGGCGGCGACCCTGCGAACGTAACCGTGTTTGGCCAGTCCGCGGGCGCGGAGGATTTGAGCATTCTCATGACTTCGCCGCCGGCCAGGGGGCTCATCGCCAAGGCCATTGCCGAGAGCGGCAGTCCGATGATCTCCGACAAGGTTCTGAACACGCAGGCGCAGGAAGAGCAGATGGGCGTCGTATTGGCGCAGGCGCTGAAGGCTCCGGCCACGGATCAGTTGAAGTACATGCGCAGCCTGCCGGCCACGGCAATTCTGGCTGCGGCGGGAGATTTTCGCAAGGCGCTGAAGGGGCCGATCCTGGACGTAGGCATGGATAACTATGCCGTACCGGAGTTCTCGCCGGGCGTGTACTTCGCGGGCAAGGAGATGGCGATACCCATGATAGTGGGATCGAACGCTGAGGAGGGCAACGGCGGAGCAAAGCCGGGCGGGAGCGTCGCGCCCATCGACGAAGTGAAGGCGCAAGTCAACAAGCGCATCGGCACAACGTACGGCAAGTACGCCGATTTAGAGGAGCGCGCGTTGAAGGCATACGGCGTAACGGGCGATGCGAGCAGTGTGTCGGCGAATCCGATTTATGGCGCGTTTGACGCTCAGTATGGCGTGGACCTGTTTATGCGCTGCGAGGATGAGGCGATGGCGACATGGCATAGCGCGGTTGCGCCGACTTATCGGTATGAGTTCACCGGAGGCACCTCGGCGCATCCCCCCGTTCATTCTGCGGAACTCGCTCTGGTGTTTGGAGTGCTGGCCGACCAGGCATCCGACGCGAAGGTCAGCAAGCTCTCTGAGCAGATGGAAGAGTACTGGACGAACTTCGCCAAGACCGGCGATCCCAACGGCAAAGGACTGCCGGTGTGGCCGAAATACGATGCGGCGGGGAAGCAGTATATCGACCTGGGCAACGATGGGCCTGCGGCAAAGGCGAAGATGCAGGCCGTGCCGTGCGCGATTTACGCAGAAAAGCTAATTCGGGATATCAATGCGCGCAAAGGGATGTGAGAGAACAGCGAGTTATCTTGTCAGCGCCGCTTCGTGGCTTAGCGGGTTGGCGGGCTGGTTTAGGATTTGGTGTTCCCCTTGTCTCGCCGTACCAGGCGAACGAGAAATCGGGATAACCCAAAAGTTCGGTTTAACATCCTTCTTATCAGCATGTTAGATTATGTTGGTTCAGGCTCAAGATTAATCAGTGGGGAAACTTACGAAATGTTAGAATTAAGGGGATGTCAAAGCCTCTGAAAACACTTCTCCTGAATCCACCCTCGTTTAAGAATTTTGACGGCGGCGCAAGTTCGCGCTGGCCCGCAACTCGCGAGATTGAGTCTTACTGGTACCCGGTTTGGCTGACGTACCCGGCCGGCTTGCTTGAGGGCTCCCGCGTGCTGGATGCCTCGCCGCACCATGTCTCGGCAGACGAAACCATCGCGATTTGCAAGGACTACGAATTCCTGGTGCTCTTCACCTCCACCATTGGGTGGGAGGGTGACCAGCGGCTTGCCGAGGCGATCAAAATTGCCAACCCGTCCATCAAGATTGCGTTTGTGGGGCCGCCGGTGACCACCGATCCAGATCGCGCGCTGAACGAGTGTTCGGCTCTGGACTTCATCTGCCGCCGCGAGTTCGATTTTTCCGTGGTCGAGTTTGCGCAGGGCAAGCCGCTCGCTGAGATTCTCGGCATCAGCTACAAGCAGGACGGCAAGATCGTTCACAACGCAGACCGTCCGCAGATTGAAGACCTGGACGCGATGCCCTGGGCCACCAAGATCTACAAGCGCGACATGGATGTAACGCGCTACAACGTGCCCTTCCTGCTGCACCCCTACATCGCGCTTTACTCGACGCGCGGCTGCCCGGCGCAGTGCACCTTCTGCTTGTGGCCGCAGACCTTGAGCGGCCATGCCTGGCGCAAGCGGTCAAGCGACGACGTAGCCGCAGAGATGAAGTGGGCCAAGGAGAACTTTCCTGAGGTCAAGGAATTCTTCTTTGACGATGACACCTTCAACATTCAGAAGGGCCGCACCATTGAGTTATGCGAAAAGCTCAAGCCTCTGGGCATTACCTGGAGCTGCACCTCGCGCGTGACCACGGACTACGACACGCTGAAGGCGATGAAAGAAGCCGGCTGCCGGCTGTTGATCGTGGGCTTTGAGTCCGGCGATCCGCAGATTCTCAAGAACATCAAGAAGGGCGCGACCGTGGAACGTGCGCGTGACTTTGCGCGCGACTGCCACAATCTCGGCCTCACGATTCACGCCGACTTCATTCTCGGCCTGCCCGGTGAGACGAAGCAGTCCATCCGCAACACCATCAACTTTGCCAAGACGCTGGACTGCGAGACGATTCAAGTATCGATCGCACACGCGTATCCTGGTACGGAGTTCTACGACTTCGCCGAGAAGAACGGCTTCATCACCAACAAGACCATGCAGGACACCGGCGGCCACCAGATGGCGCATATTGAGTACCCCGGCCTGCCGACCGACTACGTGATGGAGATGGTGCATCGCTTCTACGACGAATACTACTTCCGCCCCAAGGCGGCCTTCCGCGTGGTTTGGAAGGCGGTAGTGAACCGCGACATTCCGCGGCTTTACGTCGAGGCTAAGTCCTTCCTCAAACTGCGCGCACAGCGAAATAAAATGGTAAAGGATTCGCGCAGGCATCAGGCCGATCCGCCGACTCCGGTCAGCGCGGGCGCATAGTATTTTTCGAGCAAGATACATGGAGGGCGGCGCGATTTGCGACCGCCCTTGTTTCTTTAGACCATCCCCATGCACGGCACCGGATACTATATCGATGGCTCATCACAGACTCATGCCGCGCCAGTACCTCATTCTTGGTCTCGTGGCGGTGTGCGCGCCGCTCGGTGACACGTGCCTTTCGCGAGGCATGACGCGGCTACCTGCTGTTTCCCTGGCACACCCATTGGCCTTGATTACGGCGGTCTTCACGCCATGGATTGCTTCCGGTATTGCCTTGCTGATCGGATTTTTTGCCAGCTACTTGACTGCGCTTTCCTGGGCGGACCTGACGTTTGTTCTGCCAGCAACGGCATTTGGAAATGTGATCGTGGCGCTGCTCTCCCGATTCTGGTTGCATGAGGCTATCAGCCTGGAGCGCTGGGCCGGAATTCTGCTGATTACGCTTGGCGTGGGATTTGTTGCCAATGGACCGTCGTTGACAGAGAGGCAGGTTGTCGCTCCGGTTCTCCCCGCGGCGGAGCCGGTTGTTGAAGAGGTGGTGATGCGATGATGGAAGCCAGTTTATGGCAGGCTACGGCAATGATTGCAGCAGTCGTGCTGAGTTCGACCGCGGGCGAAGTGCTGACGGCCGCGGCCATGAAGTCGATTGGCGACCTGGACGAGATTCGCGCGCGCTCAGGCATGAAAGGCGCGATCACGGCGCTGCTCACCTGTCCGCTGTTTTTTGCAGGCGTGAGCTTTCTCGCCCTTGCATTTTTTTCATTGCTGTTTGCATTGAACCATCTCAATCTCAGCCTCGTCGCACCAGCCTCCGCTTCGTTAACGCTGGTCACCAATGCCATTGCAGGCAAGATTTTTTTGAAAGAGAATGTCGACCGGCGGCGATGGGCAGCCGCGCTGCTGGTCTGTGTTGGGGTCTATCTTCTGGCGCATTGAAGGTAGTCATTAGCTGCTAGCTCTTATCTTTTCGCGTCCAATGAGCCAATACATTTTTATCTATGGCACGTTGCGACCGGGGCTAGCTCCGGACGAGGTGGTACGCGCGGTCGACACGCTGAGGGCGGTAGGCGAGGGCTCTGTAGCCGGTGTTCTATACGATCTTGGCGAATATCCGGGTGCCGTAGCCGATTCAGCGGCTAAGTCGCGAGTCTTCGGAACCGTGTATGAGCTGCCGGAAGACGCGGACGTGCTGTGGAAGCTCGACGACTACGAGGGATTCAATCCGGACGCTGTCGCGGAGAACTTGTTCGTGCGCGATCTGCTTGATGTACAGATGGCAGACGGGCAAGATATGCGCTGCTGGATGTATTTATACAATTTGCCGCCTGTTGGGGCGCAGGTTGTTGCGGACGGCAGATACCGGACAAAGCCTGTGGGCTAGCGGGTGTGGGGCGCGAGAAGGCGCATCAGCCCGGTAGGCTTCAGATCCGGTACGAGAAATGTGGAGGGCGCTCCGACAACGGCTGTAATGGCCTCTGCGGCCAAGTGGCCGGAACGCGCCGCGCTCTCCATGGTTGAGGGCCAACCGGTCCGCGCCCAGTCGCCGGCCAATAACAAATTGGGCCACGGTGAAACTGCGCCAGGACGTGAGTCATCGATGCCGGGAGGCACGCCGAAGGTCGCGCGGACCTCCTTGACGAGCGCAACCTTTTCGAGCTTGGCCTCTTTCACGCGCGGGAAAAATTCGGCCAGCTCTGCAAGAGCTTGCCGGATGGCCTCTTCGCGGCTGAGCTCGGCAAATGCACGCGTAGCGCTGATGACGAGTTCGATGTAATTGTCGGGCCGGTTTTGGAGTTTTGATTGGTTGTACATCCAATGAATCTCGCGGTCCAACAGGACGGCGTGGTCGAGGTCCGTAATCTCGCGGTCAAACCAGAGATGCACACTGCAGATGGGCCAGTGCTCGTGCTGTGCAATTTTGCGAGTCAGCTCTTCAGCTCCAGCGGCGGGCGGCAAGTTGGGGATGAGCTTGGCCGTTGCTTCAAAGGGAAGAGCGAGGATGAGGTAGTCGGATTGAATCTCGCCCTCGCGAGTCTGAACAGACCATTCAGATATCTCTTCGTCCCAGCTGGCGGATTCGACATTCGAGTTGAAGTGGAGCTTGGCGCCCTTGAGCGAAAGAAAATTCTCCGCGTCGTTGTAGAGGTTGCTCAACGGGACGGTGCTCATGCCCATGGAGCCGGCTTGCGGCGAGTTCATGAAGAGTTCGCGGACCACCTTGGCCGCGTAGGGTAGGGCAATGCAGCCGATATCTGCATTGAGCGCACTCGCAATGACCAGCCGCCAGAAGCGCTCAATTGCGCCGGTGGTTTGGCCGTTGCGCTTGAGCCATTGTGCCAGTGTTTCCTTTGAGTCGTGGGGGATGGGGCGCATCAGGGCGGCGAACGCACGGGCGAGGGCCAACTTGTCAGCCACGCTGAACGCGTGGGCGGAGAGGAGTTTGGGCAGGCCGTGGAGAGGGGCTGGTAAAAAGGATGGTCTAAGCGGCGAACGCATGCCGCCAGGCTCGATCATGGTCATCTCGCTGGTCCAGTGAATCTTTTGCTCGACGCCGATGCGCTTGTAGAAGCCGATGAGATTGGTGCAGCAGCCGAAGAGCACATGCTGGCAGTTGTCGATCACTTCGGCCACTCCGGGATGAAGGTAAGAGCTGGCTCGTCCGCCGAGATAGTTCCTGCGCTCGACAAGATGCACATGGAATCCGCTCTCAGCAAGGGCGCAAGCGGCAGAGAGGCCAGCTACACCTGCACCGATAATGGTGACGGATTTCTGTGCGGGTTGGATGTTAGTTGAAATTCAGCTTGCCTCAGGGGTGGAAGCCCTATCACATTCGCGATTAAGTCCGACACAACAAAGCTCATGTTCTTTCAAAGCCGAGCGAAGCCCATACGAACCAGGCCTACGACAAGAATAGCTAGCTTCCGCGCCGAAGGAACAGAGGCGCGCTCGAAAAAGACATCGTAGTCGGCGGATTCGATTCTCTTGAGTAACGAGTGGTAGATGGTGACTAGAACCCATAAGGCGGGACGGCTCTCTTTGTTGATAAGCGGTAGCAGCTCCTGGGCGGATCGGTAGTAAGTTTCTGCGCGTGAGGCGTAGTCGGCGAGCAAGGCGCGCTCGTTTGCCGTGGGCGGCATTGACGGGATTCGATGCAGCAGCGAATCCAGCGCGACGTTGTGCTTGTTTAAATCTTCAAGTGCAACATACACGCGGTTGCGCGAGGCATCTTCCTGTACGTCGCGCAGAATGTTTGTGAGCTGAAATGCGATGCCGGTTTCTTCCGCAAGTTTTTCAGCGCGCGGGTCGGTATAACCGAAGACATGAATGCAGACGAGACCCACTACCGACGCGACGAGGTAGCAGTAACGGTAGAGGTCGGGGAAGGTGGCGTAGGTGTCGGGGTTAATCGAGGTGTCGCTAGAGATATCCATCGACACGCCCGCGACCAATCCGTCGAGGAGATTCAGCGGAATGTTGAATCGCTCTACAGCATCGCGAACGGCGCAGAATACGGGGTTCGAAGTGTCGCCCCCATGGCATACACCGTGCCAGTTTCCCTGCCAGGCGTCGAGGCGGCTACGGCGCTCTTCGCGGGGAAGCGTTTCGTCGTCGGCCAGGTCGTCTGCCTGGCGCATGAAGGCGTAGATCGCACAAATGGCGTTTCGGCGCGGGGCGGGCAGGGCTAGGAATGCGTAGTAAAAGTTCTTGGCCTCGCGTCGGGCGATGTTGCGGCAAGTGGCGTAGGCATCGCGGAGGGCGCGCGCGTGGCTTTCGAGATGAGGGTTCACGCAGACTTCCCCGCAATATTTTCCATCACCCCCAGACGCATGAATGGCAGAGCCTTGCCTGCAACGGCGCGAAGAGCCAGGCTCAGCTTGGTGCGCTTGCTGATGGCAGGGCGTGCAGACAGCACGTCGTAATCACGCAGCTCGATGGCGCGAAGAATCTCCAACCCGCCTCGACTGAAGAGGTCGAGGTCGAGAGCCAGATCGCGATTCACACGGCCGATCAGTGGAAGGCCTTCGAGAAACATAGCTCTCGCATAATTGACTTCGTATTTTAGCAGCGCGCGGAATGCGGGAGTAGCGATGCCTGCTGCAATTGTTTCGTCCGATACGCCGTAGGCGCGCATGTCGACTTGGGGAATGTAGACGCGGCCTCTGTCCTTGAAGTCGCTGCTTAGATCCTGCCAGAAGTTAGCCAACTGAAGCGCCGAACACGTCGCATCCGACAGCCGGAAGTTTTCTTCGCTGACTTCATCACACGCGTAGAGGACGAGGCGGCCTACGGGATTAGCTGAGTAGCGGCAGTAGGCGAGTACGTCCTGCATGGTTTCGAAACGCGTCACGGTCTGGTCCTGCCGGAAGGCTACGAGCAAGTCGGCGAATGGGTCTTTCGGGATGTTACAGGCGCGGATCGTCTCGGCGAGTGCGACGAAGACAGGATGGCGCGCACGGCCTTCGTAGCAGGCGTCAAGTTCTTGTCCCCACAAATCCAGTAGTGCAAGTGCGGCGGCACGGTCGGGAACTTCATCACCTAAATCATCCGATATGCGGCAGTACGCGTAGATGGAGTGGAAATGCGGACGAAGCGCGGCGGGAAGAAACCAGGAAGCTACATGGAAGTTCTCGTAGTGGGACTCGGCGAGATGGCGGCAGTACGCGCGAGCTTCGTCGAGTGTGGGCGCGACTTCAGGAATGCGATAGGAGGGCGGAAGCGAAGCCCAGCCCTTTTCGAGGAGTTCTTCGGATTGAGTTGCGGTTGTCATGGCACGATTGCTGTCTTGATCTCACTACTGCGGTTCATCAACTTTTCAAAGACCCGGTTCAGTTCGTAGAGCTTGGCGCGGCCGGTGATGAAGGCCGAACATTGAAAGCGCCCGCTGGCGATCAACGCAAGCGATTCGCGGCAGATGGCCGGCGTGTGGTGGAAGGTTGCGCGCAGTGTGATGTCGCTATAGTGAATGCGATTGGTGTCGAGGTTGACATGCGTATTAGCCGCGCAGCCGCCAAAAAAATTAACCGTCCCGCCCTTGCGCACAAGTTCCACAGCCTCCTGCCATGACTCGGGCGTGCCGACGGCTTCTATGGCAATGTCGACGCCGCGATCTTTTGGTGTTAGCGCACGCGCCTCATGAATGGCCTTGCGGATGGTCGCCGCCTGGACCACATGCGTTGCGCCAAGCGCCTTGGCGGCTTCCACCTGGCCGTCGTGGCGGACGAGAGCAATGGTCTGATGGCCAGCCAGCGCGGCTACGTGCAGCAGCATGAGGCCCAGCGGCCCGCCGCCGATCACAGCGATGGTGTCACCGGGACGAGGGTTCGAATCCTTGAAGCAATGCACGGCGCAGGCCAACGGTTCCGTAAGAGCGGCGTGTTCCAGAGGAACATTTTCCGGAACACGGAATGTATTTTTGGCGACAATGCGTTCGGGGATGCGAATGTACTCTGCGTATGCGCCGTTGTTGAAGATGAGATCGTCGCAGAGGTTTTCCTGGCCGCGGGCGCAGAAGAAGCATTCGCCGCAGGGCGCGGAGTTCAGCGCGACCACTCGATCGCCGGGCGCGAAGTCGATTACGCCAACGCCGGCTTCGACGACAGTTCCTGCCAGTTCGTGACCGAAGAGAGCCGGAGGGGCTATCATGCGCGCATGATAGCCGCGGCGAAAGACCTTCAGGTCTGTTCCGCAGGTCAGTGCCGCGCCGACGCTCACTACAAGCTCACCAACGCCGGCGCTGGGGACGGGGACGTCTTCGATTCGAATATCTTCGCGGCCATGAAGGACGGCGGCTTGCATGGTTCTACGGTTGTGGAGGATCGTTTGCTCGACAGTTTTGCGGCCAAGGCTTACGGCAGTTTCCACCTTGCGGCGGCCTTTGACGACCACAGTCTCAACGGTGTTAAGGCCCGCTTCAACCACGGTCTCAACGGTGTTAAGGCCGCCCTCTACAACATCCTCAACCCGTTTGCGGCCCTCTTCGACAGCCGTCTCCACCGTCTTGCGCCCGCGGCGGATCGCGTCTTTGACTGTGCCTGCCATCGAATGCTCCTAGAGCCCGCCCTGCCCGAACACAGGCTCAAGCATGATCTTCATCGAGTCTGGCTGGGGATTGGAAGCAATGGCGATGGCCTCGATCGCTTGATCGAGCGCGAAGCGGTGAGAGATAAGTTGGGTAAGGTCGAAGCCCTTCGTGTAGCCGTCAAATACCAGGCTGGTGACTTCATCAAGAATCGGGAAGGAAGAAGAATACGAACCGAGCAGCGTCTTTTCATCCACGCAAACCGCACCGGGATCGAATGTGGCCTCGCCGTGCTGCGTCTGCGCGAAGAGCATGACCTTGCCGCCGGGGCGCGCCGCATCCATTGCCGTTTTGATCAGGCCATTGCCGCCAACAGCCAGCACCACGGCATCCGCCCCACGGCCTTCCGTAGCAGCAAGTACTCGTTCGACCACGTTTTCCTGGCCGGCATGGATCGGGTTCGTGAGGCCGAAGCGGGCCGCGATGGCGTGGCGCTCAGGGAAGAGATCGGAAGTGAGAACCGTCGCGCCAGTCTTCATGGCCAGCACAGCATGCATCAGGCCGATAGGCCCCTGGCCGATGACGAGCACCGTATCGTCCGGGGCTATATTGAGCAGCTT
>Ga0182012_10001896_pt1 | contig 22778 bp, 25 predicted proteins | sample 612S2SmetaG_FD_120486 | JGI IMG/M metagenome (GOLD analysis project Ga0182012, IMG submission 120486) | Permafrost microbial communities from Stordalen Mire, Sweden - 612S2S metaG | ecosystem: Environmental > Terrestrial > Soil > Wetlands > Permafrost | place: Sweden: Stordalen | collected... | reverse complement strand
GCATCGTGCGTCGCAGCCGCCTGTACTACCTGTCCGACAAGATCGGCAAGGCGGCCCGCATCAAAGAGAAAAAGGTCGCGCGCTAACGCGCCGACGCAGACATGACGCCTCTCGAGCTCCTCGGCCTCATCTGCATCTTTGCCGTGGTGCGGGTGGTGATCAGCCTGCGCCCGGCCCCGGCCACGACCGCCGGCACCTCGGCCGAGGCTCCGAACGGACGACCGTCGACGACGGTCGTGATCCGCGAGTACCTCGATGCGTTCATCGTCGCGGGCCTGGTCGCGCTCTTCCTGATCACGTTCGTGGTGCGGACCTTCTTCATTCCGTCCGGCTCGATGGAGCCGACGCTGCAGATCCATGACGTTCTCCTCGTCAACGAGTTCGAGTACCGGATCAGCCAGCCGCACGACGAGGACATCGTCGTCTTCCCGCCGCCGATCCCGACGTCGAACGACTTCATCAAGCGCTTGATGGGGTCGCCGGGCGAGACGTTCAGCATCCGCGCCGGCGTCGTCTTCCGGAACAATAAGCCGCTGGTCGAGCCGTACATCGCAGAAAAGCCGATCTACGATCTCGAGATCCGCAACTACGGGATCTACGTCGACGGCGTGGCGCTCGACCCCGCGACGGCCAACATCCCGCCAAAGGACCAGTGGACGTTCGGCCCCGACCGCATCCCGCCGAACTGCTACTTCATGATGGGCGACAACCGGAACAACTCCGAGGACTCCCATATCTGGGGATTCGCGCAAGTTCGCGGCAACTTCGCGAGCGGCCCCGAGAAAGGCAAGCCCGGGCGTTTCACCGGCCATGCCTTCTTGCTCTTTTGGCCGCTCGACCGCATCCGTATCTTGAAGTAGGCATCCCCCGTGGGGGCGAAGACCGGAGCCGTGGTGTCGCCGACCATACGCTGGCGGTCTGCCGCGAGCGTCGCCCTCCAGGTGGCGTTGCTCGGCGCGTTCGCCTTCGCGTTCACCGTCCACCCGTCGCAGGTATCCGGGTTCTCCATGGAGCCGCGCATTGACTCAGGCGAGTACGTCGTCATCAACACCCTCGCGTACCGCCTCGGGCCACCGCATCGCGGCGACATCGTCGCGTTCCGTCACGAGCGCTCCGCGCCGTCGGTCTATTTGAAGCGCGTCATCGGCCTGCCCGGCGATCGTATCGAGATCGAGCGGGGCGTCGTGCGCGTGAACGGCGCCGCGATCGACGAGCCGTACGTGCAGTTCCGGGATACACGAAGTGCGGCGCCGCTCGTCGTGCCGCCGCATTCGTATTACGTCCTGGGCGACAACCGGGCCAACAGCGACGACTCGCGCGCCTGGGGCTTCGTCGACGCCTCCGATCTGATCGGGCGCGCGATGTTCTGCGTTTGGCCGCCGCCCCGCTTCGGGACCCTGTAAGGCCGCAGCCGATGCGCGCGCCGTCGAAAGACCCCGTCATTCAGTGGTATCCGGGACACATGGCCAAGGCCATGCGGCGCCTCGCGCAAGACGTCAAGCTCGCCGACGTCACGCTGGAAGTGGTGGACGCGCGCGTTCCCCACAGCGGGCGCAACCCGGCCCTGGTCGACGCCGTCGGCCACAAGCCGCGCCTGGTCGTGCTCGAACGCGAGGACCTCGCCGACCCGCGCGCAACCGCCGCGTGGATCGAGGCGTTTGCTGCCGCCGGCGAGACGGCCGTGGCCGTCAACGGCAAGACGCAGGGGACGCGCGGCCGGCTGCAAACCGCGCTCAAGCCGTTCGTCTCCGCCCGCGGGACCCTGCGCACGATCGTCGTCGGCATCCCCAATGCCGGGAAGTCGACGATCATCAACGCGCTGGCCCGCAAGAACGTGGCCCGCGTCGAGGATCGCGCCGGCGTCACTCGCACCCCGCAGTGGTTTCGGGCGCTCGACGGCGTCGAGGTGATGGACACGGCCGGCATCCTGGTGCCCAAGATCGACACGCCGGAGGCGCAGTGGATGCTGGCGCTGACCGGCGCACTGCCCCGCGAACGCTTCGACCCCGAAGACGTCGTCTCGCGGTTTTGCACCTGGGTCGTTGACAAACCAGGCGGCGCCGGCGTTCCGACGCTCGAGGCGTTTGCGACCGAGCGGGGGTTCGTACGGCGCGGTAACATTTTGGACACGCACAATGCGGCCCGATCGTTTATCAAAGAGTTCAATGACGGTGGATTCGGGCGCATGACCCTGGAGTGGCCGGCCGCGTGAAGGCGGCAGACGCCGCCCGCAAACGGCGCAACGCTCGCGAACGCGAGCGCCGCCGCCTCACGCGCCTCAACGCCTTCGAGGACGCCGCGCGCGCGCGTGGCCTGCTCCTCGTCGGCGGCGTCGACGAGGTGGGGCGCGGGCCGCTGGCAGGGCCCGTGGTGGCGGCCTGCGTGGTCGCCGACTGCCCGCTCATGCTGACCGGGCTCGACGACTCCAAGCGGGTGAGGCCCGAGGTGCGAGCCTCCCTGGCCGGCCAGATCAAAGCCGGCGTAGTGGCATGGGCGGTCGGCGAGGCGTCCGTCGCCGAGATCGAGCGGCTCAACATCTACTGGGCCAGCGTCCTCGCCATGGAACGGGCGATCGCCGCACTGACCGTCGTCCCGCAGTACCTGCTGACCGATGCCGTGCGCATTCGCTCGTTCGTGGGCGAGCAGTTGCCTGTGGTCAAGGGCGACGCCAAGTGCGCGACGGTGGCCGCCGCCTCGATCCTGGCCAAAGTCCATCGCGACGCCTTGCTCGCCAGCATGCACGAGCGCTATCCCGGTTACGGCTTCGCCGAGCACAAGGGCTATGCGACTCCGCAGCATATCGAAGCGCTTCGGCGGCTCGGTCCGTGCGAGGAGCACCGCCAAGGGTTCTTGCGGGTCAGAGATTCGCTGTCGCTATTCGGGGATGCATGGTGAGGGAGACGGGACGCAACGGCCGCCGGCCGGCGACGGGCGTCGGGAAGGATGCCGAAGACGCCGCCGCGGCGTATCTTGCCGCGGTGGGTATGCGCGTGCTCGCGCGCAACGTGCGCGGCCCGGGCGGCGAGATCGACATCGTCGCCGCCGACGGCGAGACGATCGTCTTCGTCGAGGTCAAAGCGAGGTCGAGCCGCACGTTCGGCTCGGCCCTGGGCGCGGTCGACGCGCGCAAGCGCCGCCGCATCCGCGCGACGGCCGAAGAGTACCTCCAGTTCGTGGCGCCGCTCGCGCGCGGGCGATTCGACGTCGTCACGGTGGAGCCGAGCGGCGTGACGCTGCACAGAAACGCCTTCGGATGGCCGTAGCGCCCAAACCGCAGGCGGCGGAGGTATCGCTCCGCCGCTCCGTCACGCCCTGGGGATCGTTCTCTTGGGGTTACTCCGACGTCGGCGCAGACATCTTCGTCGGGCTCGGCCTCGTGCTCGGCGCCGCGGCGGGCGCGTCCAACATCGCGTTTCTGTTTGCGGGCATCGTGTACGTCTGCATCGGCTTGGCATACACCGAACTCGCTGCGGCTTATCCCGTCGCGGGCGGCGGGCAGTACTTCGTTACGCGGGGCCTCGGCGACATCTTCGGGTTCATCGCCGGCTGGGCCGTGTTGCTCGACTTCACGATCGACATCGTCCTGTTCGCCTGGAGCGCGATCGACTACCTGAGCAAGCTCGTGCCGGCGCTCAGCTTCGTCACCCACCCGTGGACCCACTTTTTCGTCGTGTTCGGCGTGATCGCGGGGCTGGCGACGCTCAACGTGATCGGCGTGCGCGAGAGTTCTGCGTTCAACGAACTCGTCAGCGCGCTCGACGTCCTGAGCGAAACGGCGATCCTCTTCTTCGGTTTCCTGTTCGCGTTTCAGCCGCAACTGCTCGCACATACGATGTCGGTTGCGTGGCCCTCGCCGTTCATGCTGATGAACGGCGTGTCGCTGGCCATCATCTCGTTCGTCGGGCTCGAGTCCATCTCGCAGGCCGCACAGGAGACGCAGAAACCGGCCAGCGTCATCCCTCGCACGTCGATCGGCCTGATCCTGACGATCCTGATCTTCGCCCTGGCGTACTCGAACCTCGCGCTCGGCATGCAACCGCGCGTGCCGCTGCCGCTCGACGCCCACGGCCACACCCAAATGATGTGGCACTTCCTCGGCAACGAGGACAATAACGGCGCCGCAGTCGCGGTGCTGGCGTCCTACGTCCCCTACTGGGGTGCGCTCGCGGCCCTGTACGTGCCGGTCCTCGGCGCGACGCTGCTGCTGATCTCCAGCAACTCGGGAGTCTTCGGCAGCTCGCGCATCGCCTACGCCATGAGCCGCGGCGAACTGCTGCCGAGCATGTTCCAGCAAGTCAACGCCAAGTACCGGACGCCGATGGTCTCCATCCTCGCTTTCTGCGCGGTCGCGACGCTGGAACTGATCTTTGCGGCCCTGCCGAGCCTCTCGACGGGGATGCGCGAAGCGTACACGCACCTCTTCCACGGCGAGGACGGCATCACGTTCCTCGGCGACCTCTACGCGTTCGGGGCGGCGGCGAGTTACTCGTTCGTGTTCATCGCACTGATCGCTCTGCGGCTCAACGACCCGGCCAGTCCGCGCAAGTTCAAAATGCCGTTCAACATCCCGATGACTTACAAAGGGAATCGGGTCGAGTTTCCGCTAGTTGCCGTCGTCGGTTTTCTCGGCATCACGTCGATCCTGTCGTTCGTGATGATCACCCACGTCATCGGCCGCATCGCCGGCCCCCTGTGGATCGTGCTCGGCATCGGCGGGTATCTGCTGTATCGCAAGCGCAAGGGTTTTCCGGTCTTCGGCTCGCGCCCGCGCAACTGGCGTAACGAGCAGGCCAATATCCTACAAGAGGCCGGCGAACTCGAACTGATGGACGAATACATCGCCAACATCAAGGCGATGGACGCGCGCAAGAAGGCGGCGGAGGCGCCCCCGTCGTGAGGGCGTTCGTCCGCAGCCCCGTCTACGTCAAGCTGCGCGCCATCACGGGCACCGTCTTCATGCTCTTCGGCGTGGCCATCATCGTGCGCACGGCACTGGCGATCGGCCTGGTCTCCGCCGCGCTCGTGCCCTACGTGATGGGCGTCGCACTGGTCGGCCTCGGCGCCCTGCGCTGGCGCGACTACCTGCGCCTACGGAGCGGCAGCGCGTGACCGTCAACCCGATCGGCCTGGCGGTGGCATTCTTCATCCTGGCGGCGGTCGCCGGTACGTTCTATTGGATGCTGCACCCGCCGACGACGGCAGCCGAACGCGCCGCGTCCAAGACCGAAGAAGAAGTCCAGGAGATGATCGGCAGCGGCAGCGTCATCGTCGTATTCTCGGAGGACATCCACTCCGAGAACATGATGGGGCTAACGGCGCGGCTCGCGCGGCGCGTCAAAGCGCGGCTGCTCGCCGTGTACATCGTCGAGGTGCCGCACCAACTGCCGATCGACGCGGAGATGGAAAAGGAGCGCCGCGGCGCGCTCGACGTCCTGGCCCGCGCCGAGGCGATCGCGCGCAAGCAGAGCGTCGAGATCACGACCGAGATCATCCCGGCCCGCCAGGTGAGCCAAGGCGTGCTCGACCTCGTCAAGCGCCGCGACGTGCACCTGATCGTGCTCGGCTCCTATCGCGAGGGGAAGTACACCGACGCGCCGCTCGGCCGCGCCATCGAGGTCATCGCCGCCAAGGCGCCGTGCGACGTCCTCATCGGCGTGCAGGGCGTCCGCGGCCGCCCGCTCGCGACGGCCATCGAACCCGGCGAAGCGGCTGCCGGCAAATAGGGTCGAGCCGCTACGGGCGGCGTTTGATGCAGGCGCCCCACACCCACCAGATGAGCACGACTTGCAGCGGGAGCCGTGCGTAGAGCGCCCAGGCGGGCAGATTCGAAAAGGCGCCGGCATCGACGGCCATGTAGAGGTTTGCCGGGAAGACGGCGACCAGCAGCGCGATGAGCCCCCAGCCGGCCGCTTTGCGCGTCGCCGGCAGCAGGGCGCCGACGCCGCCGATCACCTCGAAGAAACCGCTGACGAAAACGAGCTCGCGGTGGGCCGGCAGGTACGGTGGGACGATCTGCTCGTACGCGCCGGGAACGATGAAATGCATGGCGCCGGCGACGACGAACAGCGCGCCGACGAGATACGGCTGGAGGTCGCGCATCATGCCTCGCTGCGAGCGGCGAGGGAATCATTCCTGCGACGCTCCAAGTTTGGCGCTACCGATGCGAGCTGATCGAGACGCTGTGCTCCGTGACGGTCCCTTTGCCCGCTAGGCGCAATCTCCGGGTCGGCCTCGGGCTGCGGGCCCTCAGAGGAGGCGCCGCCGTCGTCTGCGTCGCCGTCGAGCGCGGCGAACCGCGGGTGCTGCTCTCCACGTTCCTTGCAACCGGCGTCGAGGGCGATCGCCTTTCCCTCGAGCCGTACCACGTCGCGCGCGAGTTGGCTCGCGGTCCGCAGGGCACGGCTTCGGCGGAGGCTGCCGGCGCCGTGGCGGAAGGGCGCGCGCGCCAAGACCAGCTGGCCACGACGGGTCTCCAGCAGATCGTGTGCCGCTTGGACGAAGCGCCGGTCGTCGCGGCCCTGCTCGTCAATCGGGCCGGGTGGATCGCCGACCTCCTGGAGTACAGTCTCGAGTGGCAGGAGCATGCACCGGTCGCCGAGGGGCTCGCCGTGCGAGACGCGCTTCGCTCTGCGCTCAAAGAATGCCGCATCGCCGTCGTGGAACTCGACGAGAAGTCACTCCCCGCTCTCGCGCAGAGCGCGCTGGGCCGCGCGCCGGCCGAGATCGACGCGCGCCTGAAAGATCTCGGCACGACCGCAGGCAGCCCCTGGCGCAAGGAGCAGAAGCTCGCCTGCCTAGCGGCCTGGGTCGCCGTAGCGGGGTCGCTCGAGCCGGCTCCCTAGCGCGCGAGGTAGCGCTTGCGGAGTTCGTCTAGGACGACGGCGAGCAGGATGACGACGCCGAGGACGATGTCCTGCGTGTAGGACTCGATCCCGATCAGGTTCATCACGTTGTTGAGCACGCCGATCAAGAGGGCGCCGAGAAACGTGCCGACGATGGCGCCGCGGCCGCCCATCAGGCTCGTGCCGCCGACCACGACGGCGGCGATCGACTGCAGCTCGGTGCCGATGCCCGTCTGCGGCGAGCCCGACGAGAAGCGCGACATCAGCAGCAGGCCGGAGACTGCGGCGCAGCCGCCCGAAATCATGTAGACGGCGGTCTTGACGGCCGCGACGTTGATGCCGGCCAGTCGCGCGGCTTCCTCGTTGCCGCCGATGGCGTAGACGTAGCGGCCGAAACGCGTCCGCGCGAGCAGCACGCCGAAGACGATGAAGATCGCCGCCATCCACAACACGGCGATCGGAATGCCCGGCAGGTGCAGCGGCGCCATCAGCCCGGAAAGCACGTAGCCGGTGCCGATGCTCTCGAACGCGTCGGAGCGGACGGGGACCGGCTGGCCGTGCGCGAGCTTGAACGCGAGGCCGCGCGCCATCAGCATCATGGCGAGCGTCGTGATGAACGGCGGCAGGTTCAGCCGCACGACGGGCACGGCGTTGACGAAGCCGGCGCCGCAGCCGACGGCGAGCCCGACGCACAGCGTGGCGACGATCAGGCCGAAGCCGCCGAACGGCATCGCGTTGGCGAACGTGGCCATCACGACGCCGGTGAGTTCGATCAGCGATCCGACGGAGAGGTCGATGCCGGCCGTGATGATGACGAAGGTCTGGCCGACGGCGAGGATCGCGTTGTACGTGATCTGCCGCAGCACGTTGGTCAGGTTGCCGGCGGTGAGGAAGTTGCCGTGCGTCAGTACGTCCACGACGACGACGAGCGCGACGAGGCCGACCAAAGCGGCGGCGGCGCGGACGAGAAAAGTCCGCCGCTCCGCGGAGCGGGCAGCTTCCGTCTGCTGCTCGAGCGAGGCCTTGACGTTGGGCGTCTGTTCCATTAGGCGGCCACCCCGGTGGCGATCGCGATCACGCGATCGGGCGTCGCCTCCGCGCGCGACAACTCGCCGCCGATCGCACCGTCGCGGATCACGAGCAGGCGGTGCGACATGCCGAGCACCTCGGGCAATTCGCTGGAGACCATCACGATGGCGGCGCCGCAGCCGAGCAATTCCAGCATCAGCGCGTAGATCTCGGCCTTGGCGCCCACGTCGATGCCGCGCGTCGGCTCGTCGAAGAGGTAGACCTTGGCATCGCCGATCAGCCACTTCGCCAGCACGATTTTTTGCTGGTTTCCGCCGGAAAGGTTCCTCGCGATCTGCTCGGCGCCGGGCGTGCGGATGCGCAGTTCCTCGATCTCTTCGTGCGTAACGCGCTCCTCCGCCTTGCGGTCCACGAAGCCGCCCGGCGAATACGCGTCGAGGTGCGCCAGCGTCGTGTTCTCGCGCACGGTCATCCCGAGGACGAGGCCCTGGGCCTTGCGATCCTCCGGAATCAGCGCGATGCCGGCCTCGATCGCAGAGTGCGGTCCGCGCACGAGGATCCGCTTGCCGGCGACGTCGACTTCGCCGGCGGTCGGCACGTCGGCCCCGGCGATCGCGCGGACGATCTCGGTGCGCCCCGCGCCGACGAGCCCCGCCAGCCCGACGATCTCGCCCGCGCGCACGTCGAAGGAGACGTCGCGCACGTGCGTCGCGGCGGACAGTCCGCGCACGCGCAGCACGACGGGCGCGTCCGCGGCGACCGGCGGCAAATCGGGGAAGTGCGCGTCCAGCGGCCGGCCGACCATCAGGTGAATCAGTTCGTCGCGCGGCATCTGCGCGATCGGCCGCGTCTCGATCGCGCGACCGTCGCGCAGAACGGTGATGCGGTCGGCGATCTGCGGGAGTTCCTCGAGGCGGTGCGAGATGTAGACGAAGGCGACGCCTTGAGCCTGCAGCCGCTTGATCAGCCCGAACAGCGCCTCGATCTCGCGATCGGTCAGCGCCGCCGTCGGCTCGTCCATCACGATCAGCCGCGCCTTGCGGACGAGCGACTTGCAGATCTCGATCGTCTGCTGCTGCGCGACCGACATGCGGCGAACCGGCCGGTCGAACGGGAGCGCGATGCCGAGGTCGCCGAGCACGGCCGCCGCCGACTTCGCGGCGGCCACCCCATCGACGAACGGTCCCCGCATCGGTTCCTGGCCGAGCACGATGTTCTCGACCGCGCCGAGATCGGGCACGAGGCTGAACTCCTGATAGATCATGCCGATTCCGAGCGCCTCGGCCGCGCGCGGCCCGTCGATGACGACCGGCTTGCCGTCAACGAAGATCTCGCCCTCGTCGGCGCGATACGCGCCTGCGAGCACCTTCATCAGGGTCGACTTGCCGGCACCGTTCTCGCCGACGAGCGCGTGCACTTCGCCCGCGTAGACGTCGAACGAGACGCCGTCGAGGGCGCGCACGCCCGGGAACGCCTTCACGATGCCGCGCATCGACAGGAGCGGATCGCCCGTTTGCCCGCTCATCCCGGCGACTGCCAGCTTACTTCGTGTCGGCCTTCGTGAACGTGCCGACGTCGACGCTGATCTTCGCCGGCGGCTTCTTGCCCGCAAAGTAGTCGGCGATCGCATCGATCGTCTTCGCACCGATCTGGTCGGGGTGTTGGATCGCGTCGCCGTACATCGAACCGTCGCCGATCGCCGTGCGCGCCTCAGGCGTCGCGTCGTAACCGATGACGTAGACCTTGCCCTTGAGGCCGGCGGCTTCGACGGCCTTGGCAGCGCCGAGCGCTGAGTCGTCGTTGATGCCGAAGACGCCCTTGAGATCCTTGTGGGCCTGCAAGATGTCTTCCATCGAGGCGCTCGCCTTCGCGCGCTCGCCGCCGCCGTCGATGTCGGCCACGATCTTCACGCTCGGGCAGCCCGCCGCGAGCCCCTGCTTGAAGCCCTTCACGCGATCTTGCACGCTCGTGACTTCGGGCTCGTCGATGATGGCAACGGACGCCGGACCGCTTCCGACCGCCAGGCACATCAGCTTGGCCGCCTGCATGCCGCCCTGCACGTTATCGGATGCGATGTGCGCCACGACGACGCCCTGCTTCGACGTGTTCGCAATGTCGGCCGTGAAGACCGGAATGTTCGCCTTGTTCGCCTCGACGATCGCGCTGCCGATCGCCTGAGAGTCGTACGGCGTCAGGACGATGGCGTCGACTTTCTGCGAGATGAAGTCCTCGACTTGCGATTGCTGCTTGGAATTGTCGCGGCTCGCGTCGACGACGGTGACCGTGTAGCCGTACTTGGCGGCCTCGGCCTTCATGCCGGCTTCCATGTCCTCGTAGAACTGCGCCTCGCGGTTCTGGATGGAGACGCCGATCGTCTTAGCACCACCCGCACCCGACGCGGCGGCGGCGGGACTGGCCTCGCTCGTCGAGGTCGACGAGGTCGTGGTCCCCTTGCTACATGCGGCGAGCGCCGCCACGGCGGCTAATGCGAGGAGCGAGCGATGGACGGTCATGACCCGTCGAAATGCTCGAACGCGCTTCGAAAGCCCTGCGGGGACGGTCCCGGTTATCCACATTCATGAGCAATTTGCCTGTGTACGCTGTGGACAACTCCGCGGGCCCGGCTACTTGCCGGGGCGCAATACCGGGATCAGGTCCTGCGCGCCCTGGCCGCGCGGATACCCGATCATCCCCGTGACGGTCACGCCCTGCGGCGCCGTAACCTGCGCTTGGAACGCGTCGAGCAGGCTGACCGGCGCACCGCCTGCGACGATCCGGATCTGCATGATGTTGTCGTCGTTGAGGTTGCCGCTGACGATCTTATAGCGCAAGTAGACCTGGTTCGGAGTGCGGACGGTCCAAGGCCCGACCTCGGCCTCCTGCGGCGTGTACACGCCCTGCGCGGCTCCCGCAAACAGGGTCTGCTGACGGACGTGGTCGTCGGTCGCCGTCGACGTCAGCGCCTCGCGCTGCGACTGGGCACTCAGGGCGAGTTCGCCGGCGCTGCCCATGCCGCCCAGCATGCTGTCGAGCGAGGGCATCCCGGGCACCTTCGAGCCGTAGCCGTCGTACGTGTCGTGCATCTTCTGATAGAAGTCGCCCTCGATCTGGCCCTTGTACTCGGGAGCGTACTTGTTGATCAGCCGCTGATACGTCATCGGTAACTGCTCGAACCGCAAGCCGGATTGAACGCTCCACGCGGCCCCCTGCAGGTCCGACGGGTCGACGCCTTGCCACGTTCCGCGCCACAAGAGATTCGCGACGAGCTCCTTGGCTTTGCCGAGGAGTGGTCCCAGCGAATAGGCGACGCCGGCTCCGGGCCGGTGGATGGAGTACTCCGTACAGAACGCGAGAACGTGCACTTCGTAATCGCCCGGCGCGAGCGGCTGCGCCGCGGTTGCGGGCGAGAACGTCAGCGGCTTCGGGTTGAACGGGCCGCCCGGCAGCGTGTCCACCGTCGGATAGAGGTTCTTCGCGTCGAGACGAATCGGCAGTTCCGTGTTGAGAACCTGACCGACGGCACGCTGCGCGGCGGCCGTCTGCGCCTGCGACGTGAGCCCGCCGAGGGATGGGAATTGAGCATCCGCCGGGCCCGACAACAGGAGCGTCGCCGCACACAAGACCGTGGCGGCGACGGGGCGATGACGCAGCATGCGACCGTTCCTTTCAAATCAACGCAGCGGCAGGCTTCGCCGCAAGGGGTCGCGCCCCTAGCCCTTGCGGACGGCGGGGCAAGGCGTGAGGACGATGCGGGAGGTTCGCGCTCTGCTCGCTCTTGCGCTCTCGGCCGCGATGCACGGCATCGACGGCTATATCGTCCGCGTCGAAGCCGACAGTTCGCCGGGCACGCCCGCCTTCGCGATCATCGGGCTGCCGGACCGCGCGCTGGGCGAGTCGCGCGACCGCGTGCGCTCGGCAATCTTCAACTGCGGCTTCGCCTATCCGGCCGGGCGGCTGCTCATCAACCTCTCGCCGGCCGACATCCGCAAAGAGGGGCCGGCGTTCGAACTGCCGATCGCCCTCGCGCTGCTCGCGATCGACGAACAGGTGGACCGGCTCGCGCTCCAAGAGTTCGTGGCGCTTGGCGAACTCGCGCTCGACGGCACGGTGCGCGCCGTGCGCGGCATCCTGCCGATGGTCTTGGCGGCGCGTAACGCCGGCCTCACGCGCATGATCGTACCTGCTGCCAACGCGCGCGAAGCGGCGCTGGTCGAAGGCCTCGACCTCTACGCGATCGACTCGCTGTCCGACGCCGTCGCGATCGTGCTCGGCCACGGCGCCAAGTTCCGGCACGAAGCCGTGGCGCAGCCGTATCGCGCGCATCCGGAGGCCTACGGCGATTTCTGCGACGTACGCGGTCAACCGGCCGCGAAGCGCGCGCTCGAGATCGCTGCTGCCGGCGGCCACAACGCGCTGCTCGTCGGGCCGCCCGGCTGCGGCAAGACGATGCTCGCGCGGCGCCTACCGTCGATCTTGCCGCCGATGTCGGCCGACGAGGCGCTCGAGGTGACGAAGATCTACAGCGTCGCGGGGCTGCTGTCAGCCGAAGCCGGCATCGTCGCGACGCGCCCGTTCCGCGCACCGCATCACACGGTCTCGCAGGCCGCGCTGGCGGGCGGCGGCGGCGTTCCGAAGCCCGGCGAGATCAGTCTCGCGCACCACGGCGTGCTCTTCCTGGACGAGGTGGCGGAGTTCTCGCGCGTAGCGCTGGAGAGTCTTCGCCAGCCGTTGGAAGAGGGCGCGGTGACGATCGGCCGATCGGCCGCAACCTACGCATATCCGGCTCGGTTCGCGCTCGTCGCGTCGATGAACCCGTGCCCCTGCGGCTTCCGCGGCACGCGCACCAGCGACTGCCGCTGCGACGACGCCGCCGTCGCGCGCTACGTCGGCAAGCTGTCGGGGCCGCTACTCGATCGCATCGACGTGCACGTTGAAGTCGCGCGCGTCGGCTTCGACGAGATGCTGGCGCGCGCGGCGGGCGAGCCGTCGGCCGCGATCCGCGCGCGCGTCGAGGCGGCGCGCGCGTTGCAACTCGCGCGTTACGACGGCGCGGGCATCTTTACCAACGCCGGCGTCCCCGGTAAGGACGTCCGCCGCTACTGCGCGCTCGGCGGCGATGCGGCATCGCTGCTGCGCGACGCGTCGGCGCGCGGCCATCTGTCGGCCCGCGCGCTCGATCGCATCGCGCGGGTCGCCCGCACGATTGCCGACCTCGCCGGCGCCGAAGTCATCGGGCCGGAGCACGTGGCCGAGGCCATCACCTACCGCTCGTTGGAACGCCGCGGACTGGCGGCCTAGGCAACGAGCCTAACGCGACCGCCCGGGCGCCGTCTTCGGCGATCCGCGAAACGCGCGCGCGGCTAACACGACTGGAATGCTACAGACGTTCGCGAACCGCTTGACGAGCGAGGAACTCGAATAGCCGTCGTCCACGTCGAGCGCTCCGAGCAACCACCCGAATGTGGCCGGCAATTTCTCCTTGCTCCAGCGCCGCAGCCGGTCGGCCGCACCGGGCGTCCGCCGGTCGATCTCCGCGAGGACGGCGGCATCGTCCGGCGACGACCGGACGATCTCGAGAAACGCATCGTAGTCGATCCCCGCGCGCTTCAAAAACGCATCGTCGACCGGACTCTGCCCGTAGAGATACATGCCGAGCGTGCCCGCATCGTAGGCGCGCGCCTTCCCGGCGAAGCGCGGCAGCCAGGCGACGCCGTCGACGGTCTCGCTCCAGCGCGGCGGCGGACCGGTGCGAAGGTCGGGTGCGTTCATAGTCGCTGCGCGTTCTCGCCCGAGAAGGACCGACCTGCCCTCGAGCGGCTAGCCGCGCGGAGCGGCGGCGTTCTGCCGTTGGGTCTCGGCCTCGACTTCGGCGCAGAGCGTGTCGGGGCGCTCGCGATACTTGGCCCACAGTTGCGGCATGTGGGCGATGTCGCTGAGGACGCGGGCGTAGACGGCGTTGACGGGCACGCGTACGCCGAGCGCGCGACCGTGGTCGGCGACCGCGCCGTTGAGCACGTTGACCTCCGTCTTCCCCTTTGAGGCCCGCAGGTCGAGCAACAGCGAGGGCGGCTTGCGGCCGCGCGCGCCGGCGATGCGGTTGGCCAGCACCATCCGCGCGATCGGCGGCGGCAGCGACACCACCGTCTGCAGCGCGCGCACCGGATAACGCGGCAGGTCGACGAGCGTGAGGCCGAGCGCCGCGATGACGGCGCGCGTCTCGCGCATGGCGCGGATCTCGAGCGCGAACATCTTGTCCATCTGCACGAGCCGCTCCGGCAGCACGTTGAGGATCGCGCACGAGGCGTTCGCGACCACGTTCAGCGAGAGTTTCGACCACTTCAGCGCCCGATAGTCGGACGCGACGCGCGTCGCGAGGCCCGTGCGCTCGAACGCCGCGATCAGCCAGTTGTGCGGCTGCGAACCGACCGGCGCCAGGCCGATGCCGCCGTCCTGTGCCGCGAGACTGCGGCCGTCGCGCGTCTTGTCGACGGGCACGGTCAGCGCGGCGGCGACGATCGCGTCGGCGCCGAACGCGGCCGCGAGCTTCTCCTCGTTGCCGACGCCGTTCTGCGGGCAGAGGATCGTCGTCGTAGCCGCCGCCGGCAGCGCGCGGCGCAGCGTCTCGATCGCCTCGTCGGTGTCGTACGCCTTCACCGCGCAGATCGCGAGGTCGGGCTCGACCGGCACGATGTCCTCGAGGCGGCGCGGCGCGTAGGTCACCGCCGCGCCCGTCGTAGCGAGCAGGTCGCCGAGATACGTCCCGACCGCGCCGGCACCGACCACGTACACGTTCACGCGGACGTCTGCGCTTCCGGATGCCGCGTGCCGGTGCTGCCGAAGCCCCCCGGACGCTCGGTGCGATCGAGATCGTCGACGGCTTCGAACGTCGCACGCACGACCGGCGCGATCACCAGTTGCGCGATGCGATCGCCGCGGCGCACGACGAACGGTTCCGCGCCGAAGTTGGCGAGGATGACGCCGACCGGGCCGCGGTAGTCCGCGTCGATCGTCCCCGGCGCGTTGAGCACGGTGACGCCGGCCTTCAGCGCGAGGCCGCTGCGGGGGCGCACCTGCGCCTCGTAGCCGGGCGGTACGGCGATGGAGAAACCGGCCGGGACGAGCGCACGCGCGCCGGGCTCAAGCGTGAGGTCGCCGTCGAGCGCGGCGACGATGTCGGCGCCGGCGGCCCCGGCCGTCATGTAGGCCGGGAGCGGGAGGTCGTGGCCCTCGGGCAGCCGTTTGACGCGGACCTGCGGCCCGCGTTCACTTGGCAAGCAAATCCGCCAGTTCTGCCTGGAAACTCTCCACGTCGCGGAACGAGCGGTAGACGCTCGCGAACCGGATGTATGCGACCTTGTCGAGCGTCTTGAGCGCCTCCATCAGCTTCTCGCCGATCTGCGTGCTCGGGACCTCGTTCTCGCCGCGCGAAAACAACTCGCGCTCGAGCCCCGCCGTCAACTCCTCCATCTGCGCGTCGGAGACGGGGCGCTTTTCGCACGCGCGCCGCAGGCCGCTAAGCACCTTGTCGCGGCTGTACTGCTCGCGGCGGCCGTCCTTCTTCACGACGAAAAGGCGTGGGGCTTCCATCCGCTCGTACGTGGTAAAGCGGTGCTTGCAACCGAGGCACTCTCGCCGACGACGAACGACGCTCTCGTCGTCGCGCGAGTCGACGACGCGCGTCTCAGCCTTGCGGCAACTTGGGCAGATCAGGTCTGAGAAGCCCTCCGCAGCGGGAGACCCCATATCTTGGGGTCGCCCTCAGTATAGGGCACAACACGGGACGGCGGCAAACGCGCGCCGCCGCCCCGGGCTACGCAGCGCCGATCTTGAACATCTTCGTCCCGCAGACGGGGCACTTGCCCTCGGTGGCGGGACGCCCGTTTTTCATCGTGATCTGGGTGGCGTCTTTCATCTCGCGCTTGGTCTTGCACTTGACGCAGTAAGCCTGAGGGGCTGCCATGTCTCCTCCAACGACCGCCTGCGGTCCGCAATGAGCGCGGGCGACGGGGCGGTCGACAATCCCGCCGTGTATTCCGACGCAGGGGTCAGTTTCCTCGCAGGTCGCCTCCTGTTCCGGCCGACCTGGCCCGAGAAACGTTAAGGCCGCCGGTCTGGAGGAACCGGCGGCCACCGTTCGCCATGCAGGCTCGCATGCTTATGTTAGGTCTCGGCTCCGGCGCGCCGGACCCTGAGTATCCTACCCTTGCGCGGCGTCACAGTTGCAGTGAACCTGGTGGCGATGACGCCCGAAGAGCCGCGCTGGGTCGCTCGTGAGGATCTGCCCGGCGGCCGCCCGCGGGGCGCGGCGGCCGTCCGCTTCCCCGGCCTGTGGCTGACCGGCTCGGCCGACGGCCTCGACCTGCCGACCGTCGCCGTCGTGGGCAGCCGTGCGCCGTCCGAGGCCGGGCGCGCCCTGGCACACGAGACGGGGCGTGCGCTGGCCCAGGCGGGCGCCTGCGTGCTCTCGGGGCTCGCCCTCGGCATCGACGGCTCCGCGCACGCAGGCGCCCTCGCAGGGGGCGGACCGACCATCGGCGTGCTGGGCGGCGGCCACGCCTGCTTCCACCCGCGCCGTAACCGCGCGCTGGCCGCCCGCATGGTCGAGGCGGGCGGGGGCGTCCTGTCGCCGTTCGAGCCCCGGCACCCGGCCTTCCCCGGCCAGTTTCTCCAGCGCAACGGCATCGTGGCCGCGCTGGCGGACGCCGTCGTCATCGTCGAGGCGGCCGGCCGCAGCGGTGCGCTCAACACCGCCTCCTGGGCGGCCGACCTCGGCCTGCCGGTCCTCGCCTTTCCCGGTGACGTCGACCGGCCGAAGGTCGCCGGCTGCCTGGCCCTCATCCGCGACGGCGCGACGCTGGTCCGCTCGCCCGCCGACGTCCTCGCCGATCTCGGCCTGGCGGCCGCGGAAGTGAGGCTGCCGAAACCGCCGGCGCCGCCGTCCGACCCACTGCAGGCAGAGCTATTGCGGGCGCTCGGCGCCGGCGAGGCGCCGCTCGACGACCTTCTCGATGCGACCGGCGGCCGCACGGCCGAGGTCCTCGGGGCGCTGACCCTGCTCGAAGTCGCCGGCAGCATCGAGCGCCGCCCCGGCCAGCGCTACGCGGCCCGGCCGGGGGGAACCGCCGCTCGGCGCGGTCGATAGACCCCCCGTGCGCTATCGCCTGATCTGTGTGGGCCGCGTGCGCGAAGCGTACGTCGCGGCCGCGGTCGACGACTTCGAGCGGCGGCTGCGTCGCATCGACCCGCTCGAGATCGTCGAGGTGGCCGCCTCGCACGGCGCCGACCCCGCGCGTGCCGTGCGCGAGGAGGCCGAGGCCGCGCTCAAGCGGGTCGAGCCTAGCGATGTCGTCTGGCTGCTCGAACGCACCGGCCGTGCGTTCTCGAGCGTCGAACTCTCGGAGCGCCTGCACACCCTCCAGGTCGAAGGCGTTAGCCGGCTCGTGCTGGTGATCGCGGGAACCTACGGCGCGGGCGAGGCGCTCGCCGCGCGTGCGAACCTGCAATGGTCGCTCTCGCCGCTCACGCTACTGCACGAATGGGTGCGCGCGATCGTGCTGGAGCAGCTCTATCGCGCCGCCAAGATCGCGCGCAACGAGCCCTACCACCACTGACGGAGTCGTTCGCGCGCCGCACGGCGAAGAGGCACGGCATGTCCGACCCCGCGACCCCACCCGACGCGCTCGTTCGCATCGCCGGCGCCTTAGAGCGCGCCGTGACGACGCTCGTGCCGTCCGGCGGGGCGCCGGTGACGTTCGAACCGCCGCGCAACGCGCAGTTCGGCGACTTCGCTTCCAACGTCGCGCTCGTGCTCGCCAAGCAGGCGCGCCGGCCGCCGCAGGAGCTCGCGGGCGCGCTCGTCGAGGCCCTGCGCGGCGATCCCGACGTGGCCGGGCTGGTCGCCGAGGCGACGGCGGCGGGCGGTTTCGTCAACGTGCGAATGGCGCCGGCGTACTGGCAAGCCGCGGTCGCGCGCGTGCTGCACGAAGGCGATCGTTACGGCCGCCGGCCGCCGGCGGGAGTACGCGTCTCACTCGAGTTCGGCAGCGCGAACCCGACGGGGCCGCTCGTCGTCGTCCAAGGGCGCACGCTCTCGATCGGTGCGACGCTCGCGAACATGCTCCGCTTCGCCGGCTACGACGTCGCGACGGAGTGGATCATCAACGACGCGGGATCGCAGTTGGACATGCTCGGACGGTCGCTCTATGCGCGCTACCGGCAGTTATGGGATCCGGCGTACGCCTTTCCCGAGGACGGCTATCCGGGCGAGTACCTGGTGCCGATCGCGCAAGCGGTGCGCGACGCCGACGGCGACCGCTGGATCGCCGCTCCCGAGAGCGAGTGGCTGCCGGCGTTGTCGCGCTTCGCCCGCGACCGCATCGTTGCCGAACAGCGGGCGATCGCCCAGCGGTTCGGCGCGCACTACGACCTGTGGCAGAGCGAGCGCGAATTGCACGACCGCGGCGCAATCGAGGCCGGCATCGAGCGCTTGCGCGCGATGGACTTGCTGTACGAGCGTGACGGCGCGCTGTGGGTGCGCACCACCGGCTACGGCGACGACCAGGACCGCGTCGTCATCCGTTCGGACGGCCGGCCGACGTATTATGCCAACGACGTCGCCTACCATTACGACAAGTTCGAGCGCGGAGCGGATCGCGTCGTCGACATCCTCGGCCCCGACCACCACGGCTACATCGGCCGGTTGGCGGCCCTAGCCGCCGCCTACGGGCACCCCGGCGCGATCGAGGTGCTGATCGCCCAGCAGATCACGCTCAAACGCGGCGACGACATCGTCTCGATGTCGAAGCGCGCGGGCCAGATCGTCACCCTCGAGGAGATTCTCGACGAGGTCGGCGTCGACGCTGCGCGGTTCTTCTTCATCCTGCCGTCGGTCGAGTCGCCGCTCACGTTCGACCTCGCGCTCGCGAAGGAGCAGTCTGAGGCGAATCCCGTCTACTACGTGCAATACGGCCACGCGCGCATCAACTCGATCGAACGCAACGCGACGCCGGCGCAACTCGAGCGCGCCGCCCGCGGCGAAGCGCTGGAGCGGCTGGTCGATCCTGCCGAGCTCGCGCTCGCGCGGCGCTTGGCGGAGTTCGGCGATCTCGTCCGCGCGGCCGCCGAAGCGCGGGCCCCACACCGGCTCGCGCGTTACGCGCGCGACGTGGCGGCCGACTTCACGCAGTTCTACGTCGCGTGCAAGGTGCTGGTGGACGACGAGGACCTGCGCGTGGCCCGGCTCGGCCTCGCGCACGCGACCAAGATCGTCTTGAAGAGCGCGCTGACGCTGGCGGGCGTCTCCGCTCCCGAGTCGATGGAACGAGCCTAGACCGCACCCGCGCCCGTCAGTACGACGCCATCTCCTGGGCGAACGCCGCCGGCGTAAATCCGAGCCGCTGCGCCGCCGCGGCGGTCGCGCCCGGATAGAGCGCCTCGAGTTCGCCGGGTACCAGTTTGTCGCGGCCAAGCTCGCCCTGCAGTTTCGCGAGCTGGACCGCGTCGCCGCCGCGCGGGATGTGGACGATCGCGTCGTGCAAGTCCTTCGCGTCCATCGCGTCCCACACGATCGCTGCCGACGCATACTGCGCGCCCGCCTCCGTCTGGCCGCTGCGATAGTCGAGCCGAGCGAGGCCGTACGACGCCGTCCGCTCGGCGGAGACGACGAGCATCAGCCTGCGCAGCGCGTCGGGGGCGACGGCTTCGCCGCGCGCTCGTGCCGCAACGGTCTGCTTGGCTTCGTCCGAGAGCCGCCCCCCGAGCGCCTTCTCGACCGCCGTACATGCCTGGAGAGCGGCGGCGTCGTCCTGCGCGGCAAGGGCGTCGCGACACGCGTCGGCGACCGCACGCACGTTGGCCTCGTCGTCGGCCGCGAACGACTTGACCGCCCACAACCCAAGCGGCACGGCGACGACGAGGGCGACGGCGATGAGGGCGACCGTGAGAAACATCCGCACGGGCATCCCTTCGCCGTCAGCGCAGCGGAATCGGCTTAAACGCCCGCGGGTGACGGTTGAAGTCGAACACGCACGCGTCGCCGGCCGGATCCGCCGCGCGGGCGTCGGCGACGGCCATCTGCGAAAGTCCGAACGTATCCTCGGCGAAGCGCAGGATGCTGGCGGTTTCGTACGAGCCCGTCGACGGGTCGCAGCGCGACGTTACCGAGCCGTCCACTGCGTACGGAGAAACGACCAGCATCGGGACGCGCAATCCGAGGCTCGTGTAGTCGACGTACGGCGGCGCGACGTGATCGTACCAGCCGCCCCAACTGGTCCACACGACGAAGATCGCCGTCGAGTCCCAGTACTTGCTCTCACCGATCGCGTTGACGACCGACGCAATCCAACGCGGACCGCTCTTGCTGCGGTTTGCGGCGTGGTCGGAGTTCTTCGGGCTAGAGGCAACCCAGGTGACCGACGCGAGCTTGCCGTTCTGCACGTCCGAGAGGACCGTCGTCTCGGGTGACACGACGTGGCTCGTGAAGGTCGGTCCGGCGCAGGCGCCGGTCGACGGATTGAGCGGTTCGCAGATGTGCGAGATCGCCTGATAAGCGGACCATTCGTAGCCGGACACCCCGTATCCCGGCGCATAAAATGCCCAACTCAAACCCTGCGACGCCGGCGCTGCATCGATCTCGTCGCCGAGGGTCGCGTAGTTGAAGCACGGCGGAACGCTCCGACCCTCGCCGCGGCTCAGCGTGAGGGTTTCAACGCTCGATGGGGCATCGCCGTCGCAGCCCGACGTGCCACTCGGCGTGCCGACCGCCGAGCCTCCGTGCGACGGCGTCCCTCCGGCCTGGGCGGCTATCAAGAACTGCAACGCGACGAACGTCTGGTCGAAATTCGACTGAAACAGGTTGTCGAACAGCACGTAGTCATCGGCGATCGCCGTGTACGGGCGAATCTCGCTCAACGGGACCCGTGCAATGGAGGGATACGGCGGAGCCCGGTAGTGCTTGCAAGATGAGTAACAGCCAATGCCGCCCCACCACGTCCCGTTCTGGTTTTGGCCGCCCTCCCAGTTGAACTTGTCCATCAGACAGTCCGCCCACTGGTAATTGCAGTCGGTCGACTGAGCCCAAAATGCGAAGTCGCTCACGATGTCGTACGGCGCGGCGAGCGACACCGATCCGAACGGTACAGTCGTCGGCGTCGGCAGCGGCGAGGGCCGGCTGGGCGGCGGCGTCGGCACGATCGTCGCCGTCGTCACCGTGTTCGCGCACTGGCCGCGCCGGTTGCAAAAGCCGTTGAACAGGTTGTCGACCGTGCGGTTCTGCCGGATCAGGATGACGACGTGCTGGATCTTGCCGCTCGCGGGCGATGTAAACTCCCGCTCGTGAGCGGCCGCGCGCTGCGGCGCGTGACCGAGCGGAGCGGCCCCGCCGGCGCCCGCGCCCGCGGCGACGGCGCCGGCAACCGCGGCACAAAACGTAACGAAACGGCGACGAGCGTTCATGGCGTCAGTCCTCCCCCTGTCGGCCGGCGAGCGCCGCCGGCGCCGGCCCGGGCCGCTCGCGCAGGAAGTGGTCGAGCGGAACGTCGGCCGGGATCTTCTTGAATTTGCGCGGCGTCTGGTCGAAGTTAAAGACGCACGGATCGTAGGCCGGGTCGGCGGCGCGCGTGTCGCTGGCGGCCATCTGCGGCAGGCCGAAGTCGTCCTCGACGAAGCGCAGGATGCTGCCGAACTCGTAGTAGCCGGCCGACGGATCGCAGCGCGACGTCACCGAACCCGCCAACGAGTACGGTGAGATCAGCAGCATCGGCACGCGCAGCCCGAGTCCCATGTAATCAACGTACGGCGGCGCGACGTGATCGTACCAGCCGCCCCAGTCGTCCCAGACCACGACGACGGCCGTCGTGTTCCAGAACTTGCTCTTGCCCACCGCGTCGACGACCTGCGCGACCCAGCTCGGGCCGGCTTTATCGCGAAAGCCCGGATGATCGGAGTCGGCGTAGATCGGGACGACCCACGTCACGCTGGCGAGCTTGCCGGCCGCGACGTCCTGCAGCACGCGCTTGGGCGGGGAGACGACGTGCGCGGCGAACAGCGCGCCGCCGCACGAGCCGTCGGGATTCACGGGCTCGCAGACGTGCGCGATGGCCTGATAGGCAGACCAGAAATAGCCTTCGCCGCCGTGCGCAGATGCGTAGAACGCCCAACTCAGGCCGTGCGAGGCGGGAGCGTCGTCGATCTCGTCGCCGAGCGTCGTGTAATCGAAGCACGGCGTGACGTCCGGTCCGAACGTCCGCTGAAGCGTGAAGGTGCGAATCTTGTCGGTTTGCACGTTCGAGCAGCCCCACGGACCGCTGCCGTCGGGCAGGTTGATGGCCGCCCCGCCCGCCGACGGCGTGCCGCCGGCTTGACCGGCGATCAGAAACTGGTGCGCGACGAACGAGTCGTCCATGCTCGACTGGAACAGGTTGTCGAACAGCACGTACCCGTTCGCGAGCGCGTAGTACGGCTTGATCTCGGCCGGCGGGACGAAGCCGATCTCCGGATACGGCGGCGCGGTGTAGCCGTTGCACGGCCCGACGCAACTGACGCCGCCCCACCACGAGCCGTTGGGGTTCTGGCCGCCCTCCCAGTCGAACTTGTCCATCAGGCAGTTCTGCCAGGACCCATTGCAGTCGGTCGACCGCAAGAACGCCGTGGAACTATGCGTGATGTCGTACGGCTCGTCGAGCGGAATCGCGGACAGCGGAACGGTCGTCGGCGTCGGCAGCGGCGACGGCCGGCTCGGCGGCGGCGTCGGGACGATCGTCGCGGTCGCGACCGTATTGGCGCACTGGCCGTTCGGGTTGCAGTAGCCGTTGAACAAGTTGTCGACCGTGCGATTCTCCTGAATCACGATCACGACGTGCTGGATCTTGCCGGTGGCCGGGGATGCGCGGAAGTGCGTTCGCGTAGTGC
>Ga0182012_10001895_pt1 | contig 22784 bp, 16 predicted proteins | sample 612S2SmetaG_FD_120486 | JGI IMG/M metagenome (GOLD analysis project Ga0182012, IMG submission 120486) | Permafrost microbial communities from Stordalen Mire, Sweden - 612S2S metaG | ecosystem: Environmental > Terrestrial > Soil > Wetlands > Permafrost | place: Sweden: Stordalen | collected... | reverse complement strand
TGAATCTATTCTCTATCAGCAGCTCAACGGCAAGGCCGCTGCCACCATTCACCGCCGCGTGCGCGAAATTTACAAAGGCGATCCATCCCCGAAAGCTCTACTCGACACTCCCGATGAGATCCTGCGCGCCGCCGGAGTCTCCGGCAATAAAGCCCGGGCCATGAAAGACCTCGCCTCCCGCACCTTGGATGGGACAGTCCCCACCCATGCCGCCATCCGCAAAATGTCCGATGCCGATATCGTCGAGCGGCTCACGGAAGTCCGCGGCATCGGCCCCTGGACCGTCGAGATGTTATTAATTTTCCGCATGGGCCGTCCTGACGTTCTTCCCGCCACCGACTACGGCGTGCGCAAGGGCTTCGCGCTCACCTTTCAGCGCGTGCCTAAATCCCGCCCGCTCGACGCAGCAGACCTTCCAAAGCCCGATGTCATCCACAAGCGCGGCCAGCGCTGGGCGCCATTCCGCTCGGTAGCGACTTGGTATCTGTGGCGCGCCTGCGACCTCGCAAAGCCCACTCCACCAACTGGTCGCGCATAAATCTGAGCGGGCGCGCATAAAATAGTATCAAGCGCCGCAAAATCTCTTCCCGTCACGATCGGACCGCTCATGTCTGGCTCCAAACGCTTCGTCTGCATTCACGGCCATTTCTATCAGCCTCCGCGAGAGAATCCGTGGCTGGAGGCGGTCGAAATCCAGGACTCCGCCGCGCCCTTCCACGATTGGAATGAGCGCATTTGTTCCGAGTGTTACGCCACCAACGGCGCGGCGCGCATAGTCAACAACAAAAATCAGATTACGCGTATTGTCAACAACTACGCGCGCATCAGCTTCAACTTCGGGCCTACGCTGCTCAGTTGGCTCAAGGCCAAGGCACCCCGCGCCTATCGCATGATTCAGGACGGCGAAAGCCGCAGCCGCAAAACCTATAGCGGACACAGCTCGGCCATGGCCCAGGTTTACAACCACATCATCATGCCGCTGGCCAGTGAACGCGATCGCCTTACGCAGATTCGCTGGGGAGTCGCGGACTATGAATCGCACTACGGCATCAAGCCCGAAGGCATGTGGCTTGCGGAAACCGCCGCGGACGCACGAACCCTGGAGTTGCTAGCCCAGGAGGGCATTCGCTTTACCGTGCTTGCCCCGCACCAGTGCAAACGCATTCGCGCATTGAATGCCGATTCCGGTTGGTCGGACACGCCGGAAGCCTCCGTCGATACGACGCGACCCTACATATTGCGATTTGAATCCGGCCTATCCATCGCCATCTTCTTCTATAACGGCCCCATCTCCCGCGCTATAGCCTTCGACGGCCTGCTCAACTCCGGCGAGAATCTCGCCAACAGCATCAAGACCGGATTCAATCCTGGCACCTCGGCTCCGCAGCTCACCAGCGTTGCAACCGACGGCGAGTCTTACGGCCATCATCACCGCTTTGGTGAGATGGCGCTCGCCTATGCCCTCAATCTACTCGAGCGCGACAAGACCGTCAGGCTCGCCAACTATGCGAGCTTCCTTGCGCAGTTTCCGCCGGAATGCGAGTGCGAGATTGTCGACAACACCTCCTGGAGCTGCGCCCACGGCATCGAGCGATGGCGCTCGGACTGCGGATGCAACGGCGGCAGGCAAGGCTGGAGTCAGGCCTGGCGGGCGCCGCTTCGCAATGCACTCGACGACCTTCGCGATGGCATCGCTCCGCTCACCGAACAGGCCGGCGCAAGCCTCTTTCATGATGTCTGGGCCGCACGCGATGCCTACATTCAGGTCATTCTCAACCGGTCGACGGAGAATGTAGAACGCTTCCTCGGCAGCCAGGCATCGCACCGCTTAAGCGAACAGGAGCGCGTCACCGCGCTGCGCCTCATGGAGATGCAGCGCCACGCGCAGCTCATGTACACCAGTTGCGGATGGTTCTTTGACGATATCTCCGGCATTGAGACGGTGCAGATCATCGCCTATGCCGCGCGCGTTCTGCAATTGTCTCGGCGGCTGTTTGCGGAAAGATCCGCGCCCATCGAAGAAGACTTCCTCGCCACCATGGCCAAGGCTCGCTCCAACAACAACGAAGCCGGGGACGGCGCGCAAATCTACAGGCTATGCGTCAAAACCAAGCAATTACGCCTCGAACAGGTCGCGGCACACTACGCCATCAGCTCTGTTTTCTCCTCGTATCCTGAGGATTCCGATCTGTACTGCTACCGCGTCCACCGCATCTCTTATGACATCTACACTTCAGGCCGTGGCCGCCTTGCCCTGGGCCGGGCGCACTTAACTCGCGAATCTACCGGCCAGCAGGACACGTATTCCTTTGCTGTTCTGCACTTCGGCGATCAAAATATCACTGCCGCAGTGAAGGGCTACAAAGTGCAGGAAGCAGCGGAATTTCAGGCATTCCAAACGCAGGCCGCCGATCTTGTTTCGCTCGCCAACTTCCCGGAGGTGATCCGCCTTATCGACCAATACTACGGCAAGGCCGATTATTCGCTCACCTCGCTCTTTACCGACGACCAGCGCCGCATTGTGAAGCTCATCTTGAATTCAACACTCTGGGACATCGAAAGTTCGCTCACCTCCATCTACCAAGACCACGCCAGCCTGTTGCACTTTCTTTCCAGAGCCGGCCTGCCCAAACCTCCCGCGCTTACACTGGCCGCCGGTTTTGCCATCAACGCCGGCCTGCGCCGCGTCCTGGAGGCTGACAATATCGACACAGCGCAACTGCGCTCTTATCTCTCCATGGCCAAGTCCGATCAGATTCCGCTCGATTCGGCTACGCTCGCATACATTGCCGATCAGCGAATGAAACGCGCCATGGTGCAACTCCAGGCCTCGCGCGGTTCGCTCGAGCTGCTCGGCAGCGCGCTTGCGCTCGCGCTTACGCTTTCCGATCTGCCCTTTGAAGCCAATCTCTGGCAGGCACAGAATCTCTGGTATGAAATTCTCCGCGGCGGAATTGAAAAGCTCACCAACCTTTCGCTCGATTCCCGCTCGCAGTGGACAAAGAGCTTCCACGAACTAGCCACCTGCCTGTCCATCGATTGGGCCTCCATTGAGACAATCGATTTGGTGAAAGCCACCGCGGCGGACGAGATTCTCCAAGAGGTCAAATGCACTTTGCTGGTTATCAATCGATCCGGGCCCTTGCTATAACATTGCTTTTCGTTTTCGCTCATGCGCTGGCCGATGCACAGGAGGCGAATGTCGCGCTCGTTCCCGCCGCAGTCGAATCCGGTTCGCCGGTATTGATTCACGTCGACGCTCCACCAACCGCTACCCTCGAAGGCAATTGGCTCGGCCGCGCGCTCAACTTCTTTCCCGCGCGCAATGGCCGTGGATGGTTTGCCCTCGCCGGTGTTGATGTGGAAGCACCCGCCGGCCCATCCACTCTGCAAATTCACTCAACCCTCGCCGGCAGCACGAGGGACCTGAGCCGCACCGTCGAGATTCACGAGGCTCACTACCGAACGGGAACTTTGTCCGTCGCGCCGCAGTTCGTCTCTCCCGGCCCGGATGCTCTCAAGATCATTGAAGAAGAAGTAAAGCTCAAAGACAAAGTTTTCGCCGCAAGCGCGCCGCAGCCCTTGTGGGTCGGTGACTTTCGCGCACCTGTCACCGCACAGCCCACGGACAGCTTCGGCACCCGCCGCACCTTCAACGGCAAGCTGGCCAGCATTCACAAGGGCATGGACTTTCGCGCGGCCACGGGGACGCCGGTCAAAGCAGCCAACAGCGGCACAGTTGTGTTGGCCCGCAAGCTTTACTACGAGGGCAACTGCGTCGTGATTGATCACGGCCTCGGCCTCTACACCATCTCCATGCACTTCAGCCGCATCGACGTGCATGAGGGCCAGAAGGTGAATCAAGGCGATCAATTGGGCCTGAGCGGAGCCACTGGTCGCGTCACCGGCCCCCATCTGCACTGGGCAGTCCGCTGGCAGGGCGCGTACCTTGACCCAGCGAAGTTATTGCGAATGAATTTGGCGGTAGCGCGTTAACGCAAGACGACTTCATCTTCGTGCGAATATTTGAAGGCTGTTGGCGCGCCGAGCCCCGCCGCCTTCTCATCCCGCAGCGCCTTGAAGGCCCGATAGACAAACCACCCCATATACCACCCGTCGATATATTTGTAAGGCGTCTCGCCCGTCGTGTAATGCCCGCAGGGCAGCACGCGCGGCTCAAAGTTGATGCGATATTTTTTGAATGCCTCCACCACTTGAAGCGAATACTCGCGCGGAAATGTAAGATCGTAGTCCGCGTAAACCACCAGCACCTTCTTCGCCACGCCGTTTGCTTTTTCGCCGGCAAACTGTGGGTAAAAATTCACCGGGCTCACCGCCGCCCATAGCGCCCGCAGCCGCTCCTGCGACATGCCCGCGTCTTGCATCGCCTGGCGAATGTGCCGTGTGCTCTGACCCGCCCACACCACATCGCCAAACGAAGTGGACGCGTGATTGAACGCGTTCACGCGAATCCGCGCGTCGTGCGCACTGGCTAGAAATCCATAGCACGAACCGAGGCTCGTCCCCAGCACCCCGAAGTGCTCGTAGCCTTGCTCCTCTAGCCAGTCAATGCAGCAGCGAATGTCCACCACCGCCTGCCTGCATGCAGACAGCGTCCTTCCCACGTTCGCGCTCACCGCATAGTCGCTTCGCTCCAGCTCCACTGGCCTGCGAATGTCGTGATAAGGCTTGGAGAGCCGCAGCGCGGAGATGCCCATTTTGTTGAATATTTCGCACAGCGAGTTGTGCGCAAATCCGTCCGCGTTCCACTGCGGCATGACCACAATCGCTTGCTTCGGCCTTTTCGTGTCTTTGTGTTCCGGCGCTGGATACCAGCGTGCATTCACGAGATCGTTTTCCGGATACGGCGTTCGCTCCGGCGAGGTAAATCGCAAGAACTGCGCCTTTTCGAGCTTGCCCTCCGCGGCCATCTCGCGAATCTCCGCGTCTTTTGCCATCGTCTCAGGCCGCACGTTGGTCGGATAGAGCTGTGGATGCCGCTCCTCAAGGCGATAATCCGTCGGCCTTTTATACCCAAAGAATTTATCGCTGTTGCGAATCAGCAACTCATTGATGCGCACCATAGCAGCCTCAGCCGCCACAGCGTCGCGCATCAATTCAGGTGTGGGAATTGCATTGGCAAAGCCATTGGCCTCAAGAAACGGCGTGATCCACTCAAAGCCCCACTCCAGCGGCCGCACCACACGATTCTCATCGCGCGTCGTCAGCCGGGTCTCCCAGGCGTACATCCAGCGCGCATACCATTCCTTAATCATGAATCCTGCTCATGAATTCCGCCTTAATTATGATCCGTGTGAGAATCTCTACGCCTGTGCCTTCTTCCGCGCCATCACTAGCCACGCGGCTCCGCTGAGAGTAATCAGCGCAATCAATATCTGTGAACCCACGCAATACAGGCACCACACTTCCAGAATGTCCTTCTCGACGTGCGAGAGGTAGAGCGCAAACCCCAGCCCGATCAGAGTGGCCGCCATCATGAGCCAGCGCCGCCGCATCATGGCCAGTACGCCGATGGCTAGATACCCTACAATGCCAATGGCCGCCACGGGTACGCCAAAAAGCATCGAGAACGAGCTGTGATTCACAATCCCGCAGTCCCACTTCGCGTTGATGTCGCAAGGTTCCGTCCCGGTCGTGTAGTGAACCCGCAGCGCAAGCGTAGAAACAATTGCTCCCGCCAGTGCAAGTACCAAAATCAAGTAGCGCATAGCTTAAATTCTATCCGATACCGCACTCAGGTTACGATAGACCCATGGCCGGCAACTCCATTGAATGCATCCGCGAAGCTTCACAAAGTGCCTGTCGCGTTGCTTTTTTCGGCGGCAGCTTTGACCCGCCGCATCTAGGCCATCTAGCCGTAGCCCGAGCCGCTCGCACTGCCCTCAGCCTGGACACCGTGCTCTTTGCCCCCGTAGGCGCGCAGCCCTTGAAACTGGGAGGAGCCTCAGCCAGCTTCGAAGATCGCGCGGTGATGACGCGTCGGGCCATTGCCGGCGAAACTGGGTTTGCCTTGTCGTATCTGGATATGCCGCGCGAAGCAGGCGCTCCAAACTATACGATCGACACACTGCATAGCTTTCGTGCCGAATACCCTCCCCAGTCCACGCTCTTTTGCCTCATGGGCGCCGATTCCTTCCTTGCCCTCCGCAGTTGGCATCTCGCCGACGAGATCCCCTTCGCCGCCTCGCTCATCGTCGCCTCTCGACCCGGCCAGAGTCTTCAAGACCTGCAGGCCGCTCTGCCTGCGGGCCTGATCATCGAGCCCGCAACGGATCAAGATACAACGGTCGAAGGGATCGAGGTGCGCGGCTTTGAGATTGTGAATCCCGCCGGCCTCCGTTCCCCGTTTTACTTGCTTCCCGGCCTCTATGTAGAGATCAGCGCCTCTGAAATCCGGCAAAGGATTGAAACCCAGCTTCAGGCCAAAGCCGGTACGGAGGGTCTGTTGCCTGAGTCGGTGGCCAACTACATTCGCTCCCGCGGACTCTACCGGTGATTGAGCCTCATGCCTGGGCAACGCCGAGTGGAGACCGCGTCTACTACAATCGCGCCCATTATCGAATATTCGTTTGCCCCATGCACGGCAAAGAGCTACCATGAAGCTGGAGTTTTATACGACCGAATGACACCTTCCACCCCGCAGCAACCGCGCATCTCAAAGCAGACGCGCATCCTAGTCCAGGCGGCAGCAGCAGCCTGCGAAGAGAAAAAAGGCCAGGACACCCGCATACTCGAGCTCGACCCCATCGACTCCGGCCTCTCTGACTTCTTTCTCATCACCTCGGCCAGCAACAACCGCCAAACCGTCGCCATCGCCGACGAGATCGAGATGAGCCTCAAGCGCCAGTTCGGCACTTACCCGCGCTCTGTCGAGGGCCGCCGCCTGGGCGAATGGATTCTCATGGACTACGTCGACTTCGTCGTCCACGTCTTCCTGGCCGAGCGCCGCGCCTACTACGACATTGAGCGCCTGCGCAAATCCGCCCGCCCACTCACCCCCGCAGAGTTCGACGCCGAGCTCACGACGGCCCTCGCAAAGAAAACCGCCGCATCCCCAAAGAAGGCCTCATCCAAGGTCAAGCCAAAGGCGTCCAGGGCTCCGTCGAAGGCAACGCCGAAGAAGGCAGTGAAGAAGGCTGTCGCTAAGAGTACAAAGAAGCCGACGATCAAGAAATCCGTGCACAAAGCGCCCGCAAAGAAAGCCGCAGCCCTCAAGCCCGCAAAAAAGCCTGCGAAAAAATTCACTGCCAGGCAGAAGTCCGGCAACAGGCGTTAAAAGCTGGCGTGTAAAGACCAGGCTTTCCGAATCAATTTAGGGATGAATGCAAGATTCGTTAAATAACAAGAAGGGCGCCCATTCAGGCACCCTTCCTTATTCAACCATTCAGCAAAAATTCAGCTTGTCGCACTAGAACTCCGCACGCAGTGCAACCTGCAGCACACGTGCGCCGTTGTTCAGACTGTTCGGATCGGACGTGAAGGATACTTGGCCGAAGCTGGCCCCGCCCTGAAAGTCCTCCTGATCGTAACCGTTGAACACGTTTTCCGTCGGAATCACAAAGTTTGGATGGTTGAGCGCGTTGAAGGCGTCGGCGCGGAACTTGAATACGAACTTTTCGCCAATTACAGGAAAGTCTTTGGCCAGGCCCAAGTCCATATTGAAGAACCCCGGGCCTCGCTCGCCGTTACGGGGTCCAATCTTGAATCCGACCGGGCCTGAGAACTGCGCGGCCGCCTGCGCGGGATTGGGGAACATACTCACCTGACCCCCGTAGATCTTGGTCAAATGCGTATGTGCCGCCCCTGGGTTGCCGGTAAGGATTGCTGGAGCGTCGTTGGAGTAGCTGGCTACGTAAGCGTTGGATGACGTCTGCCACGGATATCCGGTATGCCGGGCATACACACCGCTGACGGCCCAGCCGCCGATGAACTCGTCGACAATGCGGGGCGCGGTGGCAAAGTACATCTGCCCCTTGCCGAACGGGAGCAGGTAGGTTGCATCGCCGCTGATGAGCTGCCGCACGTCGAAGTCGGAGCTGCCACGGCACTCGCGAGGCCGAATGTCGTCGCAGATCAGCCCGCCGCCGCCGATGCCCGTATCGCCTTGGCCGCTGGCGAACAGCGAGACGTTATCGATGGAGTGCGACCACGTGTAATTGAAGTCGAACTGGATGCCGTGCGACAGGTTCTTCTGCAAGGTGAACAGAAGCCCGTTGTAAGCGGAAAATCCCTTGTTGGTATGGAACGAATTTTCAGAGAACTGCGCGCCCATGCCCACGTTGTACGGAGTAGCTTGAGCATTGGTATTGTTATTGGCAAGATTGGAAAGGGCCTGGGTGAAGTCGCCGAAATCGCCGTTGTGGATCAGGCCGCTGAGGTTCGACTCATATAGAAATTGCGTGTTGCTGCTCGCTCCAAACGATGCCCCCAGGCCAGGAGCAAGAACATCCTCAAACCACGGCTCCGGCGCGATATTTGCCCCGGCGATTCCCTGCCGGTTTTCTTTCGTGATATTCCCGAATGCTGTCGAGAGAAGCTCGCCGGATTTGGTATCCGGAAAATCAAGAACCTGATTCGCGTCGGCCTGGCCCAGGAGTCTGCGGCCAAGGCGGCCCGAGTAGCTCATCTTCAAAACCAGATCCCCGCGCAGTTGGCGCTGAATGCCGAAGTTGTAAGTAATGGAGTACGGCGTTTTCAGTGTGGGATCGATGGTCTCGTTGAAGGCCAGACCGTTCTGAAGGCCATACGGCACACCGGCTGTCGTAAATGGCGCATACGGGGGCTTCGGTGTGGGAGGCGGCGTCAGCGGCACTGTGGTGATGCCGTTGTTCGCGTCAAGCCGTGGGCCGGTTGCGAACGAATCGTATGGATCTCCGGTAATGCCCTCGCTGGTCGACTTGGTCTGCTGGAAAAGATAGGAATACGCATCCTGCAGGTGCTGAACCGAGTTGATGACCGTGCGATCGTAGACCAGTCCTCCACCCATGTTGATGACCAGCTTCTTGTCGAACCCTGGGTTCCAGACAAAGCCCACATGGGGGGCAAAGTTTCGGTACTCCGGGTTATAGAGCGCGGGTCTGCCCTGGCCATTGCCCTTTCCGCCAAGGTAGTAGTAGATCAAAGGAACGGCGGCGGGACCGGAAAGGGAGCTGTTGCTCTGCTTAACGCGAGCGGCCATATATTGGTCGAAGCTCAATAGCTCAACGCTCTCCAAGCCATGAACCTCATAAGGCACGCTGAAGAATTGATAGGTAACGCCATAGGTGAATGTCAGGCTCGGGGTCACCTTCCACGCGTCCGACAAATAACCTTCGGTTTGGTAGTAGCGGTAGTTTCTTTGATCGCCCGTAAGCTGCTTCAATGCCGCGCCCGCGGCGTTGAAGTTATAGTCGCTCTGCACATTGCCAATCCGGCCCAGCAGGAAGGCAAAAGTCTGGTCCCAACTGCCCGGATTCGCGGTATCGATATCGGCGGGGCGCATACTGGGGTTGGGATTGCCGCCGGCATTCAAGCCGCATCCGGGATTTGCAGCCGTAACCACTGGGCCGCAAAGAGCGAATATCTGACCGCCCAGGCCAACCTCGGTCGTGTTGTAGTCCCCCACGGTCGTGTCGTGAGCCACGATGTCCTTGAAGGTCCCGCCCCACTGCCATGTGTGGCGCCCATGCGTCCAGCTGAAATCATCTCCCACCATCGGAATGGGTACCCTGCGAGCCTGCGAAGATGGATTCAGGTAGAGAGAAGAGCCAACGCCGCCGCCGTCCGAGTCTGCGCCGTCTCCAAAGGTGAAGAAGGTCGATCCATCCGGATTGTAGAGATTCGGGAACGATAGCTTTTGAATTGTATCGCCGTAGAAAACCCGGTTGGTCTTGTTGGTGCCGATCACCCAGCTGTGGCCAACAACGTATGCATAGGATTTATCCAGGAACGGGTCCGTGGACGGGTCGCCGCCAAACTGGTTCGGATACTCCACCGCATTCTCACGAACAATGGTGAACCGCCCGAAGATCTTCATTGTCTGGTTCAGGTTGTAGTCGATCCTGGCGACATAGTTCGTGAGGTAGTCGTTGTTCGGAGCATTGAATGCATAACCGCCGAAATTGATGCCATCCCCGGCAGCATTGTTGTTGGATGCCGGATAGCGCCCACCGGTGGTGCCGTTGCCGACGAGAAGCTTAAGCCAGTTTGTATCCGCGCCTGTTCCCTTCGGATCATAGGCCTTTAAGCCCGCCAGAGACACTGAGTTGGTCCCGCTGCAGGCCGGGGGTGTGCAATAGGCGATGGTGCCCGCGGCCAAGGTGGGGAGAGGAACCACCCGTTCCTGAACAGCCTGGCTGATGATGCGATCATCGTTGAAGTCGAAGAAGAAGAACATCTTGTCCCTCTTGATCGGCCCGCCGATTGCGCCGCCAAACTGGTTCTGGATCAGGTGATTGCGCGGAATGCCGGAGTCGTTGCCAAACCAGGAGTTCGCGACCAGCGACGGATCGCGATGGTATTCATTCAAATTTCCATGGAAGTGATTGGTGCCGCTCTTGGTCACCAGTTGGAACTGGCCGCCGCTGGCGGTTGTTGTGGATGCGCCGAGGCCGCCTACGGCGCCGTTAAACTCTTCCACTGAGTCCACAGGCGCGTGGCCAACAATTGTACCCGCGCCAAATCCGCTGGAGATTCCCGTACCGCCGCCGCCCGTGTTGCTCTGCGTCGCGCCGCCGGTTGAGATATCGTTCACGTCCAGCCCGTCCAGCGTCACGTAGTTCTGATCCACGCGCGCGCCGGTTACCGAGCCCTGCTGCGTCACGCCCGGTTGCATGCTGAACAGCGCCGTTGGGTCGTTTCTGGCCTGCACGGGAAGGTTGTTGAGCTGCTTCACGTCGAAGGTATTGCCGATCGTCGTTGTGGTGGTATCGATCGTGACTTCGGAATTGGAGGCCGTAACCTCAACAGACTCCGCGCGCTGGCCTACCTTCAGGCTTGCATTCTGCGTACGGACCTCGGACACAGTCAGGTAGATGTCCTTGACTTCATACGTGGCAAAGCCTTGCGCTGTAAACGTAGCTGTATACCCCTGTCCGGTAGGAATATTGGAGAAGCGGTAGAACCCCTCCGCGTTCGCCGTCGTCGTGAACTTTGCGCCAGTATTCGCGTTCGAGAGCGTTACCGTCGCCCCCGCGATCGAAGCGCCCGAGGCATCTGTCACAACTCCGGTCATGCCGGAAACATTCTGTCCATAGGAAACCGGGCCAGAAATCAGAACGCTGAGCGTAAGCAGGCTGAATGCCAAAATCGCAGATTGAAGCCGGGAAAATCGCATGGACTCCTCCTAAAAATTAAAGCGGAATCGTAAGCGTCTCGATTGAACTCTTACGATCCCCTCGGTGTTCTTCGGCTTCCCAGTAGGGAGGTCGAACCGTAAGTGAAGATGAACAAAGCTTAAAAAATGAATCTTACTACGAAAACAGCCTCGCTGACCTCTTTTTCACATCATTCTTAACCATGGCGCAAACAGATAACCATCGTCGAATGCAATGCATTGCTTATGCATTAAGTGTTCCAATCTCGCTGGAATTGGTATGTGTCCCGTATCACACTGATACATAGAGCTTTGTTCGAATAACGCAACAAATTTCTAGACATAAAATATATGAATAACCATATATTAATGCCAGCGTATACTAATAAATGGATTTACCGCCCCCGCCATTTCCTTATTCATGTCGCTCCCGCACAACACAAATCTCGCATCGTAATAAGGTATCCTCCATCTCATGCGTCTCACGCTGGCCCACATCGGCCCTCGTTCATCCTCGAAGGACCCGCTCGACAGCGCAGTTGAGGTCTATCTCAAGCGCTGCTCAACCTACGCGCAATCCATATCTGAGGCATTCAAGACAGAAGCCGCCTTCCTGGACTGGCTCGCCCGCCAACCCGGACGAACTCCCGCGACCGCCATACTGCTCGACAGCCGAGGCCGCCAGATGAGTTCAGAATTATTCGCAAACTGGCTCAGCTCACGCCGTGACCAAGGCGCGCAGCATCTGGTCTTCGCCATCGGGCCGGCCAGCGGATGGTCCACCGAAGCCAGCGCCCGTGCTGAGCTGCTCCTCTCGTTCGGCCCCATGACCCTCGCACACTCCCTCGCCCGCCTTGTGATGGCCGAGCAGCTCTACCGGGCGGTTACAATTCTCACCGGCCATCCCTACCATATGGGACACTGAAGTATGAGCGAATCGCGCAGAGGATTAATCCTCATTAACACCGGCCCCGGCAAAGGCAAAACCACCGCCGCTCTCGGCACGGGCCTGCGCGCTGTCGGTAACGGCATGAGCGTTCTCGTGCTCCAGTTCCTTAAAGGCTCATGGCACTACGGCGAGCTCGACGCCGTGGAGGCGTTCGCCGGCAAGTTCGTCATGAAGCAGATGGGCCGGGGCTTCGTCAAAGTCGGCGGCGCAGAAACCGACCCCGAAGACATTCGCCTCGTTGAACAAGCCTGGAATGAAGCCCGTGCCGCCATCGACTCCGGCAGCTGGGACATGGTCGTACTCGACGAGATCAACTACGCAATCGGCTACAAGATGCTCGACCCCGCAATCGTCGCCGAAGCTCTACGCAACCGCCCCGAGCACGTGCATGTCATTCTCACCGGCCGTAATGCTCATCCGCTCCTGGTCGAGTTGGCAGACACCGTTACCGAGATGCGCGAAGTCAAACACGCCTATCAGAAGGGAATTCTTGCGCAACTCGGCATAGAGTACTAGGAGGAGATCCCCGTGTCAGAATCCGCCCATCCCAGTTGGTCCAACATCCCGTCCGAGCAGATCAACCCGCTCGTCACCCGCCAATACATCAACGGCGACAACATGACTTTTTCGCGCTTCTCGATCAAAAAGGGTGGAGGCGTTCCCATCCACTCGCATCATAACTCCCAGATCACCCACGTTATCGAAGGCGCGTTTCAGTTCACCACCAACGGCGAGCAGTCCATCGTCCGTGCAGGCGAAATCCATGTGATCCCACCGCACGTTCCGCACGGTGTCGTCGCTCTCGAAGACACCGTCGCTCTCGAAATCTTCTCCCCCATCCGCCAGGACTGGCTCGACGGCAAAGACAACTATTTGCGCTCCGCCGCCTCCACATCCAAGTAGCTCCAACTTGCGGCCTGATCGCTGACAACTTTCCACTGACCACTGTTCTTATACAATTGAATTCTGTATGACCTGGTTCAAGCGCGAAGACGGTGAGTTCGAGTCCGGCCCCAACGTTGGTTTCGACACCGACAATACCCCCGACTCCGGCGAGCGCAATGTACGCACCGAGGGCCTGTGGATCAAGTGCGTCGGCTGCCGCCAGACCATCTGGAAGGCCGATCTTGAAACCAGCCTCAACGTCTGCCCCAAGTGCGGCCATCACTTCAAAATCAGCGCGCGCCAGCGCATTGAGCTGCTGCTCGAACCCGGCTTCGAGATGGTCGACGGCGGTCTCCGCTCCACGGACCCACTCAACTTCTCCGACGTGAAGCCTTACAAGGCGCGTCTAAAAAAAGCACAAGAGCAAACCGGCATGGACGACGCCATCCTCAATGCCGTGGGCAAGCTCGGCCATCATGATGTCGTGGTCAGCGCGATGGAGTATGCGTTCATCGGCGGGTCGATGGGCGCGGTTGTCGGAGAGACGATCGCTCGCGCCGTAGACCGAGCCCGCGCTTCCCGGCATCCGCTCATCGTCGTCGCCTGCTCCGGAGGCGCGCGCATGATGGAGGGTGTCGTGAGCCTGATGCAGATGGCAAAAATCTCAACTGCTCTAGCGCAACTCGACGACGCCAAGGTTCCCTACATCTGCGTGCTCACCGATCCAACCACCGGCGGCGTCACCGCCAGCTTCGCAATGCTCGGCGACCTCAACATCGCCGAGCCCGGAGCGTTGATTGGCTTCGCTGGACCGAGAGTGATTGAGCAGACGATTCGCCAGAAGCTGCCGGAAGGATTCCAGCGCTCGGAGTTTCTGGTGGAGAAGGGCTTCCTGGATGCGGTGGTCGAGCGGAAGGACCTGAAGTCCTACCTGATCCGCGCACTCGACTTCATGCAGCCGCCCGCCCCTGCCAAGCAATGAACTTCGGTAGAACGTGCGGGCCTTATAGACCATACATGTTTTGGTGCGTTGTGTGAAGCCGACTTTGGCGTACTGGGATACTGGAATGCTGAAATAAAGTGCGATTTTTGAGAGGGGCAATTTCCTGACCTGGAGTTTGATTCCGTGCGATGTTGCGGATTCGTTTCATGTTCGTCCTCCCGGTGGGTGCTGTTGGGTCTATATAAAGTTTGCGCTTTTCTCCGGGAAAAGTCTGCAAATGGAACAGAGACTGAGGTGGCCTCCCAGTTCAGAAGAGAGAACCCCGCCAATGCAAGCGGTAGAATAAGTTGCCGGAAGTTCATCCGGTGCTACGCAGGCATAGGAAACTGTGAGGAGAACTCCGGCGATGATTTCTGCTGTGAAACCGAGGCAGCGCACAAAGTTTACTTTTCAGCTGGTTGGTATTGCGTTTCTATGCGCCGGCGCTGCGACAGCTGCGCAGGACGCTACCCAGCTAACCCGCGCGGCAGCGTCGCTGCCCACCGAGTCCCGCACTGTCATCAAGAGCCTGATGAGCCTGCGCGAGATGCCCGATGGCGCCTGGAAGTATCACACCGGAGATCTTGCGCATGGCGAAGATGTGAACCTTGACGACAGTGGCTGGCCGGTGATGCCGGTGGGGACTACGTCTTCGAAAGAGTCGGTCTGGTTTCGGCAGACTGTTGAAGTGCCGCAGTCGCTGCATGGCTACAACCTGACGGGGGCACGGATATGGTTCGAGTTCCATGCCGACGCAAACGGGCCGCTTCCGGAGATCATCTATCTGAATGGCCGCCGCGTGGCGCTTGGCGAGGCGCTTGAGCCGATTGTTCTATTTGAAAATGCACAGCCCGGCGCAAAGGCTGTCGTTGCCGTTGAGCTGCTGCACACCGTGGACAGCAAGCACTTTCGTGGCGCCACGATGCACATCGATTATGCCCCTTCGCGCCCGAATCCCGTGGACCTGGCGGAAGAGTTTCTTTCCGCTGCTGAACTGATTCCTTCGCTCGCGCCGGGAGACGCTGCGCCGATGAGCACTCTCGACGGCGCAATTCACGCGGTGGATCTGGGCGCGCTTGACGGGAAAGAATCCGGGCGCTTCGATGCCAGCCTGAAGGCGGCGCAGGGGCAGATGGAAGCGCTGCGGCCCCTCTTGCGGCAGGCCACGTTTCATCTCGACGGCGATGCGCATATCGATGCCGCGTGGCTGTGGCCGTGGCCCGAGACGGTCGGCGTGGTGAAGAACACCTTCTCCACCGCACTGCAACTGATGTACGAGTATCCGGGCTACAAGTTCACACAGTCCGCCGCGGCTTACAACGCCTGGATGATGCAGGACTATCCCGACATCAGCGAGCGCATCAAGGAACGCATCCAGGAGGGGCGTTGGGAGATTGTCGGCGGAATGTGGGTGGAGCCGGACCTGAACCTGCCCGATGGGGAATCGCTGGTGCGGCAGTTGTTGATTGGAAAACGCTGGTTTAAGAATGCCTACGGCGTTGATGTGCGCATCGGCTGGAACCCGGATTCGTTCGGCTACTCGTGGCAGTTGCCGCAGATCTACAAGAAAAGCGGCGTGGATTATTTTGTGACGCAAAAGATGAGCTGGAACGACACGAATCCACTGCCGTTCAAGCTGTTCTGGTGGGAGTCGCCTGACGGGTCCAAGGTGCTGACGTATTTTCCGCACGAGTACGGTAACACCGCGATGAACCCGTTACGGCTTGGCGAAGATATGACGACAGCGCGGAGCGATGCGCCGGGACTGCCTGAGCTGCTTGACCTCTACGGCATAGGCGACCACGGCGGCGGGCCGACGCGCGTGGTTCTCGACGAGGCCAAGCACTGGATGGATTATGGCGCGGAAGGCACTGCGGCCAACGGCGGCGCGCCGGTTACGCCGAAGTACGAGTTCGGTGCAGCGCAGTCGTTCTTCTCCGAGGTCGAAAAACAGATTGCGCCCGAGAGCCGTATTTGGAACTATCCACTGATTAGTAAAGGATATGAACCGCCGGCGGCTGTGGCTGGAAAGATCGCCATACCAACATGGAACAGTGAACTTTATCTCGAATATCATCGCGGAGTTTATACAACCCAGGCCCAGCACAAGCACAGTATGCGCGTTGCCGAGGAAGAGATGCTGAACGCGGAGAAGTGGTCTTCGCTGGCATGGGTGATGGGCGGGCAGGCTTACCCGGCAAACGATTTGACAGAAGATTGGAAGAAGGTGCTCTTCAACCAGTTCCATGATCTGGCGGCCGGCTCCGGCATTGCGGCAATCTATAAGGATGCGCAGAAGGACTACGACTGGGTGCGCATGTCGACGGATGAAATTTCGTCGGCATCGCTTCAGGCGGTAGCTGAACATATCAATACGCAAGCTCCCGGAGTCGAGATTCCGGTGGTGGTTTGGAACCCGCTCGGGTGGGAGCGTCGCGGCGATATCACGGTAAAAGTACAGGCTCCGACAGCCAACATGCGCGCTTACGGTTGGAACTACGATCCTCGCGATCACGGATCGGAACTGGCGCGAATCGTCGCCAATGACGCAGCGTCCAGCGTAGCGACGCTAGAGCTTTCCAATGTGCGCGTCCCGGCATTCGGCTACACGGTGGTCTACCTGCATCCTGCTCCCAGCGCGGTTGAGGCGCCTCCCGCAGCCTGGGTACGAGCGGAACAGACGCCCACATCCTACTCGTTGAACAACTCGGCGTTGCGCGTGACAGTAGACAGAAAGACCGGCTGCATCACCAGCATCGTTCGGCATCCAGAGCAATCCGAGAACTTCTCGCAGTTTGAGGCGCTTGCGGCTGGCGGCTGCGGGAACCAGCTTCAGTTTTTCAAAGACACACCGAAGGACTACGATGCATGGAATATCGATCCTGGGACGCTCGACGCTGCGCCCAGCGTAATTGAAGATGCGGATTCGGTGGAATTGGTTAACGAAAATCCTAGAAACGCTGCCGTCCGAGTTGTGCGTCACTGGCAGAGTTCCAAACTTGTGCAGAACATCCGCCTGCAACGCGACCTGGTCGACATTGACACAGACATCGACTGGCACGAGACGCACGTGCTGCTGAAGGCTGCATTTCCTCTCGCGGTCACCAGCAACTTTGCCACATATGAAATTCCCTACGGCTCCATCGAGCGGCCCACAACGCGCGACAACAGTTGGGAGAAGGCAAAGTTCGAAGTCCCGGCTCTTCGCTGGGCCGATCTTTCTGGTGTGGGGGCCGGCGTCGGTGCCGGCGAAGGCGCGGGTGGCAAAGTGAATGGCCTGAGCCTGCTCAATCAAGACAAGTACGGCTACGACGCTGCCGGCAACGTGCTTCGCTTGACTCTGCTTCGCTCACCTACCTGGCCCGATCCCGATGCCGACCGTGGACATCAGCACTTCCACTACGCGCTCTATCCGCACAGCGGAACGTGGAAGGATGCGCTCACCATGCACAAGGGCTGGGAGTACGATTACCCGCTTGAGGCGGTGGCAACAACCGCGCACGCTGGATCGATGCCTGCGCAACACTCGTTTGCCTCGGTCGGGCCGGACAGCGTAATTCTCACTGCCATAAAAAAAGCAGAGGACGCAAACGCTCTGATCTTTCGCGCCTACGAGTGGGCAGGCAAGGAAACAAGCGCGGAGTTTCACATCCCGCCGGGCGCCACATCCGCGACAGTCACCAATTTGATGGAGAAACCGGAGGGTGGTGTGCTCACGATAGCGGGCGACATGGTCAGGGTACCGATGCACCCGTATGAAATTCTGACACTGCGCGTGGACTATGCGCCAGCTGGCGCGAAGTGAGCTATCCGGTACGGCCTGCGACTTGAGCTTCAGGAAGTCGTCATATAGGTTGCGCGCGGGCCGCTCTCATCCGCATCGCTGCGTTTGAATTTGGCGATCTGCACGTTGCGGGCCAGGCGCAGTTTCTTGAGCAGCCAGATGCCGTAGTAGTTGAAATCTATCTCATACCAGGCGAGGCCGTGGCGGGCGGAGACGGGGAAGGCGTGGTGGTTGTTGTGCCAGCCTTCGCCGCCGGTGACCAGGGCTACCCACCAACTGTTGCGGGAGTCGTCTCTGGTTTCAAAGCGGCGGCCGCCGATCATGTGCGTGGCGGAGTTCACCAGCCAGGTTGCGTGAAGGCCTAAAGTAACGCGTAGAAAGATTCCCCAGAGGAAGAGGCCAACGCCGGTCTTGATGCCGCCGGCCAGCGAGCCGAACACCAGCAGGGACAGGCCGAGCACCGACAGCGGCACCCAATGGTATTTGCTGAGCCACAAATGGAAGCGGTCTTTGGCGAGGTCGGGGGCATAGTGGGCAAGAGCCGTGGTTTCCGCATTCAGTGCCCGCCCGAAGATCACCCAGCCGACATGGGCCCAAAAAGTGCCTTCCTGCGGTGTGTGAGGATCGCCTTGCTTGTCACTGTGCTGGTGATGGATGCGATGGATGGCTACCCAGGAGATGGGGCCGCCCTCAAGAGACAGCGTGCCGCAGACGGCCATGAAGTACTCGATAAACTTGGGCACCTGGTAGCCGCGGTGGACGAGGAGGCGATGGTAGCCCATGCCGATGCCAACGTTGATGGCAAAAAAGTAAAGGACGATGGCGGCGATGAGATTGGTCCAGGTGAAGAAGAAGAGCGCTGCAATGAAGCCAACGTGGAAGATGACCATGAAGATGGTGGTGACCCAGATGAGGCCGGACTCGGTTGCCGAGCGGCCCATGTGAATATCGGCGCGTGAACTGGTGGGGGTGTTGGTGTTGGACTGGATGCTGGTGTTGGTCTGGGTGCTGGGCTTGCTTTCGGGCGAGGATTGGCCGGTGCGTGCGGGAAGAGTCTGAGTTGGCATAACGATTACTCCTGAAATCGAAACCCGGCGGGCTCGCTCAGGGTCGGCTTGGGGGCCGGTGCTGAATGGCTGGCTGGATGCTATTGAGTTGGCAGTATGAGGAGTGCTGGAATGCGCGACTGGATACCAGTATCCTCTACTTCTATTTTCTCCCAGTTTTGAGGTTTGCGGGGGATGTTGGTCAAATTTGGTTTGACAGGGCGGAAAATTTGCGGTTGGAAGGCCGTTTTGGCAAAGAACGGACATTTTTGTACGAAATGCACTCTTGCTCGCGCCGTTAAAATTAAAGCGTGCAAACCATTCGAGTCGACACACTTTCAGCGAAGTACAGCGTATTTACGGGCAGCGGGCTGCTTAAGAACATTGCGCAAAGGATCGAGCGGGCGGTGGGCAAGCTGCCGCGGCGCGTTTTTGTACTGACCTCGCCGGAGATATGGGCACTCTGGGGGCATTCCATGCAGGAGTCCTTTTCAGAGGCGCCGGTCGTGCTCTTTTTGCCTGCGGGCGAAAAGCACAAGACCATGGCCAGTGTTGACCGACTGCTGCGGGAGATGGCGCGCGCCGGCGGGGATCGCGGGTCGCTGCTGATCGCCTTTGGCGGCGGGATTGTGGGCGATCTGGGCGGGTTTTTGGCCGCGATTTATATGCGCGGCATTCCCTTTGTGCAGATTCCCACCACGTTTCTGGCTCAGGTGGACTCAAGCGTAGGCGGCAAGGTGGGCGTGAACCTGCCCGAAGGCAAGAACCTTGTCGGCAATTTTCTCCAGCCGCGGGCGGTCTTTGCGGATATCGATATATTGGGAACTTTGCCGGATCGCGAGCTGCACGCCGGGTTGATGGAGAGCATCAAGGCGGGAATCATCCGCGACCTGGGGCTGGTTCGCTACATGGAGAAACATGCGGATGAGGTGTTGGGGCGCGATCCGAAGGCGCTGGAAAAGGTGATTGCGGCATCGATCCGCATGAAGGCCGGCGTTGTTCATATCGACGAGCGCGAGAACGGGCTGCGCATGATCCTGAACCTTGGCCACACGGTGGGACATGCGCTGGAAACAGCTACGGGCTACAAGGCCATGCTGCACGGCGAGGCCGTGGGATGGGGCATGGTGGCGGCCCTATGGCTGGCGCGGAAGCGCGGGACAATATCAACAGCGCAGTTTGACAGGCTTGAACGGCTGATTCATCGCTACGGTCCGCTGCCCGTACTGAAGGTGCGCGCGGCAACGGTCGTGGCGGCAACGGTGGGCGACAAGAAGAATGTAGGTGGGGTGAGGCGGTTTGTGCTGCCGATCGGCATCGGAGATGCAGGCGTGGTGGAGGACGTTACCACAGCGGAGATTGAATCTGCCGTGGGATATATGTTGGGGCGGTCGGACGTGCGCGATCCATCCCACAGACGGCGATGACCGGGCCATAACTTCAATGCCTGGTTGCGCAAAGGCAACGGAAGAATAAAAATCGGGTGAATGCCTCACTATATTGAGGGTTCATGCCGATAAACCACTATGTCAGGTCATATTGCTAGCTGCGCTTGACGAAACACGGGCCCCGCATTACTGGAGGCAATGTATCGTGAGTCAGCTCTACGATCTGAAAATTCTCATAGAAAAAACCATCGAAGCCAAGGGCCTTGACGCCGTGGACACAAAGGGCAAGATTGCGCTCAAGTCCGGGCGGCTGTTGGCCTTTATCTCACCCAGCAGTCCCGACGATCCTGTGTATGCGGACAAGCTCAAACAGGCCATCAAGGATGTGCTGAACGTCAACGCGTGAGGAGTGTTTGCATGAAGTGGAATTTGATTCAAACCAAAGTTCTGGCCACGCTGTTTGCTTGTCTTGCAGCAGGAGTTTGCGGCATCCTGATCCTGATGCAATACAGCTTCGCGCGCAACACGCAAGCGCTGGCGTTGGAAGCAGTCACCGGCTCGCAAAAGCTGTTTTCCATTCTGGAAGCGAGAGAGATCAGCAAGATGACGGCGGTGAGCGACGCCTTGCTGATGGATACTCAGGTTCGCGATGCGCTGGCGGCTAAAGATCGCGGGCGGCTTCTGGAGCTGACCGCGCCTCTCTATACCAAACTCAAGAGCGAGGGCATTACGAACTGGATGTTCCACACGCCTGCGCCGAATATGGCCGTCCTTCTGCGCCTGCACAACCCCGCCCAGTTCGGCGACAAGCTGAATCGATACGTGGATAAGGAAGTGGTGCGGACGGATGCCCTTGTCAGCGGCAATGAGCTGGCCAGAGCCGGATTTGCGGAAAGAATCATCCGCCCTGTTCCCGACGCGAAGGGCGGGATCGCCGGCTATGTCGAGTTCGGCGAAGAACTCGGCCAGTTCATCCATGCGATGAAAACTCAGACCGGCAACGACTACGGACTGCTGCTGAGCAAGAAGTTTCTCGACCGGAAGCTCTGGGCGGATTCAAGCGGCATCTGGAAGCGCCGCGACAACTGGAACGACAATGCAAACTTCGTCGTTGCGGACAAGACAACGGCCAGCGAAAATATCCTTCGCTTCTCCGGAGATCTGTCCGCCGTACCCGCGCAGGGTTTGGTCCTGGATCGATACAAAGATGGAGACTCCTACTTTGTTCGCGGCATCTTTCCGATTCACGACGCAGCGGGAAACACGGCCGGCGCAATGTTTGTCGTGCACGACATTACAGCTGTGTACACTGCAATGCGCCAGACAGAGAAGATCTTGCTGCTTGTCATCCTCGTCTGTTTGTTGATCGGAACCACGCTCGTGCTTTTACTGCTGAACAAGCTTGTGTTCAAGCGCCTGAAGCACATCATCCGGATTGCAGGCCGCGTAGTGGGCGGCGACTTTGAGACGGAGATCAAAGTGAGCGCCATGGATGAAGTCGGACAGCTCGAAGAACTGTTCGAGCAGTTCCGGCAGGTATTTGTCAGCACGCTGGAGCAGGTCACCGGGATGGAGGAGAAGAGTGAGCGGGAATCCTCACACATCACTTCCGCGGCGGCAGATTGAGCATGCGGCACCCAGTTTCTTGGCTGGGTGAGGTTGGTTTCGCTCCGGTTCTGAGAGTCCAGGTCTGGGCCACATGGTTGGCCCTCAACATTCAGTGAAATAAGAAATGCGCGCCAACGGACTGTTGGCGCGCATCTGGTTTAGGTTGGTGATGCCTACGGTATGTTAAGCGTGACTGTTGTTTGTGCCGTGGTCGCGCCGGAGGTTCCGGTAATCACGATCTTGTTATTGCTGGAGGCGGCCACACCGGCAGGGACGTAGATCACGAAGGTCGTACCGGTAGTGCTCGATGTCGATGTGAACGCGTAATCGACCCCGGCCGGGATTCCGGATACGCTAAAGGTGACTGTCCCCGTGAAGCCGTTGGCCGGAGTGATGGTGATGGCATCGGTCACTCCAATTGCTGCGCCCGGAACTTGCGACAGAGTTGCGGTTGCCGCTGCGAGAGTGAAACTGGGCCCCTTCGCCTTCACGGTGAACGACTGGCTCACCGAGGTTGCAGCAGAGTAATAGCTATTGCCCGACTGCGATGCGGTGATGGTGCAGGTTCCCGCGCCGACAAATGTTGCCGTTGTACCCGACACCGTGCAGACCGTCGCGGGCGAAGCGCTGTAGCTTACCGCAAGGTTCGAGCTTGCAGTTGCACCCAAACTGAGCGGCGTGCCTACGGTCTGGGCCGCGATTGTGCCGAAGGTGATCGTCTGCGTTCCGGTCACTGTCACGTTCAGATTGACCGAGGCAGTGAGGCTGCCGGAAGCGCCGCCGATGGGAATCACGTAGGCGCCCGGCTTGACCGACGCCCCCGCAGCC
>Ga0182012_10001892_pt1 | contig 22805 bp, 23 predicted proteins | sample 612S2SmetaG_FD_120486 | JGI IMG/M metagenome (GOLD analysis project Ga0182012, IMG submission 120486) | Permafrost microbial communities from Stordalen Mire, Sweden - 612S2S metaG | ecosystem: Environmental > Terrestrial > Soil > Wetlands > Permafrost | place: Sweden: Stordalen | collected... | reverse complement strand
GATCGAAGATTTCGTCGAACTCCTTGCCGCCCACGACCATCTTCTCGTAGATGCTCCAGAAGTGCTTCGGTCGACCTTTGACCTCGGCCTTGATCGAAAAACTCTCGAGCTTCTCGAGCAACGTCTCCATGACCTCGGCGAGGTAGGCTTCGCGCTCGGGCTGGCGCGCGGCGACCATCTGCTCGATCTCGGCGTAACGCTTGGGGTGCAACGTCGCAAAGCTGAGGTCCTCGAGCTGCCACTTCACTTGTTGGACACCGAGGCGATGCGCGAGCGGCGCGTAGACGTCGAGGGTCTCCTGGGCGATGGCGCGCTGGCGGTTCATGGGCATCACCGAGATCGTTCGCATGTTGTGCAAACGATCGGCGAGCTTGATCAACAAGACGCGCCAGTCCTGGGCCATGGCGATGAACATCTTGCGGATCGTGGCCGCCTGCTGGGCCTCCTTGGAGTCGAATTCGAGCCGGTCGAGCTTGGTCACCCCGTCCACGACCGCGGCGACCTGTTCGCCGAATTCTCTCGCCAGCCACTCGGTCGTCACCCCGGTATCCTCGACGGCGTCGTGCAGCAAGGCGGCCGCGATCGTGGGCTCGTCCATGCCCAGGTCAGCCGTAATGTCCGCCACGGCGATCGGGTGAGTCACGTAGGGTTCGCCGGTGCGGCGCAACTGGCCCTCGTGGGCGTTGATCGCGACCAGGCCGGCGCGACGGATCAATTCGACGTCGCCGGACTCGTGGTGCTCGAGGAAACGCCCGATGAGGCGCTCAATCGAGCTGATCAGCGCGGGGTCGGCTGAAGAGCGGCTCGTGAGACTGACCATAGGGTCAGCCTACCGGCGCCCTACCTTCTTTTACGCTTACGCGCGCGTGGCGCGAGGATCGACGAAGAGGTGCGCTGCGCGCGGGGCGTGCCCGCAGCGCGTTGGATGTTCTCGCCCGACAACAGCGCGGCGCTCGCGGGACTGTAGATACGGTGGTCGCTTCGCGACGCGACGCGGATCGCGAGCTCCTTGAAGCGAGGTTCGCGTTCCTTCATCCACGCGAGCAACGGACTCGCGATGAAGATCGACGAGTAGGCCCCACTCATGAGTCCCACGAACAGCGCCAGTCCATAACTCTGCAGGGTCGTCGCGCCGAGGATGTAGGCGCCCACGATCAATACCGAGAACACGGGCAGGATCGCCACGAGCGAGGTGTTGATCGAGCGCGCGAGGGTCTGGTTCATCGAGAGGTTCACCATCTCGCCGTAGGTGAGGTCCCCGGACTTCAAGACGCCGCCAGTGTTGTCGCGCACGCGGTCAAAGACCACCACGGTGTCGTAGAGCGAATAACCGAGGATCGTCAGAATCGCGATCACCGTGTCGGGGGTGATCTGCAGACCGAACAGTGAGTACACCCCCACGGTGACCAGCAAGTCGTGGACCATGGCGACGAAGGCGGCGACGGCCATCTTGGGCTCGAAGCGGATGCTGATGTAGGCCACGACCGCGATGAAGAAGATGATCAGTGCCTCGAGGGCGCGATCGGTGATCTGCGAGCCCCAGGTCGGACCGACACTGCTCGTAGAGACCTGATCGGGGTTCACGTTGGCGACCTTGGCCATGGCGTCGACGACGGCATTGGTGACGTTCAACTGGTTCGTGGCGGACAGTGCGTTCAGGTCGGCGGTGACCTCGTAGGTCGAACTGCCCAGCTTCTCCACGGTCGGCAGCGACAATCCGGCGTTCTCCACGGCGTGGGTCATGGCCGTGACCGAACTGTTGGGCGCCAGCACTTCCCACGAGTTGCCACCCTTGAAGTCGATGCCGAGGTTAAAGCCCCGGATGCTGAGCGAGCCCAGTCCGAGGATGATCACCACGAGGGACATCGTGAACCAGAGCTTGCGCCGGCCCACGAAGTCAATCATCGTCAGACCGCGATAGAGGCGCTGGAAGCGGTTGAGAGTCTTCGGCTCGCTACTCACGTTCGACTCCCGCGTTCAGACCGGCCGCCAACGAGAGCGCCGAGGTGCTGTCCGAACCCCGACGACCCAAGAGCACGACCATTGGTCGCGTGAAGTACCAGGTGATGAAGACGTCCATCAACGTCGACAGACCGAGGAAGAACGCGAAACCTCGCACGTCACCCACGGCGATGACGTACAGCAACACCGCCGCCAACAGACTCACGGTGTCGGCCGCCAGCACGGTGCGCCAGGCGGACTTGAATCCGCGGTCGACCGAGGAGCGCACCGAGCGGCCCGCCCGGGCCTCGTCCTTTAATCGTTCGAAGTACACGATGTAACTGTCGACCGTGATACCAATGGACACAATCAATCCGGTGACACCCGCCAAGTCGAAACTCGGGGCGAAGGCCGTATGGCCGAGTGCCGAGATTATCGCCCACAGCAGCGCGGCGGTCACGCCAAGTCCGAGCACGATCACCAGACCGAGTGCGCGGTAGTAGAGGATCGTGTAGAGCAACACCAGGGCCAGGCCCACGAGGCCCGCGCCCAAACCCGCGACCAGCGCACTGTGCCCGAGGGTCGGTGAGACGGTGACGGTGTTAAGGGGATTGAGGCGCACGGGCAAGGAGCCGAACTCCATGGCGAGCGCGAGGTTCTTCGCCGAGGACTCGGTGAAGGAACCCGAAATCTCACCCTGGCCGGCAAAGGACGTGAAGGTCGCCTGGGTGGGCTGGATGAGCGGTGCGGACTGCACGACGCCGTCGAGCTCGATGGCGAGCAGCGCGTGGAAGTTCTCGTTGGCGACCTTGTCCCACAGCGGGCTCCCGGCGGAGGTCAGCGTGTAGTTGACGACCCACTGACCGATCTGGTTCTGCTGGGCAATGGCGGACTTGACCGACTTGCCCGTCAACTGCGCGGGACCGAGCACGTAGCGCGCGGCGTTTTTGGTGGCGCCGAGTGCGGGCAAGATGACGGTGTTCTGGGCGAGGTCGTTCTGGGGCGAGGTCGTGGCGATGTTCGTATAGGCGGGGTCGACGGGGACGTTGTTGGTCGGGTTGCCCGTCGAAGTGTTCACGGCGAGGTTCGCCGCGGTCATGGCGTAAGTACTCGCGCACGCGGGTATCGTCGCGACCGTCTTGGCGGTCTTGGAGGCGGGCGTGGTCTCACAGAGCACGGGTCGGAACAACAACTGGGCGGTCTGACCCACGGCCGCGAGCACCGCGCGCGCGTCGGTGACGCCAGGCACGCTGACGACCACGTTCTTACCCTGGAGGTTCACCTCGGCCCCGGACACACCGAGTCCGTTGACGCGGTTGGTCAAGATGGTGACGACCTCTTGCATGTCGGCCTTTGACGCGGGCGTGGCGGGTTTGTAGACGACCGAAAGGCCGCCCGCGAGGTCCAGGCCGAGTTTGGGGCCCCAACCGAGCGCCAGGGTCACCCCGAGTGACCCAAAGGCGACGATGATCGTGAGAAAGAGGCTGACGACCAGTGATCGTCGCGATCCAACCTGTTGCGCCATTACTGCTGATCGCCTTCTTGGCTCGTGTCGTCGTGGGGCTCGTCAACGGGCACCGGGTCGAAACGACGAGCGATCGCCGAAGGGATGAAATCAAGTTCCACGCCCGAGGGGGTCTTTAACGTGATGAACTCGTCGGTGATCTTGGTCACCGTTCCCACGAAGCCGCCGATGGTCTGGGCGCGTTCGCCCACGTCGACCTTCTTTTGGACCGTACGGGCCGCCTTCTGGCGCTTGGAGCGAGGGCGGAGGTAGAAGAAGTACAGGGCACCGAACACCAGCACGTAGATAATCAAGATGTAGGACGATGATCCGCTCTTTGCAGCGAGTAGTACAGCTTCCGACATGTGGCTTTCCTCCGTCAATCGACAAGGAAACCCTAGTCGCTGGCGGGCTGGCGCTTAGAAAAGTCCACCCGAGCGAGGGGTAACCCCCAGGTGCCGGTAGGCCTTCTCGGTGCCCACCCTTCCGCGCGGCGTACGGATCAGCAGTCCCTCGCGCAACAAATACGGCTCGTAGGCGTCTTCGATGGTGGCCGGTTCCTCGCCGCAGGCGTGCGCGAGGGTCGTCAGACCGACGGGCTGGTTGGCGAACTGCCCGCAGAGCAGCGAGAGGATCCGCCGGTCGATCTTGTCCAGACCGTACTCGTCGACGCCGAACAGCTCGAGCGCCTCCACGGCGACCGCGTCGTTGACAACCGGGTGGCCCTGGACGGCGGCGAAGTCGCGTACTCGTCGAAGCAGCCGGTTCGCGATGCGCGGCGTACCCCGGCTACGGGAGGCGATGATCGTCGCCGAACTCGCCCGCAGGTCGACCTCGAGTAGCACCGCCGAGCGCTGGGCGATCACCGCGAGTTCATCCACGTCGTAGAGGTCGAGCTGGCCAATGAAACCGAACCGGTCGCGCAGTGGCGCCGCCACGAGACCGGTGCGCGTCGTCGCGCCCACGAGCGTGAAGTTCGGCAGGTCCAGCCGGATCGACCTCGCCGAGGGACCACGTCCGATCATGACGTCCAGGCGCCGGTCTTCCATAGCGGGATAGAGCACCTCTTCGACCGCGCGCGAGAGTCGGTGGATCTCGTCAATGAACAAGACGTCGCCGTCTTGGAGATCGGTGAGCAACGCGGCGAGGTCGCCGGGGCGCGAGAGCACCGGGCCCGACGTGATGCGAAGACCCGAACCCATCTCAACCGCGACGATGCTCGCGAGGGACGTCTTGCCGAGTCCCGGTGGCCCGGCGAACAAGAGGTGATCGGCGCTCTGGTTGCGGGCCTTGGCTGAACCCAGCACGATCTCCAGGTGACGGACGAGCTCTCGTTGACCCACGAAGTCCTCGAGGTTCCCGGGTCGTAACGAGACCTCCGCGCGCCGCTCCTGCTCGTCGGCGACCGGGGTCACCACCCCCGCGGCCAATTTCTCCAGGTCGACGTCACGGTGGCTCATGATCGGCGCAACCGTGACAGCGCCGCGCGAAGCGCCTCGGCCTCGTTCTCGGGCAAGACCACGCCTTCGAGGGCCTGGCGGATCTCCTGGCTGGCGTAACCCAGTCCCCGCAGGGCCTCGTCGATCTCGCTCGATACCGAGACCGCAGTCGCGCCACGTTGGGTGTCGTCGACCACGAGTTTGCCCTTCAACTCGAGCACGATGCGACTGGCGGTCTTGGCCCCGATACCCGGAATCGTCGCCACGCGCTTCACGTCGCCGCCTTCGATCGCCGCGGCCAACTCGGCGATGCTCATGGTACGCAGCGCCGCCAGCGCGGTCGAGGGACCGACGCCCGGGGTGATGAGCAAGAGCTCGAAGAACTCGCGGTCCGCGTAGGAATCGAATCCGTAGAGCTGGATGGCGTCGGCACGCACCACGGTATAGACGAAGAGTTCGACCTCCTCGCCCACGCGGTAGCTCGCCGAGGAACTCACGCTGAGCTCGTAACCCACGCCGTTGACGTCAAGGACTATGGCGCCGTTCAGGTGCTGGTGCACCACGCGCCCGTTGAGCCAGCCAATCATGACGGACTCTCGATCGGATAGCGCTGCTCGGAGCGCACGATCATGAAATAGGTGATCGCGAGCGCCAGGGCGTCGGCGACGTCGGCCGGTTCAGGCACGTCGCGAAGACCGCAGAGTCGCGTGACCATGCCCTGGACCTGGGACTTACTCGCCGCGCCGTAGCCGGTGACCGCGAGTTTCACCTGTTGGGCGGTGAACTGACGCACCGGCAGGTCACTCGCCCCCGCGAGGGCGACCGCCACCCCACTGGCCTGGGCGACGGGTATGGCCGTTTTGGCGTTTCGCTGGTAGAAGACCCGTTCGACCACGACGGCGTCGAGGGTCATCTCGCCCATGAGCGTGCGCAGTTCGACCAGCAGTTGGCCCAGGCGTCGCTCGACGCTCTCATGGGGGTCGGTCTCGACCACGCCCGCTCGCACGGCGCGAAACGACTCGAGTCCCTCGAAAGAGCCTTCCACGAGCCCGAAGCCGCAGCGGGTGAGTCCGGGGTCGATACCGAGTACGAACATACGTTCGATACTACCCCGTACGCCGGGCGAAATATGGCCTTTAACCCTCGAAGGAGTTGAGGATCTCGTCGGGGATGTCAAAGTTGGCGTAGACGTTCTGGACGTCGTCGTGGTCGTCGATGGCGTCCATGAGGCGCAGGATCTTCTTCGCCTCGGACTCGTCCTCGACCTCGATCACGTTCTGGGGCACGAGCGTGAGGTCCGCGCTGAGCACCTTGGCGCCGGACTTCTCCAGCGCGTCGCGCACCAGGCCGACGTCGTGGGGCTCGGTCGTCACCACGTAGTTGTCGCCCTGGGCGATGAAGTTCTCCCCGCCCGCCTCAAGGACCCACTCGAGGAGCTGGTCCTCATCAATGGGTCCCTTCACCTCGAGCACGCCCTTGCGGTCGAACTGCCAGGAGACCGCGCCGGGTTCGGCGATGGTCCCACCGTTCTTGGCGAACACGTGCTTGATCTCGGCGCTGGTGCGGTTGCGGTTGTCGGTCAGGGTCTCGACGATCACCGCGACGCCCCCCGAGGCGTAGCCCTCGTAGGAGATCGGCTCGTAGCGCACGCCCTCAAGCTCACCGGTGCCGCGCTTGATCGCGCGCTCGATGGTGTCGATGGGCACCGAGGCCTCGCGGGCCTTTTGGAACATCGTGCGCAGACTCGCGTTGGTCGCGGGGTCGCCGCCTCCCTCGCGGGCGGCGACTTCGACTTGACGGATCAGCTTGGCGAACACCTTGGCACGGGCGCTGTCTTTGGCGCCCTTGCGATGCTTGGTCGTTGCCCACTTCGAATGGCCGGACATGATTCCTCCTACCCCTCAGGGCTGGTCCATCGTACCGAACTCAGAGCGAGTCGGTGAAAAGCCGGTGCACGCGCAGGTCACTGGTCAGTTCGGGGTGGAACGAACAGCCCCAGACGTTGCCTTGGCGCACCAGCACGGCGTGCTCGCCGTCGCCGTGGTCGAGGGTGGCGAGGACCTCGACCGATTCGTCGTAGGACTCGATCTTGGGGGCTCGGATGAAGACCCCCGCCACGACCCCCACGCCCTTCACCTCGACGGGGCTCTCAAAACTGGCTATCTGGCGGCCGTAACCGTTGCGACGAACGGCGACCTCGAGCTGGTCGAAGCTCCACTGGTCCTTGCGACCGTCCAGGATGTCGCGGCTCAACATGATCAGGCCCGCGCAGGTGCCAAAGACCTTGAAGCCGTCGTCGAGTTTCTTCTGCAAGATCGGGCGTAGTCCCGAGGTCACCAGCAGGTGCGCGATGGTCGTGGACTCGCCTCCGGGCATCACGAGCCCGTCGAGTCCCTCGAGTTGCTCGGGCGTGCGAACCCGCACGACGGTAAGGCCCAATTCTTCGAGCGTGGTGACGTGCTCGCGTACGTCGCCCTGGAGGGCGAGTACGCCAACGCGCGGCACTACCAGCCGCGCTCGGCGAGACGTACCTCGAGCGTCGAGGTCTCGGCTCCGACCATGGCCTTACCCAGGCCCGTCGACACCTTGGCCACGACGCCCGGATCCTCGTAGTGCGTGGTCGCCTCGACGATCGCGCGCGCCATGCGAACCGGGTCCTCGCTCTTGAAGATGCCCGAACCGACGAACACCGCTTCGGCGCCCAGTTGCATCACGAGCGAGGCGTCCGCGGGCGTCGAGATACCGCCCGCGCAGAACAGCGGTACGGGCAGCTTGCCAGTGACGGCGACCTCTTGGACCAGCGCCAGGGGCGACTGGAGGTCCTTGGCGAGAGCGAACAATTCGGCCTCGTCGGCACTGGCGAGACGACGCATCTGGGCGTTGATCGTGCGCAGGTGTCGCACCGCCTCGACGACGTTGCCGGTGCCCGCCTCACCCTTGGAGCGAATCAGGCACGCGCCCTCGCCAATACGGCGCAGGGCCTCGCCGAGGTTGGTCGCACCGCACACGAAAGGCACCGTGAAGGCCCACTTGTCGATGTGGTGCTCCTCGTCGGCTGGGGTGAGGACCTCGGACTCGTCGATGTAGTCAACGTCCAGGGCCTGGAGAATCTGGGCCTCGGCGAAGTGACCGATGCGGGCCTTGGCCATGACCGGAATGGTGACGCTCGCCTGGATCTCCTGGATCATCTCGGGGTCGCTCATCCGAGCCACGCCGCCGTCGCGACGGATGTCCGAAGGCACGCGCTCGAGGGCCATCACCGCGACCGCACCGGCGTCCTCGGCGATTTTCGCCTGTTCGGGGTTCACGACATCCATGATCACGCCACCGCGCAGCATGTCCGCGAGTCCTCGCTTGACGAGGGCCGAACCAACAATCGAGGGGTTTGTGGAAGAACTCATGACCCCAGCCTAATGGTCTCTTACCACTCGTCCAAGGCGCGGGCGCGCAACTCGACGTCGTCGAGATCACTCAGGTCCGGCATCGTGCGGTCACCCCAGATGTCGAACCAGATCCAGCGCCAGGTGGCGTAGTTCGTACTCGAGAAGAACGAACTGGCGTCGTTCACGTGACGCGAACACTTGCGCAACGCGTTGGCGAGACCTTGGGGGTAGCGGATTGCCGCCGCGGCGACTTCGTCGGCCCGGTAGGCGTTGCCCACCCCCGCCAGCGCGCGGCGCGAGGCGTCGTTCATGTTCACCACTGAGGCGACCGCTTCGCGGCTGAGCAGTCCCAACCGGTGGCGCGCGAGACAGTGCGCCACGACACCCTCGATCTCGATGAGTTCGAAGTCGCGCATCATCGCGCTCGTGACGAACATCGACAAACTCGCGCCGCTGGGTACCAGGGCCGCGTTATAGCCCGTCTCGTCGATGATGAACGCGGACACCCCGTCGACCCCGAAGGTCGCGGTGAGCCGGTCGAGCACGGTAATCAGGCGCTGACGATCGACCGAGGAACCACCGGCCTTGAAGACCTCGAGCATCGCGTTACCCAGGGACTCGCCGCGCTTCTCGTAGCGAACGAGCGAGCGACGCAGGTCCCAGACGTAGGCGAGCGCCAGTACGACACCGAGCGCCGGCAGCCAGACCACCGCGACCACGCCCACCACCAAGGCGAGCGCGATGACGCCTATAAGAATTGTCTGGGGCAATTTGCGATGCAGCGCGAACTTTCGTACCGCGTGCTGATTCGCGTGACGCTCGGCCGTCGAGGGCGCGTAAGGGTTCTGCCAACCCGGATCCAGGACCGGCGCGACGTAACGCGGCTCGCGGTCACGAGAGTTGTTCCGGCGAGAACGCGATCGTTGCTTTGTTGCCACGTCCAAGGTTACCCTGCGGGCTTGAAACGACTCGCGGCCTGCGCGTAGAGGCCCAGGTAGGCGTCGACGAGTCGCGTCATCGACCAGTGTTCGGCGTGCTCGCGCGCTCCCGCGATGCCCTGGGCGCTCTCGGTGCGTAGTGCCTGGTCGATCGCGCGCTCGAGGTCCACCGCGTCGCCTGCGCCAAAGAGCACCGCGTGCTCGCCCGCGGCTTCACGGTACCCCGTAATGTCGCTCGCGACGACCGTGGTCTCGCTGGCCATCCCCTCGAGCAAGGTCAGTCCGAAGCTCTCACCACGCAGGGAGGGGGCGAGCAACGCGTTGGCCCGACGAAGCCAGGCCCGCTTCTCGTCGTCGGCCAGCGAACCGGTGAAGACGACCATGTCGTCGTGGCCCGCGCGCGCCTCGAGCCGCGCGCGTTCGGGACCGTCACCGATCACCACGAGTCGCCACTGGTCGGCCTCGCGTGCGTTGTGGGCTCGCACCGCGTCGATGGCGACACTCACGCCCTTGCGCTCCTCGAGGCGACCGACGTCGACGAGTACCACGTCACTTGTCCGCTCCCTCGGCGTGGCGACGAACCGGTCGGTCTCAAAGCCATTGAAGAGCACCGTCGCTTCGATGCCGGTCGCACGATGGATGGTCGCGGCCGCGGACGCACTGACCGCACTCGCCACGTCCAGGTCGTGGGACAGCAGTCGCAACAATGGAGAAGTGAGTGTGAGCGCCGGTCCGGTGCCGTTGCGATGAAACGTCGCCACACTCGGCGCGTCGTGGGCGTGCAGCGTCGACCAACCCAACAGCGGCGCGAAGGGTTCGTGAAAGTGCACGACGTCGGGGGCGAAGGCGCGAATCGCTACGTGCGCCGAGCGCGAAGCCCGAAGCGACAACGTGAGCGGCGCTCGCGATCCATTGGCGGGTAGCGAGAGGCGCTTGCCGAAGCGCACCACCCGCGCCGGGGTGTCGTAGATGGTCGCGTCCGTGTCGTCGGGCGCCACCACCAACACCTCGACACCTCGACGACTGAGTTCGCGGCTCATGGCGAGCACTTGTTCCTGGACTCCCCCAAAGGCGCTCAGCGCGTAGGGCGAGACCAGGGCGACGCGACGAGTCACGCCCCGAACCTCGGTTGGAGCACGTGCCACTGTTCGGGCGCTCGACGGATCAATCCCTCGAGGTCTTGGGCGATCAACTGCGTGACCCGGGCCACGTCGTCGCGCAAGCGTCCCAATCGTTCGGCGGGAATCGGCGGGGTGATCACCGCGAAATGGTCGCGACCCGGTCCCGAGTAACAGGCCGCACACACGAGGGTCGCCCCCGTGCGCAGCGCCAGGGTCGCCGGCCCCGCGGGGATCGTGACGCGTTCACCCATGAAGTCCACCTCGAGACCGTTGTTCTGGAGGTCTCGGTCACAGAGCAGGCCCACCACGCCTCCGTCGCGTAGCACCTGGAGCAGCACGGTGCCCGCGTGCGCGTCGAGCGGTTCGATCTTGATGCCGATGGACTCGCGCTTCTTCTTGAACCACTCGAAGAGTTCGACCGGCTCGAGTTCCTCGGCGACCGCGGTCATGGCGAGATCGAGGGTGGCGAGAAACGAGCCGCCCCAGTCCCAACTGCCGATGTGGGGTAGGGCAATGACGATCCCCTTGCCGAGCGCCTTGGCTTCGAACAAGTACTCCAGCCCTTCACCGATCTTGAAACGGTCGGTGATCGTCGAAGGTCGAAGGCCCGACAGCTTGGCCCCTTCGGCCCAGTACTGCCCGTAGCTCGAAAAGCCCCGCTCGACGAAACGGTCGAGCAGCGACGCGGGCACCTCGACGCCATCGCCGCCGAGCGCGTGGGCCACGTTGGTGCGCAGATTTGTTCTCGCACGCTCGCTACGTCGACCAAGGACGAGCGCGATCCGACTCGCCAGGGCGACGTCGAAACGCTCGGGCAGCTTCTCGAGCAACGTGCCAATGGACTTGAACACTACGACGCGCGCGTTCACGGCCGGCCTAGTGACGAGACGTACGACTGAGTCCTCGTCGTATCCGATTCGCCTGCAGGTGGCGTATCGACGGGGCCTGGGCGGGTTCGGGGGCCGCGGCGATCTGCCAGACACGCCAGAACCGTCCCGCGGCGGTCATGGTGGTGAGCGCGAGGATGAGCCAGAGTCCCGGGATGAAAATCGGCGCCCAGAGCATCGCCGCACCGAGCAGCACCATGCGCTCGGCGCGTTCCATGAGTCCGCCCTTCGCCTTCAGTCCGAGGCTCTCGGCCTTCGAGCGCTGGTAGGAGATCATGAAACTCATCGTGAGAATCGCAAAGGGCAGCAGCACGAGTTGACCGTGGTGGCGCGCGATGAGGTAGAACGCCACCCCGCCCATCAAGATCCCGTCAGAGAGCCGGTCCACGACCGAGTCGAAGAAACTGCCGCGCTGGCTCGCGCGATGCGAGGCCTTGGCGACGGGACCGTCGAAGAGGTCGTGAAAACCCGTGAGGGTGAGCAGCACGATCGCGACGTAGAGGTAACCCGCGCCGATCGCCCAGGCGGTCGCGCAGGCGAACACGAGGCCCGACGCGGTCAGTACGTCCGCTGAAAAACCAATCCGTACGAGCCAGCGACCGACGGGTGCGGTGACCGCGTCTACCGACTTGCGAAAATTTCCGTCAAGCATTGATCCTCCGGACCCTTGCGCCAAAGTCTAACGGCACCCTCGCGCAGCGACGATTAAAGGTGCGCATGGACCTTTTGCCAGGTCGAGGCCAGCGATTCGGGTAGTACCCGAGTTTCGCCGATCGACGTCATGAAGTTGGTGTCCCCGTTCCAACGCGGCAGCACGTGGGCGTGCAGGTGCTTGGGGATGCCCGCGCCGGCCGCGTGGCCGAGGTTGAGACCCACATTCATGCCGTCGGGCCCGTAGGTCGCCTCGAGGGCGACGACGGTCTTGCGCAGCGTCCAGAAGAACTCGGTGTACTCATCGTCGCGCAGTTCCTGCAGGGTCGCGACGTGCCGGCGCGGCAGCACCAAGAGGTGACCCGAGCCGTAGGGAAAAGCGTTGAGCGTCACGAAACTGGTGTCGGTGCGAAACAGCACGCCCGTGGACTCGCCGACCTCGTCGTTCGCCAGGGCGCAAAACACGCACTCCCCATCGTCCTTGGCGTGCTCGCTCGCGCTGACACTGGTGACGTAGTCCTCGCGCCACGCCGCCGAAAACCGTTCCAGGGGCATCAAGGACCTTCGGGCGAACCGTGGCTCGCGATCTCGAGGGCGAGTCGCGCGCGAAACTCCTCAACGCCGACGCCGCGTTCGGGATCGTTCGATCCCCGGGCGTTCACCCCGAGCGTCGCCTCGGCGACGTCGTCATCGCCCACGACCAGGATGTAGGGGATCTTCTCGAGCTTCGCGCGACGAATGCGCGCGCCCAATGGTTCGTTCGCCTCTTCGAGTCCCACGCGCACACCGTCGGCGCGAAGGGCCTCGGCGACCTCGCCCGCGTAGGCGTCATGGTCGTCACGCACGCCAAGCACGCGCACTTGTTCGGGACTCAACCAGGTCGGCATGTTGCCCGCGTAGTGCTCGATGAGGATGGCCATGAAGCGCTCGACCGAACCGAACAGCGCGCGGTGGATCATGATCGGACGCGTGCGCGAGTTGTCGGCTCCCACGTAGTTCGCCTCGAATCGCTGAGGCGTCTGGAAGTCCAATTGGATGGTGGACAACTGGTGGGTGCGACCGATCGCGTCGCGCGCCTGGACCGAGATCTTCGGGCCGTAGAAGGCACCGCCCCCCTCGTCGAGCACGAGCTCGAGACCCACGCTGTTGGCGACGCGCTCAAGGGTCGACTCGGCTTCGGCCCACTCCTCGTCGCTGCCCACGGCCTTGCCCTCGGGACGCGTGGAGAGTTCCAGGTAGAAGTCGTTGAGACCGAAGTCGCGCAGCAGGTTCAACACGAAGTTGAGCAGGCTCGTGAGTTCGTCACTCATCTGCTCGCGCGTGCAAAAGATGTGCGCGTCGTCTTGGGTCATGCCCCGCACTCGCGTCAACCCGTGCACGGCGCCGGACTTCTCGTAGCGGTAGACCGTGCCGAACTCGAAGAAGCGAAGCGGCAGCTCGCGATAACTGCGCTGGCGCGATTTGTAGATCAGCACGTGAAACGGGCAGTTCATTGGTTTGAGGTAGTAGTTCTGGCCGTCGTCAAGCTCCATGGGTGGGTACATCGAGTCGGCGAACCATTCGAGGTGGCCCGACGTCTCGAAGAGCTCGGCCTTGGTGATGTGCGGGGAATTCACGAACTCGTAGCCCCCCGCGACGTGACGCTGCCGGGAGTACTCCTCCATCACCCGGCGCATCGTGCCACCCTTGGGGTGAAAGACCGCCAGACCCGGGCCGAGTTCACTCGGGAACGAGAACAGGTCGAGTTCCTGGCCCAGACGCCGGTGATCACGTTTCTCGGCTTCTTCGAGTTGGGTGAGGTGCGCCGCGAGCGCTGCCTCGCTCTCCCAGGCGGTGCCGTAGATGCGCTGGAGCTGGGGACGCTTCTCGTCACCTCGCCAGTAAGCCCCCGCGACGCGCATCAACTTGAAATGACCGAGTCGCGAGGTCGAGGGGACGTGGGGGCCTCGACAGAGGTCCGTGAAGGTCGCGGAGTTCGAATAGGTCGACACGACGGAGGCACTCTCGACCTCGCCGAGGTCCTCCTCGCTGGCGCCGGCCTTGACGGCGTTGATGATCTCGACCTTGAAGGGCTGATCCTTGAAGAGGGCCAGGCCCTCGTCGTAGGAGTACTCGTGACGCGTGAAGGGTTGGTCCTCTTTGACGATGACCCGCATCTCGTCTTCGATTCGCGCGAGGTCGTCATCGCTGAAGTGTTCGCCACCCGGCAGCGAGAAGTCGTAGTAGAAGCCGTTCTCGATCGCGGGACCGATCGCGTAGTGCGCCCCGGGCCACAGGCGTGTCACCGCCTGGGCGAGGACGTGCGCGCTCGAGTGGCGAAGCACCTCGCGACCGTGCGCGGAGGTTGGTGTGACGATCGAGACCTTGGCCCCGTTGGCCAGTGGCGTCGAAAGGTCGCTGAGGTGGCCGTCGACGTCGATCGCGAGGGCGTCCTTAGCGAGACGTGCCCCGATCGACACCGCGAGGTCCCTTCCGGTCGCGCCCGCGGGCAGCGAGCGCGCGCTGCCGTCGGGCAGGAGTACTTCGATTTCCGACATTGTCGCCTTTCGTTGCCTACAGCGTAATGCCGAGCAACGCCGCGGCGGGGGCGACGTTGACCCCCGCGTGCGCCGCGTCGTCGATCGCTCGCAGGGCCGAGGGCGTGTCGAGGTCCTCGTCGAGTGCGGCTCGCACGTCACTTATCACCGAACCCGCACGACCGGTCCCGAGCGTGGAACGCCAGGTTGCCAGTCGTGACTGCGCGCGCGAGAGAAGTTCTTCGCGCCACTCCCAGTCACTGCGGTAGTGCTGGTCGAGCAAGGAGAGTCGAACGGCTGCGGACTCGGCGCGTGCGACCAGGTCCTCGACAAAGACCAAATTGCCTAGAGACTTGGACATCTTGGTGCCGTCCAGGCCCACGAGACCCACGTGCAACCAGAATCGTACAAACGGTCGCCCGGTCACCGACTCGCTCTGGGCGGCCTCGCACTCGTGATGAGGAAAGGCGAGGTCGCGCCCTCCCCCGTGCACGTCGAGGGTCTCGCCGAGGTCACGTAGCGCCAACGCCGAACACTCAATGTGCCAGCCCGGTCGGCCCGGACCCCAGCGCGACTCCCAGGCGGGTTCGTCATCGAGCGACGGTTGCCAGAGCACGAAATCAAGGGGGTCGCGCTTGCGCGGGTCCTCGGGTTTGCCACCGTGTTGGGCGGCGAGCTCGAGCATCGCCGCGCGACTCTCGTGAGAGACCTGACCGAAGCGCGGGAACTTCGAGACCTCAAAGAACACGTTGCCGTCGACCTCGTAGGCGAGACCCTGGTCGAAGGTCGCGCCGATGAGCGAGAGGATCTCGGGTATCGCCCCGGTCGCGCGAGGCTCGGCATAGACCGCCAGCAGGTTGATGAGCTGCATGTCGCGGTCAAAGCGCGACATCTCCTGGGCGGCGAGGTCCAGGTAGTTCACGCCCAGTTCACGGGCCTTGCGCAAGATGTCGTCGTCCACGTCGGTCACGTTTCGCACGCACCTCGTCTCGTGACCCGCGTCGCGCAAGCGACGCTGCAGCACGTCAAAGGTCAGGTAGACGAATGCGTGGCCCAAGTGCGCCGAGTCGTAGGGTGTGATGCCACAGCTGTACATCGTCACGAGTGGACCAGCGTCGAGGTTGAATACGCCCTGGCGGGCACTGTCGTAGAGCCGCACTACCTATCCAGTCCCGCCAACTTCACGTAGCTGTGCACCTTGTGGCGAATGTTGATCGAGATGCACACCGCAGTGAACGCCTCGATTGGACTAGCGAGGGACATGGACCCGGCCGCCACGGCGCGAAGTCCGGGCATCGTGTTCACGACCTCGACGACGTGATCGAGCGCGTCGGGGTGATCGGAGAAGATCAAGACGTCCGCGTCTAGTCCGCTGTCGAGGTCTTGCATCTGTGCGGCGGGCAGGTGATGGAAGGCCCCGACCACCCGGCTCTGCGGTAGCGCGAAGGCCAACTGCGCGGCCATTGAACCTCGTGGCGGATAGAGCGGCAACAATTCGCGACCCTCGCGCGTCAGCGCGTTGACCATCGAGATGACGATCTTGCCCGCGAGCTGTTCGCGCAGCGCCACGACTGTCGCGATGGCCGAGTCCCAGGGCGTCGCGACGACCACGATGTCGCATACCGCGGCGACTTCGTTGGACGATCCGGTGATCTCGCCGGCCAACGGGGCCTGGATGGATTTTGCGATGTCGCTCGCGCGACTCGCGTCGCGAGAACCGAGCACGACGTCATGGCCCGCGCTCGCCAGGCGAAGTGCGACGCCTCGCCCCGCAGGACCAGTGCCACCGAGAATGCCTACTGTTTCCATTTCGTCCTTAGAGTTTTCGTTACCTAGAAGTACGCTTAAGACTATGGGACTACTCGACAATCATCGAATTCTTGTAACCGGCGTCCTCACCGACGATTCGCTGGCCTTTGGCATCGCCCGTCGGGCCCTCGAAGAGGGTGCGACCATCGCGCTCTCGGGCGCCGGAAGGGGGACCTCGCTCACCCGACGGGTCGCACGAAAACTCGGGGACGTGGGCGAAATTATCGAACTCGACGTCACCGACCCCGCTCAGATCGAGGCCGCCGCACTCGAGGTGGAGCAGCGTTTCGGTCGCCTCGATGGACTGGTGCACGCCATTGGCTTCTCTCCCCCGTCCTGCCTAGGCCACGGCATGCTCGCCTCGCCCTTCGAGGACGTGGCCCTGGCCATGCAGATCTCGACGTACTCACTGGCGGCGCTCGTGGGCGCGTTTCGCCCACTGCTGCAAAAGAGCGAAGCCAGCGGTGGCGCGTCGGTGATCGCCCTGGACTTCGACGGCACGCACGCCTATCCGATGTACGACTGGATGGGTGTTATGAAGGCCGGACTCGAGTCGCTCGGACGCTACTTGTCACGTGAGCTAGGACCGGACAAGATTCGCGTCAACATGCTCGCGGCCGGTCCCGTTCGCACGATGGCCGCCAAGTCGATCCCCGGCTTCTCGCTGTTCGAGGACACCTGGGCCGAGCGTGCCCCGCTCGGCTGGGACGTGAATGACTCCTCGGCCGTCGCCGACACCGCGGTCGCCCTGCTGTCGCCGCTACTGCGCGCCACGACCGCGTCGGTGATTCACGTCGACGGCGGCGCACACGCCATGGGCTGAGCGATTCAGCGCTCCTGCTTGGCGAATTGGGTTTGGTAGAGGTCGTGGTAGAGACCACCGGCCGCTAGTAACTCGTGGTGCGTGCCGTGTTGGACGATGCGACCTTCGTCCACCACAAGGATCTGATCGGCGTTGCGGATGGTCGACAGGCGATGCGCGATCACGAGCGACGTTCGCGACGACATTGTCTCTTCGAGCGCGCGCTGCACGGCGGCTTCGCTCTCGGCGTCCAGGTGCGCGGTGGCCTCGTCGAGCACTACCAGGCGCGGTGACTTCAACAAGAGTCGCGCGAGCGCCACGCGCTGCTTCTCGCCCCCGGACAATCGGTACCCGCGCTCGCCCACCACGGTCTCGAGACCGAGCGGCAGAGTTTCGATGAGATGCCAGATCTGCGCGGCGCGCAACGCTTGTTCGAGTTCGGCGTCGGTGGCGTCGGGCTTGGCGAAGACGAGGTTCACGCGCAAGGTGTCATGAAAGAGGTGCGGGTCCTGGGTCACGACGCCGACGGTCGCGTTGAGCGACTTCGTGGTCGCCTCGCGCACGTCGACGCCGTTGATCGTCACCACGCCGCTATCGACGTCGTAGAGGCGCGACACCAACAGCGAGATCGTCGTCTTGCCCGCGCCGCTCGGTCCCACGAGCGCGGTCATGGTGCCCGGCTCGACGCTGAAGCTCAGGTCGAAGAGCACCTGGCTGCGCGGCGTGTCGTCCAGGCGCGCCACTGCCTCGAGCGACGCGAGCGAGACCTCGTCTGCGCCCGGGTACGAGAAGTCCACGTGCGTGAATTCCAATCGAGCTGGTCCGTCGGGGATCGCGACGGCGTTTGGACTCTCCTTGATCATTGGCTCGAGGTCGAGAACTTCGAAGAGACGCTCGAAGCTGACCATGGCCGACATGTAGTCGATGTTCAGGTTCGAGAGTTGGGTGAGCGGTCCATAGAGCCGGGTCAGGTATAACGTCAAGGCCACTACGGTGCCCGCCGCCAACGCGCCGTGCAAAACTTCCACGCCGCCGAAGCCGTAGGCGAAGGCCGTCGCGAGTGACGCCGTCAGGGTCAAGGAGATGAAGAAGAACCTTTGGTAGGTGGCCTGGCGGATGCCAATGTCGCGCACCTGACCCGCCCGATCATCGAAGTGTCGAATCTCGTCCTGGGGACGCCCGAAGAGTTTGACGACCATGGCACCTGCAACGTTGAAGCGCTCGCTCATCACCATGTTCATCTCGGCGTTGAGCTCCATACCGCGCTGGAAAAGTGTGCCCAGTTTGCGACCCACTCGACGCGCCGGAAACAAGAAGATCGGCAACAAGCACAGTGCCACGAGCGTGATTGGCCAACTCAGCCAGAACATCGTGCCCAGGATGATGGCGACGAGAACCAGATTACCCACGACATTGGAGAAGAGGTCGGTGAAGGCTTGCTGGGCGCCGATGACGTCGTTGTTGAGACGGCTGATCAGCGCACCGGTCTGGGTGCGCGAGAAGAAGGCGATGGGCATCTCTTGGATGTGCTGGAAGACTTTCGCGCGAAGGTCAAAGATCAGACTCTCGCCAATGACCGCCGAGATGCGTCGTTCGAAGAGTGCGAGGATGGCGTCAAAGAGTGCCAGTCCCGCGGTGAGCAGCGCGAGACCTACAACCAGTCCCTCGTGGTGTGAGCCGGTCTTTCGATTGATGATGATGTCGATAATCTGGCGCAGCAACAAGGGCGACACCGAACTCACGACGGCGTCCAGGATGACGGCGGTGATGAAGACGATCAACGCCGTCTTATAGGCCCGGGCGAACTTCAAGATCCGCGGCAACGTGCCCTTCTTGATGCGGTGCTCGAGCAGATCACGGCTGCGGGTCATGCCGCGCATGCCCATGCGCGCGGGTGCGCTTCCTCCTCCGTGCATGCTCATCGGGTCTCCTTTGCCAGTAGCAGTGTAGGAAGAGAAGCGCCGAAGCCGACCAGCAGCGTCAGGAGAGAATGGCGCTCACCACGATGAGCACACCAAGCGCGCACATCACGCACCCGCCGATCGAGCGCAAGACCACTAGGCGGCTCGGCGAACCCGACAGCCACTCCCTCGCCGTACCAGCAATCAGGCCCCAGGTCGCGTCACTGCAGAATGCCATGACACTGAAGATGCAACCGAAGATCACCAGTTGCAGCGTCACGTTGCCCTTCGTGCGGTCCACGAAATGCGGAAAGACCGCCGCGAAGAAAACCAGGGACTTGGGATTGAGCACGCCGACCGTGAAACCCTGGCGCACGATGTGAAGGTTGTTCGGTCTCGTCTCCTCACGCTCGGTCATGGCCTTGGCGTCCGCTCGACGGTGTCGCAATGCGTCAAAGCCCAGCCACAGCAAATACAGACCACCCGCGAGCTGGAGCACGATCGACAAGGTCTTCGAGCGAGAAAGTAACGGCCCGAGTCCGAAGGCCACGACCAAGGAGAGCAGCAGCGTGCCGATGCTGTTACCCAAGACGGTGAGTACCGCCACCGTTCGGCCCCAGGCGACGCCGCGCGCCAGCGTGAAGAGCACGCTCGGACCGGGAACCATGATGATAAGGATCGAGGCGACGAAGAATTGGGCGAAATGAGTGGCGCTGATCACACTGGCCACTTTCGCACGCACCAATCGACTGCGTGCAAACTCGCCCCTATGCAAAAGCCGATTGTTCCTGCAAAGAACGCAGTGCCGATTCCTACGGTGCCTCCCAACAGCCAACCGATGACCAGAACAATCACTTCAAGAGTGAGCCGAACGTAGACAACGCTCACGCCCAGGCGACGGTGCAAGCCGGTCATCAAGCCGTCGCGCGGTCCTGGACCGAGTCCACACGTCAAGTAGAGCGCGCTTCCGATGCCAATGAGTACCACTGCTCCGACCATGAAGCTGGCCTTCACCCAGTCGTCGTGCGGCACGGGCACCACCGACGACGTGACGTCGAGCACGTAAGCGATGATGATGAGATTCGCAATGGTGCCAAAACCAGGTCGCTCTCGCAGGGGTAACCACGCGAGCAGCACCACGCAACTAATGGCAGCCGTCGACCAGCCGATTGAGATATGAGCGTGTCGGGCGATGCCTTGAGCGAACACCGTCCAAGGCGTTGCCCCCCAGTGTGAAACCACCAACAGTCCCTCACCGCACCCGAACATCGTCAGGCCGAGAACTAGAGGAAGAACCATTCGCGGTTTGAGACCCCACGTCGTCGTAGCCCGCCACGGCGTCACCGGAATCTTGTGGCTGAGCTTCATCATCCGAGCAACGCTAGTAGTCGCTGTCGACCTATCCCAGCCCCACAGTCCTGGCGAGAAGGCCTCGAACGCCGATGCGGTTGCCTTGTCGTCGAAGGGCGCAACTGCCGATTGGTAGTTGAGGACATTCCATAGGCTCCTAGAGAAGCCCTCCGGAGATTGCGGGACTGACGAGACACTTATCGCATCACCGCAAAAGAGAGAGGCACCACATGCAAGAATTCCTGACCGACGTTACGACGCTTCGCGCGAATGCTCGAGAGAACATAGAGAAAGGCTCAGTGACCGACGCCTACGGTGCCGATCTGGAACGAGTCCTCTACGTACTCAACCAAACCCTGGCCACTGAACTCGTCTGCGTACTGCGCTATAAGCGCCATTTCTTCACCGCGCGAGGCATCAACGCCCACGCGGCTGCTGACGAGTTCCTCCAACACGCCGGCGAAGAAGAAGGGCACGCCGACATGATCGCGGCTCGCATAACCCAACTAGGAGGCCATCCTGACTTCAATCCGGACACGCTCACTTCGCGCAGCCACTCTGAGTACGACGATTCATCACAACTCGAAGCGATGATTCGCGAAGACCTCATCGCCGAACGAGTAGCCATCGCGTCCTACACGGAAATAATTTCGTGGCTCGGCGAAGGCGATCCCACCACTCGGCGAATGCTGGAAGAGATTCTCGCCGTGGAGGAAGAACACGCCGAGGACATGCTCGATCTACTTGACGCACTCGAGTAGGTCTCAGAAGAATTCACCAAGTCCCTCGATGCCGAGCATCGAAAGATAGTGTCTAGTTCCGTGAAGAACGAACCATGGACGGGTGACGCGTGTTCACTGGTCGAGGCGTTTCGCACCGGTCAACGGAGTCCCGTCGAGGAGTTGGAAGCGTCACTCGCTGCAATTGAGACCTCAGAACTACACGCCATCTCTCACGTCGACGTCGACGCAGCTCGCGCCGCAGCGGCCGCCGCTGACGTTTCGCTCCCCTTCGGTGGCGTACCGATTGGCATCAAGGAATTGGAGTCGGTCGCCTCGTGGCCCTATAGCGAAGCGTCCCTCGTCTTTCGCGACCGAGTCGCCAGCTTTGACAGCACGCAGGTCAAGCGACTTCGAGCTGCGGGAGCGGTGCTCGCCGCCCAGACGACCGCGTCGGAGTTCGGCGGCATCAATTGCACCAGCACCAAACTCCATGGCACGACGCGAAACCCGTGGGACCCGACGAGAACCCCGGGCGGCTCCTCGGGTGGCTCCGCCGCCGCGGTCGCGGGCGGACTTCTGGTGCTGGCCTCGGGTGGCGACGGCGGTGGCTCGATTCGAATTCCCGCGGGCTTTTGCGGATTATTCGGTTTGAAGTCCACCTTCGGTCGAATTCCGAGGGGCCCCTACGCCCAGAATCCTCCCCTCACAGTGACCGTTGGTTGTCTGTCTCGCTCCGTGCGCGACACCGCTCGCTGGATCGATGCGTGCAACGGGTTCGACGCACGAGACACCTTGAGTCTGCCTCGCGTCGAGGGCTGGGAGGCGAGCCTCGATTCCTTTGATCTCGCGGGCAAGAGGGCCGTGATATCGATCGATCTGGGCAGCGCGATTGTCGAACCCCGACAGGCGACGTTACTCACTGCGTTGGCCGAGCAATTGATCGCCACAGCAAAACTGAGGCGAGTCGACCTCGTGATTGAGATCCCCAACGGTGGACTCGAATGGTCACTCTCGAATCTGGTCGGCTTGGCGAACGAGCTGGGTGACCGGTATCCGGCCTGTCACGATGATCTGACGCTCGAGATCCAGTTAGGGATGACGATGGCGACCCAGCTGTTCAACCTTCAAAGCGCGGGAGAGGCCGAGAGATTCCGAATCGGCGTCAACGAAAGAATGGCTGACATTTTCGAACACACCGACTTCCTCTTCGCCGCGACGAATCCCGACGTGGCCTTCGCAGCGGCGGGGCCCATGGCAACCACCGTTGGCACGATCGACCTGGTGGCCGAATACGGATTCAACAAAGCGATCAGCAACAACGGAGCGCTCACCATCCCCGCCAACCTCACCGGTAACCCCGCCATCAGCATCCCCGCGGGCTTCGTTGATGGATTGCCAGTTGGGCTTCAGGTCATTGGCCACCACCACCAAGAGCAACTGCTCATGGACCTCGCCCGGGTGGCGGAAAGGGAAAACCCCTGGCCATTGGTCGCCCCCTCCATCTCAGGCTGAGTCCGCGACGTGGTGAGCTTCGGTGGGCGCTGCAGTCGGTGGACCTTGGGTCACACAATAAGAACCGGTACCCCACCTACTCAGCAGTTCTTCCAGTGAACACTCGGGACACGAACTTCGGCGCGTACGGAATCAATGTTGACTCAAATGGCGCGAGGGGCGACCGTTGAGTTACGAATGATAATCGCGCACCCTCAAGTCAATCATAGTACATATTTGTACTATCCTGATGACATGGTGAGTGGGGACCTGATGAAAGAGGCTCGATTACGAGCCGGTCTGACCCAAAGCGAATTGGGCGCGCGACTCGGCAAATCTCAGTCCGTGAT
>Ga0182012_10001891_pt1 | contig 22807 bp, 28 predicted proteins | sample 612S2SmetaG_FD_120486 | JGI IMG/M metagenome (GOLD analysis project Ga0182012, IMG submission 120486) | Permafrost microbial communities from Stordalen Mire, Sweden - 612S2S metaG | ecosystem: Environmental > Terrestrial > Soil > Wetlands > Permafrost | place: Sweden: Stordalen | collected... | reverse complement strand
TATAATCACCCATGACTCGCCCTCCTTGCGTGAGGCTCTGCCCGGCCTATCCGGGTAACCCTCGAACGCGCATCGAGGGTGAGTCGCCTCCGCTTTGCAAAGGGACATACGGTCTGAGGAGCGAACCTTCGCCCGGAGGGCGAAGGTTCGCGTCTCGAAGGATGGCCGCTTGCACTGCCTTTGCGGCCATCCTTCGAGACGCATCGCTTGCGCGATGCTCCCTAGGGATGAGGACCGGGGAGGATGCCGATATGATCAGAACTTCGGAAACGCTGGTCTAGGCGCGCCAGCCATGAGTTACCATCCGTGACATTCAGGATCGGCATCATCTCCGACACCCATGGCCTGTTGAGGCCGAAGGCGGAACGTGCTCTTGCCGGTGTGGATCATATTATTCACGCCGGCGATATCGGACATCCCGACGTCATCACCGCGCTTCGCCGGATCGCGCCGGTCACCGCGATCAGGGGAAACGTGGATACCGGCGAGTGGGCGGGCAACTATGCCGATAGCGAACGCGTGCGACTGGCCGACCGATCCATCTTCGTCGTGCACGATCGCAAGACCCTGCGGATCGATGCCATCGCGCTCGGCATCGACGTCGTCATCTCCGGCCATTCCCATGTCGCCGGGATCGATAGGGTCGGCGGCGTCCTCTATTTGAATCCTGGAAGCGCGGGACGGCGGCGTTTCCGGTTGCCGATCACGCTTATGACGCTCGACGTCACCACGGAAGGCCTGCGACCGGCCATCCAGGACCTCGGTGACGGCTGAACCGCGTCGCGGCGTCGAACGCTGGACCTGATCAACAGGCAGGCCGGCTGGCAACCGCTAACAGCGGCTCACAACGCATAACGGGTCATCGCCGCGATCCCGGCATACAGATTTCAGCCAGCAAGGCAGTTGAGGCCCTGCCATGGGGCTTTCCGATCGGCCGTCGAAGCAAGGAGATTTAGCGATGCCTACGCCCACAACCCCTGAAGAGAATAATCCTGATGGCCGGCGCAGCACCGCGGTGCTTGTTGCCGTCGCGGCATGCGCCGCCCTGGCGGTGGTACTGATCGGCGGCAGGGCCATTTCGGCGCAGGACAAGTACACGGTGCAGGTGCCGGGCGGGCTCGCATTTTCCGAGTTCAGGGGATACGAAGGCTGGTCGACTGTCGCCGTCAGTCACGCCGGAAAGCTCGCCGTGATCCTCGGCAACCCAGCGATGATAAGCGCCTACCAGGCCGGCATTCCCGGTAACGGTCAGCCGTTCCCGGACGGCGCCATGATGGCGAAGATTCATTGGATTCCGAAAGCCAGCGAGACGGCTCCCGCCCCGACAATGGTGCCGGGCGCATTGCATGACGTGGACTTCATGGTGAAGGACAGCAAGAGGTTCGCCGACAGCGGCGGCTGGGGATATGCCGAGTTCGAGTATGACCCCGCCTCCGATACGTTCCGGCCCGGCACTTCAGCCGACGAGCCGCCGCAGGACAACGACGCCAAGTGCGGATACGCCTGCCACACCATCGTGCAGAGCAGAGATTACGTTTTCACGGAGTACGGCAAGCGGTGAAGGGCGGCGGTTGGTAACCGAACAGGAATGGTTGAACCGCCATGTGCGCCCGAAAACACCATGCGCGCCCTCCCCGAAACAAGGGCGCGCATGGCCAATCTGGGCGCGCATGACCTCTGGTTGTGCGCTTCCGTGAAGCCTAAGCCACGGACATTGGCCTCTGACTCCTTCTCCCGCTGAAGCCCGATTTTCCCGCCGCTGCGGCCATGGTAATGAGTCTCTCCCGGGTGCCCGGGCTGTCCGTCTTTGCGAAAAAGGGGGGCGTGCCCGGCTGCCGGAGCGTTCTCATGGGGAAGCCGTGGCAGAGGGACCAATGACTGACGCGATCGCGTCCCTTGATGAACTGGTGTCAGCGAACAGGCTGGAAGGATTCAACGACGTTTTTTGGAACCTGGGCCAGATCATCGCCTGGGTCGAGACCAGGAGCCCGTTCCCCGTCGATGCGCTGTCGGATTCGACCCGGCATCTGGCCAGGCGCGAGCATTCGATGCCGGCGGGCCTGCCCCATTTCGCAACCGAGTTTGCGGAGCGGCGCTCCGAGGCCAGTGGCTTGGCTCGAGGCCCATCTCCCTATCCGTCGATCGACGACGTCCGCAGGGCGGTGTTGCGCAGCCTTCAGGCTGGCCTGCCTTCGTCAGGCCAGCGTCGCGGCTCCTTTGATCGCGAGCCGATCCCTCGCCTGGAATGGGCCGATCTGACCATCGACGACAGCATGGCCGGTGAAATGACCGTGCGGCATCGCCATGGCGCGGCCGCGGTCTGGACCGATGTGCGGGTCCTGAAGCACGACGTGCTATCGGCCTTTCCGGTGCTGGCGACCTCGCCTGACGCCGCGCCTGGTGATGCAAGCGCGCAGGCTTCGGCGCCGGAGGCTGAGCGCCCCTCGCCGGAAGCGACAACCCGCAAGCCGCGCGGCCGGAAGCCGGGGGACGGCTCGTATGACCGCCTTGATCGCCCCCTGCTGGAGGAGATGAAAGAACTGATTGCCTCGGGAAAGGCCGCTTCCGCGGAGGAGGCGGCGAAATTGCTGGCCGCCAAGGCGCATGGCGGCGGTACCCTGGAAAGCAAGATCGATCGGCTGGCGAAACGATACAGGGCCGTCCATGCGTCTTTGGCGGCGAGCAAATCCTAATTCGCTCGGTAAAAATCGGCTACGCTCGGTATCAATCGGAAGCTTTATCGGGCCAACTGGTCGATGCTCACCTCGCATTGAAGGAGGTGACCCATGAACTCTACCGAACCAAATGAGACGACCCGAGAGCGTCGCTTGCGCCGCACGGAAGCAGCCAAGTACGTTGTCGAAACCTACCACCCTGCCTGCTCTTCCAAGCTCCCGGCGAAGCTGGCCTGGGCTGGCAGCAATGGTCCGCCGTTCCGTCTCGCGGGTTGTTATCCGATCTATCCTGGGTCCGGCCTTGACGCCTGGGCGCCTGGCAAGATCGGCCTGCTGCTCCGGTCGACGGCCGAAGCCCGGGCACGTGGTGAAGGAGACGCGGCATGAATTTTCATCCGACGCACCCATCCTTGACCATCAACGAGATACGCCGCCGCGCCGCGGCGTTGTCGGCCGACCAGCCGGTCCTAGTCGCTCACGGGGACGATGGGGAATGGTCAGGGCTGGACGATTTTGGTCCTGAGCCTGAACCAGATGACGAAAGGCAATACGGTGCCATCCCGGCGCAGATTCTCCGCGATGTCAGGCGCGGCGTGGCCCTGGCCTCCGAGGACGCAAGACTGGCGGTGTTCCTGGAAGCCGCGGACGTCTTGGCGGATGCCGTGGCGGGAAAGTGGTTGCCGAAGCGGGTGATGGTTGACCGGCTGCAGGAGCTGGCCGCGGCGCACGCCTTCTTTGGCCACCCGCCATCCAACATCGAGGCCCTGATCGACGACTGCGCGGCAATCCTGGCCGAACCGGCGGCATCGGCGGCGGGGCCGGCGCTCGCGCCGCCGCATAGACCTGCGAGGCGCCGGCTGATCAGCTATCGCGCCAGCGACCTCAGGCCTGAGAAGCTGGTCTGGGTGTGGCCGGGCCGGGTACCGGAAGGCAAACTGGTCTTGCTGGGCGGCCCTCCCGGCCTCGGCAAGAGTCAATTGACCGCTTTCATGTCGGCCGTGGTTTCCAACGGCGGTAGCTGGCCCTGCGGCGAAGGGTCTGCCACCGCCGGGGATGTGATCTTCATGAGCGCGGAAGACGGCATCCTGGACACTATCGTTCCGCGCCTGATCGCGGCCGGCGCCGACACCAGCCGGGTTCATATCGTGGCCGCGGCGACCAAACCGGACGGCACCGGCCGCAAGACCTTCAGCCTCAAGACCGACGTCGATCTCCTGGAGGCGAAGGCCCTGGAAATTGCCCGCGAGGTCGGATGCGTCCGGCTGATCATCGTCGATCCGATCTCAGCCTATATGGGCGGATCGGATGGCAACGGCAATGTCGAAACCCGCGAGGTGCTGGAGCCGCTGGCCGAGATGGCCAACCGGCTGCGGATCGCGGTGGTGGCGGTGACGCATCTGAACAAGGGCGGAAGCGCGAGCCATCAGAGCGCGCTGAACCGCTTTGTCGGTTCGATCGCGTTCGTCGCCGCCGCGCGTGCCGCCTTCGCGGTGATCCAAGATCCCGCCGATGACGAGCGTCGGCTGTTGCTGCAGGCCAAGAACAACCTCGGGGCCAAGTGCAAGGGCCTCGCCTTCCGGATGGAACAGCGGCTGATCGAGGGTGATATTCTCTCGTCCAATATCTTCTTCGAAAGCGCCCACGTTTCGCAATCGATCGATGAGGCGCTGGCCGCGTCTGAGAGTAAGGGCGCAGGCGGTCAAAAATCACAAGCGGAGGCGGCGGAGTTTTTGAACGACGTTCTGGCGCACGGTCCGCGCGATATTCTGGACGTTGAAAGCCTCGCGCGGGCCGCGGCCCTGCTGCCGGCTGACAAGCCCTTGCGGCAGAACAAGGCCTTCCGGGAAGCCCGCAAGCAGCTCGGGGTGATCGCCTCCCGGGAAGGATTTGGCGCCGGCGCCAAATACGTCCTGAGCCTGCCTGAAACGCCATGCGCGCCCAAAAACACCATGCGCGCCCTCCCCGAAACCAGGGCGCGCATGGCCGATCCGGGCGCGCATGGCGAGGTTGGGGGAGCCGGATGAGTCACCATTTCTCGAGTCTGGGTCGGATGGCCCCGCTTCGCTGGATCATTCGGATGCCACTGAGGTTATGACTTGGCCTCGCACGCAGGGCGGGCGAGTCAGGGAACCGTGAGGCCACCGACATGCGACTTCGAATTCTGGCGTTACCGATTCTATGGGGGATGGTGACGATGTCCAACGCGAGCGCGGCTTCGCCGCTCGACGCATTGCACTGGAACAGCCGCGTCCTGGTCGTCGTCGCCCCCGCCGGCGATGCCGCGGCCGAAGCGCAACGGCGGATCTATCAATCCGCCCAGGAGGGCATGTCCGAGCGGTCGATCGTCCTGATCGAAGCGCTCGACGACAGCGAGCGCTCCCGGCAGATCCGATCCCGGCTGTCGGCCGGCGGCCGGCGCTTTCAGGTGTTCCTGGTCGGCAAGGACGGCCACACGGCCATTTCGTCCAGCAAGCCGTTGTCCGCGGCTGATGTGTTCGCCCGGGTCGACGCGATGCCGATGCGGCGGGACGAGATGCGGCGCAGCCGATAGACGTGGTAGCGTGCCGGTGTAGCCAGCATAGGGCAAAGCCAGCGGGCCGCGCGAACGCGCGCACCCGATGGTGTGTCCACCATTTTTTTCCCGCGGTATGGTGGGCACGGCGCAAAGGGCGCCTTTGCCCACCCTGCGCGCAGAATATATTCAGGCCGCCATTACCGCTTTCTTGATCGGCCGCGGCAGTTCGATCAAACGGAAGAAGCTCTTCGGATAAAGGTAATCCTCGCCGGATTCGTCGATGACCCGAAGGAGATCCTGCCTTTCGGCATCCAAGTCGCGGAGTGCGACGTAGATCTTCCGCTTCTCGAGCGATGTTGGGTAACGATCGTTGCTGATACATACAACGAGTTGTCGGGGGGGGGAGACTTGGCCATGGCTCCGACTTTCAAAGCATCCGCTTGATCTTGAATTCCTTGCCGATTCCGGATGCCTCGTACCCTGCCGCGATGTCCTTCTCCCAGCCGAACACGGACCGGCCGTCGAGCGCGGGCGAGGCCGCGCGTTCGGCGGCGATGAAGGAATCCAGCGGCGGGCCTTCGGCGACACCCTCTAGGCGGCGCGCCTGGTGGTCGAGGCGTTGCAAGGCCTGCAGCTTCTCGTCCTGTCCGAGCCTTGCGCTCGCCACCGCCGATTTCATCACCCGGAGGGTCTCGTCATAGACCTTGAGGGGAACGGGATAGGGATGGCGGTCCTTGCCGCCATGCGCCAGCGAGAAGCGGGCGGGATCGGCGAAGCGGTAGGGCGCCCCGTGCACGACCTCCGCCACCATGGCGAGCGAGCGCACCGTGCGGGCGCCGACGCCGGGCGTCAGCAAAAGCTCCGGAAAATCGACCGGGCCGCGCTCGGCCGCGGCCGCGAGCGTACCGTGCAGCCGCCGGGTGAAGACGTCGCCGGATCGGACATCGTGGTGCGCCGGCATCACCAGATGCGGCAGCATCGCCTGCGCCGGCCTCTCCTCCCCCAGCGCGGCCAGCTCGGCAACAATGCGGTCCGGGCCGAACTCGTCGAGCAACGATAGCTGGGCGGAGCGCGAGCGCCCGGCGAGCCGGTCGGTCAGGTTCACGATCTCGCTTTGCGCGGGACCATCGATGGCGCTGTGCGGCGCCTCGACGAAGCTCTCGATATCCTGCGAATGCCAGTGGTAGCGGCGCGCCTGCTTCTTGTCGCCGTTCATGCCCTGCTGCACGACCGTCCATTTGCCATCATCGGTGACGAAGAATCCATGGAGGTAAAGGTCGAACCCATCTTGCACCGCGGCACTGTCGACCTTGGCGACCAGGCGGCTGGCGCGGACGAGGCTTTCGCCGTCGAAGCCGATGCGGTCGGCGAGCGCGTTCAGTTCGTCCGGCGTCTTGCGCGAATGCTGGCCGCGGCCGCCGCAGACATGAAGGCCGAGTTCGTCCGCCAACGGCCCCAGCCCGCGCTTCAGCGCGCCGATCACGCTGGTGGTGATGCCCGACGAGTGCCAGTCCATCCCCATGACCGCGCCGAACGACTGGAACCAGAACGGATGCGCCAGCCGCTTGAGGAATTCGTCGCGGCCATAATGGTGCACGATCGCCTGCGTGACGACAGCGCCGAGCGAGGCCATGCGGCTCGCCAGCCAGGGCGGCACGCGGCCGTTATGCAGAGGGAGCAGCGCGCTGCCGGAACGGTTGGCCATGGGAATCACAATATCCTAAACCAACACGTTTCCGAAGTTCTCATCCTATCAACGCTTGCGACGCTGCGCTCCCTCTCCCGCGCTCTTTCGCGCGGGGGAGGGTTGGGGTGGGGGCCAACGCGGGCAGTGTTTACTTGTCCGCCGAAGCCTTTGGCGAAGGCGGATGCTGAAGCACCCCCACCCCAACCCTCCCCCGCGAAGCGCGGGAGAGGGAGCGAGAGGCCAATGCTCGCGATGGTAGCGATGATCGCGGACGTATCCAGGACCATCAGGATGGCAACCCGCAACCGTCATAGCCTAGGATCTCGTCTGCCGGGCGGGGGTCCAGAACATGCAGCTGGGATACCCGCTCGAAGAACGATTCCATCGCAGCCTTTCGGTCGGCGGGCGCTGCTGGCGCAAGACGGGAAAGCCGTTCTTCAATCGCGCGCTCCAGCGCGGTTTCGACATCTTCGCCGGTCAGGCCGGCGAGTCGCTGTGCGAGTTGATCGACCTTGGTGGAACGGATGTTCATCGGTCACCCCTTTATGACACAACGCGAGAGTGCCAGGGACATACCACCATTGAGGGCCGAGATCACTCGCGTTCTGTACCCGTTCGCCGGGCCGAATGGCTAGATCCATCCGGATCGGTCGACGGCCTGCGTTTCGAGGGAGGTCGGGAAATCCGCTTCGGATAGTTCCGAAAAGCCGCGACGAGCTTCGCGACGGCTGCCATTGAACGCCACGTCGCACGCCGAGGCCTCCCGGGAGGGCTTTGGGGACGAAGCCGTGTTCCCTGTTCTGAGCCTGCCCGACTCCATGCGCGCCCGAAAACCCCATGCGCGACCTCTTCGAAACAAGGGCGCGCATGGGCGCGCATGGCGAATCCTGGCGCGCACGGAGACCCTTGGCGATGAGGTAAGTTCGCGAACACCGAGGGCGCACGAAGCCGTCAGCCAGCTGACCGCAACGGACGCCGCGCCCCGCCCGCGCGCTCGTAAATCCCGGCGATCTCATGCAGGTAACTGGTGCTGCCAGACAGGATTGAACTGTCGACCTCTCCATTACCAATGGAGTGCTCTACCACTGAGCTACGGCAGCATGCCCCCGGTGATCACGGAATCGGCCCGCAGGCCCCGACAGAGCGGGCGATCCTTGCCACAAGGCCCCCGCTGGCGCAAGCGGGCGGGCGGGATCAGATCGGGCTGAAAAAGCGCCCTCGATGCGCTTCCGGGTCGATTGACGCCGGTCCGGTTCCCGTTGCCTTGCCCGGCGCGGGTGGCGCGTCGGGGCAGAGGGGCCGGGCTCGTCATGGCAAAACCGCCCGTGACCAACTCTCTTCCATGGGTATATTCTGCCGTGGCTTGAATAGCGGATGCTGAGGCGGGTTCACGGTGATGGACGACGATCCCAAAATCGGGACAAAAAAGGCCGCGGCGTCGACGAGCCCGGCCAAGGAGCGGCTGAAGCGCGCGCTACGGGAAAATCTCAAGCGGCGAAAATCGCAGGCGAGGGGGCGGGACGATGGCGCGGCGGCGCCTTTTCATGGCGAGTTCGCCTCCCTAAATGACGGCAGCGGAGAAAAGCCGGGCGAATGACCGGGTTCGGCCGGCGGCCGGTGTTTGCTACCTTGTTCTGATTTCGGATGGAGATGGCCGTGGCCCCCGTGACGGCAAACACCGATGGCAGCGTCACGACGGCGCGGACCTTTCCCCGTCTCGAGCAGACCTTCCCGAGCCTGACGCCGCAGGAGATCGCGCGGATGCGCCGGTTCGGCGAGCCGCGCCATTTCAGCAATGGCGAACGCCTGTTCGAAACGGGCAAGCCCGGCGCCGGCCTGTTCGTGGTGTTGTCGGGCCATGTTGCGATCACCGAGCGCGATGGCCTCGGCCACGTCTCGCCGGTGATCGATCAGGGGCCGGGGCAGTTCATCGGCGAGATCGGCCAGCTCTCGGGGCGCGTCGCGCTGGTCGACGGCCACGCCGAGGGCGAGGTCGAAACGCTGTTGATTGCGCCGGATCGGCTGCGCGCGCTCTTGGTGGCGGAGGCCGATCTCGGCGAGCGCATCATGCGCGCTTTGATCCTGCGCCGGGTCAGCCTGATCCAGGGCGGCGTCGGCGGCCCGGTGCTGATCGGGCCGTCGGATGGCAGCGGCGTCATTCGGCTGCAGGGCTTTCTCACCCGCAATGGCATTCCCCATCACCTGCTCGATCCGGAAAAAGATGCCGATGCCGCCGAATTGATCGCGCGCTATTCGCCGCAGGCCACGGATTGGCCGCTGGTGGCGACCGCCGACGGCACGGTGCTGAAGAATCCGAGCGAAAGCGAGCTGGCGCGCGCGCTCGGCATGATCGGCGGCCCGGCCGGCAACAAGATCTACGATACCGCGATCGTCGGCTGCGGTCCGGCGGGGCTGGCGACCGCGGTGTATGCGGCTTCCGAAGGTCTAAAGGTGGTGGTGCTGGACACGCGCGCCTACGGCGGACAGGCCGGCGCCAGCGCGCGGATCGAGAACTATCTCGGCTTCCCCACGGGGATCTCCGGGCAGGCGCTGGCCGGCCGCGCCTTCAGCCAGGCGCAGAAGTTCGGCGCCGAGATCATGATTCCGGTCGAAGCGAAATCGCTGGATTGCGCGCGCACCGACGGCGCCTTCGTGCTGACGCTCGATGGCCGCGATACCGTGCGTGCCCGTTCGATCGTGGTCGCGAGCGGCGCGCGCTACCGGCGGCCGGACATCGAAAATCTCGATCAGTTCGAAGGCCGCGGCGTGTTCTATTGGGCTTCGCCGGTCGAAGCGCGGCTGTGCGCGGCGCAGGAGGTGGTGCTGGTGGGCGGCGGCAATTCCGCCGGCCAGGCCGCGGTGTTCCTGTCGGGCCATGCCCGCAAGGTTCACATGGTGATCCGCGGCGGCGGACTCGGCGCCAGCATGTCGCGCTATCTGATCGAGCGCATCGAGGCCACGCCGAATATCGAACTGTTGTTCAATACCGAGGTGGTCGGGCTCGAAGGCGCCGAGGGCGGCTCGCTCGAACGCATCCGCTGGAAGAGCCGGCTGTCCGGCGAGGAGACCACCATCAATATCCGCAATCTCTTTCTGTTCGTCGGCGCCGATCCCGCCACCGGCTGGCTCGAGGGCTGCGGCGTCACGCTCGACCGCGCCGGCTTTGCCGTCACCGGCGCCCAGTCCGAGCAGAACCAGGGGCGGCCGGTGGCGGCGCTGGAAACCTCAGTGCCCGGCGTGTTCGCGGTCGGCGATGTGCGCTCAGGATCGGTCAAGCGGGTTGGCGGCGCCATCGGCGAGGGCGCCCAGGTGGTCGCCGCGCTGCACGGATTTCTCGGCGGCACCACCAAACCGGCGCTTTGAACGGAAAGAGATCGAGCATGGCCAAGAGCTGTCATCACCTAGCCGGCATCCGCGACGTCACGCCGAGCGCGCTCGGCTGCGAGGAATGCCTCAAGATCGGCAGCGTGTGGCTGCATCTGCGGATCTGCCGCAGCTGCGGCCACGTCGGCTGCTGCGACGATTCGCCGAACCGGCACGCCACCAAGCATTTCAACGCCACCCAGCATCCGATCATCGAGGGCTACGATCCGCCGGAAGGATGGGGCTGGTGCTATGTCGACGAAGTGCTGTTCGATCTGTCGGACCGCAGGACGCCGCATAACGGCCCGATCCCGCGCTATTATTGAGCTTCACCCTGCCAGAAAGGAGGACCTTCATGCCAACGATCAACACCAGGGACGGCATCGAGATCTACTACAAGGACTGGGGCTCGGGTCAGCCCATCGTGTTCAGCCATGGCTGGCCGCTGTCGGCCGATGACTGGGACACCCAGATGCTGTTCTTCCTCAACCACGGTTATCGCGTCATCGCCCATGACCGCAGGGGTCACGGCCGCTCCAGCCAGACCGCCGACGGCCATGACATGGATCACTATGCCGACGACCTCGCGGCGTTGACCGCGCATCTCGATCTGAAGAACGCCGTTCACGTCGGCCATTCCACCGGCGGCGGCGAGGTGGTGCGCTACCTGGCGCGGCACGGCGAAAGCCGGGTGGCGAAGGCCGCCATCATCAGCGCGGTGCCGCCACTGATGCTGAAGACCAAGGACAATCCCGGCGGCCTGCCCAAGGAGGTGTTCGACGGATTGCAGGCCCAGCTCGCGGCCAACCGCGCGCAATTCTATCGCGACCTGCCATCGGGTCCGTTCTATGGCTATAACCGGCCCGGCGCCAAGGCCTCGGAGGGCATCATCCAGAACTGGTGGCGCCAGGGCATGATGGGCGGCGCCAAAGCGCATTACGACGGCATCGTCGCCTTCTCGCAGACTGATTTCACGGCCGACCTCCGAAAGATCACCGTGCCGGTCCTGGTGATGCATGGCGACGACGATCAGATCGTGCCCTATGCCGACGCCGGGCCGTTGTCGGCCAAGCTGCTGAAGCACGGGACACTGAAAACCTATCACGGCTTTCCGCACGGCATGCCGACCACGGAAGCCGCCACCATCAATGCCGATTTGCTCGCCTTCATCAGATCATGAAGGTGATCCTGTTCGGCGCCACCGGCATGGTCGGGCAGGGTGCGTTGCGCGAATGCCTGCTTGATCCGGCCGTTGACAGCGTGCTCGCGGTCGGGCGCAGCCCGACCGGCCAGCGGCATCCGAAATTGCGCGAACTCCTGCACGACAATTTCTTCGATTTTTCTGCGATCGAATCCGAGCTTACGGGCTATGACGCCTGCTTCTTCTGTCTCGGCGTCTCCTCGGTCGGGATGGACGAGGAGCGCTACCGACACCTGACGTATGACCTGACGCTGTCGGCGGCGGTGACGCTTGCCCGGTTGAATCCGGCCATGGTGTTCGTCTATGTCTCCGGCCGCGGTACCGATGCAAGCGAGCGCGGCAGCCTGATGTGGGCGCGGATCAAGGGCAGGACCGAAAACGACCTGCTCAAACTGCCGTTCCGGGCGGCCTATATGTTCCGTCCCGCCGGCATCCAGCCGCTGCATGGCATCCGCTCCAAGACCGGCTGGGTGCAGGCGATCTATGTCGCCGCCGCGCCGCTGCTGTCGCTGCTGCATCGTCTCGCGCCCGCCTACATGACCACGACCGAGCAGGTTGGCCGCGCCATGATCAAGGTGGCACGAGAGGGTTATCCCAAGCCCGTGCTGGAGAGCGAGGATATCAACCGGCTCTGATCGATGGAGGTTTACCTTGGCTCACCGCATCCTCGTGTTCTATGGCTCCTACCGTTCCGACCGGATGGGTATCCGGCTGGCCAACTTCGTGGTCGAGCGGTTGCGGCGCCGGGGCGAGGCGGTCGAACTGATCGACGCCAAGGCGGTCAACCTGCCGATGCTCGATCGGATGTACAAGGAGTATAAGAAGGGCGAGGCCCCCGCGGCGCTTGAGGACCTGGCGCAGAAAATCCGCGGCGCCGACGGATTCGTGTTCGTGACCGGCGAATATAATTGGGGCATCCAGCCCGGACTGAAGAACCTCACGGACCATTTCCTGGAAGAATGGTTCTGGCGGCCTGCCGCGATCGCAAGCTATTCGGCTGGACGACTGTCCGGCGCGCGCGCGGCCACCGCCTGGCACGGCACGTTGTCCGAGATGGGGATGGTGGTGATCTCGAGCCAGATCGCCGTCGGTGCCATCGGTCATACCCTGTCGGCCGAGGGCGAGCCGACCGGCGAGAGCGGCAAGGCGCTTGAACAGGCATTCCCGCGCTTTGCCGACGACCTCTCATGGTGGGTCGAAGCCGCCAAGGCGCAGCGCCAGCACAAGCCGCCGCCCTATTGATCGCTAACCACGTTCCCGAACTGACGGGTTAACGCGGCCAATCTGGCCCCGATCCCATCAATTTGCCGCAAATGTCACGCTTTTGCCATCAGGGCCCGGGCGCTCTATACTTTTCCCCCATCGCAACAGCAGGCATAGGCATGGATCGCATTCGCATCGTCGGCGGCCGCAAGCTCAATGGCACCATCGCGATCTCGGGTGCGAAGAATGCCGCGCTGCCCCTGATGATCGCCGGCCTGTTGACCGAGGAGACGCTGATCCTGGACAACGTGCCGCGCCTCGCCGACGTCGCCCAGCTGCAGCGCATCCTCGGCAATCACGGCGTCGATATCACCTCGGTCGGCAAACGGCCCGGCGACCGCGAATATCAGGGCCAGACGCTGCGCATTTCGGCGGCCGACATCATCGATACCACCGCGCCCTACGAGTTGGTGTCGCGGATGCGCGCCAGCTTCTGGGTGATCGCGCCGCTGTTGGCGCGGATGCATGAGGCCAGGGTGTCGCTTCCCGGCGGGTGTGCCATCGGCACCCGGCCGGTCGATCTGTTGATCATGGCGCTGGAGCGGCTTGGCGCCGGCATCGTCATCGATGGCGGTTATGTGGTGGCGAAAGCGCCGGGCGGCCTCAAGGGCGCGGCGATCGATTTTCCCAAGGTGACGGTGAGCGGAACCCACGTCGCGATGATGGCGGCGACGCTCGCCCGCGGCACCACGGTCATCGACAACGCGGCCTGCGAGCCGGAAATTGCCGATGTCGCGGCTTGCCTGAACAAGATGGGGGCGCGCATTTCGGGCGCCGGCACCCCGCGCATCGTCATCGAGGGCGTGCGCAGGCTGTCCGGCGCGCGGCATACCGTGCTGCCCGACCGCATCGAGACCGGCACCTATGCGATGGCGGTGGCGATGACCGGCGGCGACGTGCAGCTGTCCGGCGCGCGCCCCGAACTGCTGCAATCGGCGCTCAACGTGCTGACCGAGGCCGGCGCGGTGATCAGCTCCGACAATGAAGGCATCCGTGTCGCCCGCAACGGCGCCGGCCTGCGCCCGGTGACGGTGTCGACCGCGCCCTTTCCGGGCTTTCCCACCGATCTGCAGGCGCAGCTGATGGCGCTGATGACCTGCGCCGGCGGCTCCTCGCTGATCACCGAGACGATTTTCGAGAACCGCTTCATGCACGTGCAGGAACTGGCGCGGTTCGGCGCGCGGATTCATCTTAACGGCGAGACCGCCACCATCGAGGGCATCGCCGGGCTGCGCGGCGCGCCGGTCATGGCGACCGATCTGCGCGCCTCGGTGTCGCTGGTGATCGCGGGGCTGGCCGCCGAGGGCGAGACCATGGTCAACCGCGTCTATCATCTCGATCGCGGCTTCGAGCGGCTGGAGGAAAAGCTGTCGGCCTGCGGCGCCTCCATCGAACGCATCAGTGATTGAACGTGAGCCGGGGCTCGGATCGATGATGGCCCAACTCAAATTGATGGCGCTCGATGCCGACGATCTCGCGGTGATCTCGGCGCATGTGCAGGACGCCAGGGTCAGGACTTCCGACATCATCTGGCGGCAGGGCGAAAAGCGGCTGGTGGTCGGCATGAGCCGGCTCGACTGGGAGCAGACGCTGTCGGGCGGGACCGCTCCGAGCCGGTTGATCGCGGCCTTGCGCTTCGACCGGGTGCTGGCCTGCCGGTCCCGCAACATCAATCTGGAGGAAAAGGACGGCGCGCTGGAACTGCTCGGGATCGAGTTTCATCCGAGCGAGGCGCCCGGCGGCAGCGCGGTGCTGCTGTTCAGCCAGGGCGGCGCGCTGCGCATCGACGTCGAATGCCTGGAATGCGAATTGACCGATCTCGGCGCCGACGATCTCGGCACCAGCGATCCCGGCGACGGCACCTGATCCTTAGGGCTGGATGCCTGACGTGCCCACCATCTCGATCCTCCATGGGACGGCTTTGGTGGGCTCGCCACCGGGCCGCGCATGCGCGCGTCCCAGCGGCTCAGCCCACCCTACAGATTTTGCCGGTTGACGGCCAATGGCTGCCGCGCCATTGAGCAGTGGGCCTTCAGTCAAGATGCCCCGCCGGAAACCCCTCCATGCCCGTTCGCTTCGACCGCAACAGCGCCGATTTTGCCGAGCAATACGCAGGCTTCCTGGCCCGCAAGCGCGAGGCGGCCGCTGATATCGAGGCGGCGACCCGAGCCATCGTCGATGACGTGGCGGCGCGGGGCGACCTGGCCCTGTTGGAGGCGACCCGCAAGTTCGACCGGCTCGATCTGACCGCGGGCCAGCTGCGCGTCAGCCCGGCCGAGATCGATGCCGCGGTGAAGGCATGCGACCCCGCCACCATCGAGGCGCTGACCTTCGCCCGCGACCGCATCGAGGCCTTCCATCGCCGGCAGCTGCCGCGGGATGAGCGCTTCACCGACGCGCTCGGCGTCGAACTGGGCTGGCGCTGGAGCGCGATCGAATCGGCCGGCCTGTACGTTCCCGGCGGCACCGCCGCCTATCCGTCCTCGGTGCTGATGAATGCGGTGCCGGCCAATGTCGCCGGCGTCGGCCGTCTGGTGATGGTGGTGCCGTCGCCCGACGGCCGGCTCAATCCGCTGGTGCTGGCGGCGGCGCGGCTTGGCGGCGTCAGCGAAATCTATCGGGTCGGCGGCGCGCAGGCGGTGGCGGCGCTGGCCTGGGGCACCGCGACCATTGCGCCGGTGGTCAAGATCGTCGGCCCCGGCAATGCCTATGTCGCCGCCGCCAAGCGGCTGGTGTTCGGCAAGGTCGGCATCGACATGATCGCCGGTCCCTCGGAAGTGCTGGTCATTGCCGATGCCAGCGGCAATGCGTCGTGGATCGCGGCCGACCTTCTGGCGCAGGCCGAGCACGACGCCAACGCGCAGTCGATCCTGATCACCGATTCGCCGGATTTGGCCGGCGAGGTCGAGCGTGCGGTACAAGCCCAACTGACCACGCTGCCGCGCGCCGCCATCGCGGCGGCTTCGTGGAACGACTATGGCGCCATCATCCTGGTCGGCGATCTCGACCAGGCGGTCGCGCTGGCCGATGCCATCGCCGCCGAGCATCTGGAAATCATGACGGCGGATCCGGAAGCGCTGGCGGCGCGGATCCGCAATGCCGGCGCGATCTTTCTCGGGCCCCATACGCCGGAGGCGATCGGCGACTATGTCGGCGGCTCCAACCACGTGCTGCCGACGGCGCGCTCGGCGCGGTTCTCCTCCGGCCTCAGCGTGCTCGACTTCATGAAGCGGACCTCGATCCTGAAATGCGGGCCGGAGCAGTTGCGCGCGCTCGGACCCTCGGCGATCACGCTGGGCAAGGCCGAAGGCCTCGATGCCCATGCGCGCTCGGTCGGGCTGCGTCTCAATCTGTCATGAACAAGCCGCCGCCAGATCAGGACGCCAACAACCGCGTGGTCGCGGTGACGCTCGACGAGGAGTCGATCGGGCGCTCCGGTCCGGACATCGAACACGAGCGGGCGATCGCGATCTACGATCTGGTCGAGAAGAACCTGTTCGCGCCGGAAGGCGCCGGCGAGGGGCCGTTCGCCCTGCATATCGGCATCACCGGCAACCGCCTGATGTTCGACATCCGCCGCGAGGACGGCACGCCGCTGGTGGCGCATCTGTTGTCGCTGACGCCGTTCCGGCGCATCGTCAAAGACTATTTCATGATCTGCGACAGCTATTACCAGGCGATCCGCACCGCCACCCCGGACAAGATCGAGGCCATCGACATGGGCCGCCGCGGCATTCACGACGAAGGCTCGCGCACGCTGCAGGAGCGGCTGAAGGGCAAGGTGAGAATCGATTTCGAAACCGCCCGCCGGCTGTTCACCCTGATCTGCGTCCTGCACTGGAAGGGGTGAGCCGCATGACCCCGAAAAGTGCGCCGCGGTTACGCTGCTGCCAATGGCGCAAGGGCGACCCTTGTGGTCGCCCGCTTCGGCTCACCCGGTTTTCGGACCAGGTCATGCGCCAGACAAAAGCAGCCTAGCATGCCAGCGGCTCCGCGGGCGCGGGCTCCGCAGGCCGTGCTGTTTGCCTGCGGCCTCAACAGCGTGCGCTCGCCGATGGCGGAAAGCCTGCTGCGGCACATGTTTCCCCAGGCGCTCTATGTCAAATCCGCTGGCGCCCGCAAGGGCGAGCTCGACCCGTTCGCGGTCGCAGTGATGGCCGAACTCGGCCAGGACATCTCGGGCCACAAGCCGATGACGTTCGAGGAGCTGGACGACTGGGAGGGGTTGAATTTCGACCTCATCATCTCGCTGGCGCCGGAGGCCCATCACCGCGCGCTGGAACTGACGCGGACGCTGGCCGCCGACGTCGAATACTGGCCGACCCACGACCCCACCGGGACCGAGGGCAACCGCGAGCAGAAGCTTGCCGCCTATCGCGAGGTCTGCGACAGCCTGCTGCTGCGCATCCGCCGGCGCTTCGCCAAGGTCACGGCGGCCAGCGGGTGATGCGAATGGTCGCAGCCCCAGTTGTCAGGTTGTTGCTGCCCAGAGGCCTCGCGCTGGCGCTTCTGGTCATGCCGAACGTCGTTCGAGCGGAGTCGGCAATCGTTCGGTCGGGAGTCAGGTCGCAAATTGCCGTTCACACGGCTCTTTCCAGCAGGACATGCGGGGGGTATCGCATCGTCATCGAAATTCTGACCGCACCAGCGCACGGGGCTCTGATTACCGAACCCAAGAACCTTGTTATTCCACCCGTAACTCCGCGGGGCGGCTCGCAGCCCCCGCAATGTGTCGGCAAGACGGCAGGGGGAGTCGCCATTTTCTATCGTTCGAAACCCGGCTTTGTCGGACAAGATAGTTTCAAGTACCGGCGCTCCAGTCTGGGCGATCCCCACGACCCCAACGTGGGAGATATCAACTACACAGTCACAGTGAAATAACAGCGGGAAACGCCCGGCGTCATTCCGTGTCGCGTTGATGGGCACGACAGCGCGGTTGTCTCAGGGCGTGCCTTCCGATAGGTTCCGCGCGCATCGACCGGTCCCCATTCGTTCTTTTCTCGAACACCCTCGTGAGCATGCTAGGCCGCCCCAAATTCGTTCTTGCTTCCGGCTCGCCGCGCCGGCTGGCGCTGCTCAACCAGGCCGGCATCGAGCCCGATGCGCTGCGGCCGGCCGATGTCGACGAGACCCCGCGCAAGGGCGAGTTGCCGCGCGCCTGCGCCAATCGGCTGGCCCGCGCCAAGGCGGACGCGGCACTGAAATCGGTGCGGCTCGACGACGAACTGCGCGGCGCCTACCTGTTGGCCGCCGATACCGTGGTTGCGGTCGGCCGCCGCATCCTGCCCAAGGCCAACCTGGTGGACGAAGCCTCGCAATGCCTGCGGCTGTTGTCGGGGCGCAACCACCGCGTCTATACCGCGATCTGCCTGGTGACGCCGAAGGAGACCTTTCGCCAGCGCCTGGTCGAAACCCGGGTGCGCTTCAAGCGGCTGAGCGAGGACGATATCCAGGCCTATATCGGCTCCGGCGAATGGCGCGCCAAGGCCGGCGGCTACGCCATCCAGGGCATCGCCGGATCCTTCGTGGTCAAGATGGTCGGCTCCTACACCAATGTGGTCGGCCTGCCGCTGTATGAATCGATCGCGCTCTTGGGCGGTGAAGGTTTCCCGGTCCGCTTCGGCTGGCTCAATGCCGCCTGAGCCGGGCAAGGGCGCCGGCAAGCCCAAACCCAAGCCAAAGCCCCAGCTGAGGGCAAAACCCTGCCCGATCTGCGGCAAGCCGGCCAGCGAGGCCTCCCACCCCTTCTGCTCCGAGCGCTGCCGCGATGTCGACCTGAACCGCTGGCTGTCCGGCTCCTACGCCATCCCGGCCGCCGAGGAGGACGAGGAAGACGCGGAATAGCCCGGAAATCGCGTGCGATGGCATGGCCGCGCCACGCGTAGCCGCAGCCGAAGCGTGGTGGACAGCGCCCCCCGGCCTGACTATAAACCCCCGCTCCCTGGCCGCTCGCGCCGGGCAGTGCCCAGGTAGCTCAGTTGGTAGAGCATGCGACTGAAAATCGCAGTGTCGGTGGTTCGATTCCGCCCCTGGGCACCATTGGCCTTTCCGGCCCGGTTCTTTCTCCTCCGCGCCCGTTCGCCGATCAGCAAGAACTCTCGTAAAATCAGGCGCTTCTTCATATATTGACGCCCGGTACAGTTCGCGACCGTCCGAGGGCATCCGGCGCTTTCGGGAACACTATGGGTACACTGGAAGGGCCGGGTACACTGGATGGCCGCCCGATTGCGAGGGAGCCTTCCCATGGATGAACTGAGCGACACGAAAATCCGCAACGCGACTCCGGCGGACAAGGAATACGCGATCGCCGACGGCCAGGGCCTCAGCGTCGTGGTCCGGCCCAATGGGACCAGGCTGTGGCTCTTCCGCTACCGTTTCGGCGGCAGGCGCAAAAATATGTCGTTTGGCACCTTTCCCGGCGTCGGACTCAAGGCCGCGCGCGCAAAGCGCCACAACGCGGAAAAGCTGCTCGATCAAGGCCAAGATCCGGTCGCAGTGCGCGAGGCCAAGCGACAGGAGGACGAAAAGCTCAAGCACACCTTCCGGTCAGTTGGGGAGGAATGGGTGACAGCGAAGCTCGAGAAAGAGAACAAGGCTAAGTCGACGATCAAGCGGGAACGCTGGAATCTCGCTCAGCTCAATCGAGAGATCGGCGACCGACCGCTTTGCGAGATCGCTCCGCCGGAATTGCTGACTGCATTCCGGCGTGTCGAGGCCCGCGGCCGATTGGGCTGTATCAGTGGTTGATGCACGGGCTGCTTGACGTATGTATCACTAAGTGATACATGTCGTTTGTGATCAAGAGTTTCCGGAACAAGACCACAGAAGCCGTATTCAACGGCGAAAATCCGAAAGGCTTTCCGGCCGACTTGGTCAAGGTGGCACGCCGGAAATTACGCTACCTCAACGCCGCGGGCGATCTCGGCGACTTGAGGTCGCCGCCGGGCAACCGCCTTGAGGCGCTCGCGGGCGATCGCCAGGGGCAACACTCGATCCGCATCAATGATCAATTCCGGGTATGCTTTGTTTGGACGGCGGAAGGCCCGGCGGAGATCGAGATCGTAGACTACCACTAGAAGGGACGTGACAGTGACCAAGAAGCTGAAGCCCATGCATCCTGGTGAGGTCCTGCGGGAGGAGTTCCTCGTCCCGCTCGAAATGTCGGCAGGCGCTCTTGCCAAGGCGTGCGGCTTGCCTCGAACGCGAATCGAGCGGATCGCCAGCGAGCAGACTGGCATTACGGCCGATACCGCGCTTCGGCTCGCCAAGGCGCTCGGCACGACGGCGCAGGTTTGGCTGAATCTGCAGAACGACTACGATGTGCAGATCGCAAAGCGCGATCTCGGCAAGATTCTCGACCGCATCGAAACCGTCAACAAGCCGCGGGCGGCCTGATCGGCGCAGTGCAACATCGCACGCCGTCGAAAATTTGCGGGAAGACGCGCGCAGCGGGCTCTCGCGTCATAGTGCCACGGCGAAGCAATATTGCCCATCTTCATCGGCCGTGGCGCGCCAGTTAAATCAAGCAGTACTTGCATAGAATCACCGGTTGAGACGAGGCAACTAAAACGGTTATTCAAACGGTTTTTGCCACGGCTGCCACCGGGCGAATTGCGTCAGTGATCGCAGACAATGATCACACCGTCAGTTCGAATCCCTCCCTCGTCCCAGTTGCCGCGCGGGCCGTCGATGTCATCTGAGGCCGAGTGCGGCGGCAGAGACTTGCGCAAGCATAGTGAGAACCCATCAGTCCTCAAGAGCGCCGTAGACGGAAGCGCGGCCGATCTTGAGGGCCTTGGCAACGGCTGACGGCGCCATGCCGCTCGCCCTCAATTCCTTGACCTTGGCTGGGTCGATGCTGGCCTTGCGCCCCTTGTACACGCCCCGCGCCTTCGCGTCGACTATACCCTCAAGCTGACGCTCTTTGCGTAGGTTGGTCTCGCACTCCGCGAGCACGCCGAGCATGTCGAGGAAGCACTTGCCCGCTGCTATGCTGGTGTCGATGGGCTGCTCTGTAGCCTTGGGAGCGGAACCGCGAGACTTCACCGTGCGCACGACGTCCTGAAGGTCCGCGATGCTCCGCGCGATCCGGTCGATCCGGGTCACCATCAGCACATCACCGCTACAGAGGAAGTCGAGCACAGTGCGAAGCTCCTCGCGGCCTGCGGTGGTCGTGCCGCTTCGCTCCTTGGAGCGGATCAGGTCGCTCTCGAAAGTGCTCGAATGACATCGATCTTTCCTGACCCGGTTTGGCGCCAGGCCGAGCTGCAGCGCACTCAGCCAGGCGCGGCCACCGTGTGGCGGGCGACCGCCGGCTGTCGCGATGTGACGCTCCCGGCTTCGGGAGAAATCTGCGCTTCCGTTCTGGCTTTGCGGCAGGCTCAAGCCACGGCGGAGCGGCGTGACGTCCTCGATGCCGATCTTCGCGAAGCAGAATCGCAGTTGAGAGTTCTCCCCGCTGTCACGGCCACCGACCCACAGGCCGAGACCGCGGCCCGGCTGATCAGCTGGATCAGCTTCGGGCTGATCACCGTCACCAGCAGTGACATCCACCTCGCCCGCATCGCCGGCATGACGCTCGTGCCGCAGCTCGCCGGGCTCGTCCTCATGCTGGCGACCACGTTATGGCGGACGCGCGAACAGAACACGTGATGAATGCCAGACTTGGCTCGCGTGACCCGAGCCGACGCCGTCTCGGCCCTCCCGGCTTTGATCCCTCGCAAAGGGAGCGGCCAGCCTGCGGCTGGAGTCTTCTCTCTGAGGGCTTAGGGCGCTGCCCTCGGCGCGCATCAAGCGGCTTCCACCCAAAAATACAGACACCGTTTCGGGTCAAGGAAGAACGCGAAGACGGTGTTGCTTTTTCGGCTCCTGAGAAGCCGCCTGATGCTTGCACACCCGCTGCTCGCCGCGAAGGCAGGGGTGTGCCCGTGGCTCGGTTCCGCTTTGTCCCCGGGACGTTCCGTGATGACGCGGTATGAGGAACAGGGGTGTGAGTAGGATCGGGAGTAGATAAGGCGCAGACCGCTTCACACGCTGGAGCCGCCCGCGCCTTTATCGGCACGCATCACATCATCCCCTCACGACCACTTCGGCACGCCGCTACATTCCTTCATTCGGGAGCGCAGGCATCGTCAGCATCGTGCGCTTCATCTCACCAATCTGGAACTGGGTGTCCATGAGTTGCTGGAATTGCGTGTACAGCGCTTTATTTCCGAACTGCGGTGTCACTTGTGCAGTCGGGGCTGAGTGAAACCAGCTAAATGCCCCGGACCAATCGATGCTGCCCAGCCATTGGAAGAGGCCAGCATCCGATAGTGAATCTATCAGATGGCCCATTCCGGTGGACGCAGCACCAAGACCAAATAGGAAGAAGCCGAGCGCGTAGAGTAGCTCGATGACGATGGCTACGGGCATGCCAGATCCCTCCACCAGTGAGTGGAAGAGGGTACCCGATTCGCTCCGCAACCGTTTTGTGGATTCCGGGGATTGGCGGACTGGGGGAATCGCCCTATATTCGTCCAGCACTGCCAGCGGTTTGCGAGCCCATGCGGCCGCAGGGTGGGCCTCGGTTTCGGACCGGCCAAAACGAGGGGCGCGGCTACGCTCCATAATGTGACTGCCGGGAACGCTCCCGGTTCACGATCTTCCTGGTGCTCACGCGATGGCACCACGTGCGGTGAGCCTCGGCTGCACAAGGGATGATCCCAGACAGTAATTTTTCGCCCGGATTATCGGGCGGTCTGAGGATTATCCTATGGACTGGACCGCAATCACCCATTTTACCCGTGACGCCGTAACCCGCATTGCCTGTATGCTCCCGCACAGGGAGGGCGGGGGCATGACTCGGAAGGTAGTGCCGGCATACGACGCCGGAGAGAAAGAGATCTTTTCAGGCACAGAAGTTAAGTCGATTTGGCTTTCCTACCCCTCCCTGGACCCCCAAAGTCAGCACGACCGGATAAGGTGCGGCCAACTGTTATGACAACGCTCCGATGGAGAGCTTCTTCCATACGCTCAAAACCGAGCTCGTCCATCACCGCCACTATGCAACACGACAGGAAGCCAGACGAGATATCTTCGCCTATATCGAGGGCTTCTATAAC